>Ga0302251_1000923_pt1 | contig 21416 bp, 14 predicted proteins | sample AAG_RA_Gln_MG_FD_193534 | JGI IMG/M metagenome (GOLD analysis project Ga0302251, IMG submission 193534) | Enriched activated sludge microbial communities from anaerobic digester in WTTP, New Holstein, Wisconsin, United States - AAG_RA_Gln | ecosystem: Engineered > Bioreactor > Anaerobic >...
CCGACTGTTATGACAGGGAGTTTAGTGATCTTTTTTACTTCTCCGGCCGCATCAGTGTTCCAGGAATGGCCGCGGTACTGCGAGGGGATGATATCATCGAAGGAGCGGTAAACGCCTGCGGAAACATGGATATAGTCGATTCCGGCCTCTTCAAGGAAGGGGACTATGGTCAGTGTGTCTCCGATATTCCTGCCGCCTGTGACATATTCATCAGCGGAGATACGGTAGCCGACGATAAAATCCTTGCTGACCTTCGAGCGTATATCTTTTACGATCTCCACCGCGAAACGGATGCGGTTCTGCAGGGAGCCTCCGTACTCATCTGTGCGTTTGTTGGTATAGGGGGACATGAACTGAGCGATCAGGTACCCGTGAGCTCCGTGTACTTCTATTCCGTCAAAGCCGGCTTCTTCAGCTCTTCGCGCACAATCTCCGAATTCTGTAATGATTTTCTTGATCTCCTCAATGCTCAACTCTTCCGGCATATCCGGACTGAATGGGCAGGGAATAGCGGAAGGAGCCTGGGGCGCCTCGCCAAGCACCATTTTGCTCGACTGTCTGCCTGAGTGGTATATCTGTGCAATCAGAACAGTGTCGTGCTTATGGATCCTTTTCGTGAATTCCTTAAAGCCGGAGATCTGCGCGTCGTTCCATAGACCGGGCAGGTGTTTGAACCCCTTCCCGCGAGGCCTGACAGCAAAATCTTCCGTAATTATCATTCCGAAGCCGCCCTTGGCTTTTGCTTCGTGATATGCCGAAAACATTTCGGTACATGTTCCGTCCTCGTTGCAATAGTTCGTTACCATTGGAGATACCGCCAGGCGGTTCTTCATGGTCTTTCCTTTGATAGAAATCGGGCTAAATATATTTTTCAACATTTTTTCATCCCTCCTATTGTATTATTGGCTTAATAATGAATTGTCGGTCAATGATAAACGTTCGGCACACGATGATCTTTGCTGATTTTAATGTGTTGATAGTCAGGCTGCTGCAGTGGATTAGGGTCAAAAGCTTGTAAGTGTAATAAATCTCTCATTATTATCTGATATATTGAATTTTTTTATATCAGTACTTTACACGGATATTTTAGTGAGATCGGCCTAATTTCAGAAAGGAACACCAATTGGTCTTTCTTATGATCACCGCTGTTTTTTAGAAAGCATCTCGCCGCCTACCCCGATGTTGTCTCTGCCCAACTCATTGATAAGCACTATATAGGCTGATTCGGGAATTCCCATGATATCACTTGCAGTTTCTGTCAAAGCCTTTATGAGCTTTTCTTTTTTCTCAATGTCAAGAAAACTGCAGTCCACTTTGATTACCGGCATGTTCTGTTCACCTCCTTTTTCATTAAAGATCCTTTGTGTAAATATAACACAGGTGCAGCTGGCAGGTTAGGTTATTCTCCGGAAACGACATGGGGTAAAGATCAGACGTAACAAAGTCATACTTGGACAGTTATGCATTAATAAGGGGAATGGCTTTAAAATATCTTTGATTCGGTATATCGCTGGCAGCCGTGTTACTATAACATCTAAAAATGCAGCAGGTTTTATGAACTGGAGGCAAAGATCGCGATGAAAAGAATCGTAGTTATTGGAACCGGAGGAGCCGGACTGGTATCTGCAATAGCGGCGCGGAAAGCCGGAGCGGAAGTTATCGTTCTGTCAAAGACCAGCCGCGGATCAGCTTCCTGTACTGCATACTCGGCTGGGATTTTTTCACTGGCCTGCGGCGGAGTGACGCCGAATGAGCATTATGAGAAAACCCTTAATATAGGCGGAAGAATCAACGATAAAGAGCTTGTCAGGGTGTTGGCCGAAGAGGCTGAGTTTACGCTCAAAACCCTTCTGGATTGGGGGGTACAGATAAAACTGGGCCATGGAACAGCCTCGGCGCGCGCCTCTGCGCCAAACGAACTTATGGGCGGAGGCGGTTTCCAGAAAGAACTTGTCACCATTGCTGAAAGAGCCGGAGTCAAATTTGAGGATTGGACTGTCGTAACATCCCTATGCGTCAAAAACGGCAGAGTAACAGGAGTCAATGCACAGAACTGGCGCACAGGAAAGACGCAGGTCATTGATGCGGGAGGAGTGATCCTCGCAACAGGCGGGGGTGGCCAGATATATTTATATACGGATAACCCGGCCCGGATCACCGGGGATGGATACGCACTGGCATTAAATGCGGGGCTGTCTCTCCGCGATATGGAGTTCGTTCAGTTTTATCCGATCGGCTGGGCGGAACCTAACTTTCCGCATTGGATGGCGGATGTTGCACTTGTTGATTATCTAAGGATAACGGACGCAGACAACCATGAATTTCTTAAGGAAGCGCTTTCTTCATGGGGATATAAGAATGGACGCGAAGGTAATATGTATGCGCGCGATAAATGCGCGATCCTTATGGCTCAGAAGGACCGCAATGGCGGCGTCTATGCCCACATTGAAGATCTGACTGAAGATCAATGGGCAGACCCGCAGCTTCGGTATTGCCTGACCCTTGATGTCAGATTCTTTGATAATTTCCGGAGGCCTATGAAAGTAGCTCCTTTGGAGCACTACTTCTGCGGAGGCATAAACATTGACTCGTATGGGCGCACTGCCGTCAATGGCCTGTATGCCTGCGGAGAAGTGACCGGAGGGGTTGACGGAGCTAACCGTATCGGCGGCAACGCGCTGTCCAATATAGTTACATTCGGGCTTCGGGCTGGGATTACTGCGTTCAGTGAATGCGAAACATCGGCGGCGGCTGAATCAGCCGGCACAAAATATGACGGATTGCTGCCGTGTTCGGATAACGGTGAAAAACCTGAAACACTGCGCAGGGAACTGCGGAAGAAAGTATGGAGTGCTATAGGCCCGGTCAGATATACGGACGAGATGACAGATTGCCTTGCATATCTGAGCGACTTCAAAAAAAGGAAAATAAGAATTGATACACCCATGGATCGCCTCTATGCGCTTGAGATGGAGGGGCTTGTCTTGACAGCAGAAGCTGTAGCGAATGCCGCATTGAAGAGACAGGAAAATATAGGCACGCATTATCGTGTATAAATCAGACAGAGGTATTGGCATATTGAACGTTTCTGGATTACGGATTCAATAGTAGTGGATTTGGGACATGTAAAAATTTATGCTGTTTGTGCGGGACCATCGAAGTGTGCCAGACATGACGATTACTACCAGACTTGCCCGAACCGACTGAACAGCTGCACTAAATCCATGCCGGCCGGAAAAAACTTGATGAAAGGAATGGGATAAGTGGATATAGAGAACATACTTCACAAATTCGATGAAATGCTTGCGCAGGGGCAGATGCAGGCCGCGGCAGACTATCTTGAGGAGAAGGCCGCGCAGTGCGGGGAAGAAGGATACAGCACCCTAGCCATAACTATTTTCAACGAGCTCGAGGGTTTCTGGCGTGCCGCAGGACAGAAGGAAAAGAGCTATGCGGCTGCGGAGGCAGCGCTTGGTCTCATTTCTTCCTGCAAGCTCGATGGGACAATCGGGCACGCTACCACGCTTTTGAACTACGCCACAGCGAAGACAGCCTTCGGAGAGGCTGGGGAGGCCCTCAGGCTTTACGGCATTGTTAAGGAGATATATGATGCTCAGCTCCCTGCAGACGACTACCGCTACGCCGCGCTGTACAACAACATGGCCCAGTCTCTGCTTCGCATGAACGACGCGAAGAGGGCGGGCGAATATTTTGCGAAGTCGCTTGCGATGCTTGAGAAAATGGAAGACGTGCAGTCCGAGATCGCTACGTGCCACGCAAATATCGCGATATGCCTGATGGCCCAGAAAAAATTTGATGATGCCAGGGAGAATCTGGAAAAGTCCGAGGATATCTTTGCCTCACTTCCCGGGGATCCGCACGCGGACAGCATGCTGGCTACGCGCGGGCAGCTTGAATACATGCTTGGCCGTTTTGCGGAGGCTGCGGAATACTACAAACGCGCCGCTGCGAACATAGAAAGCCGCTTTGGGCGAAATCCCTACTATGTTCGCGCATGCAAAAACTGCGCCAAGGCCCTTGAGGCCGCTGGAAATAAGGAAGAAGCCAAACGCTGGCTTCAGCTTGCCGACAGCGCGGAAGAGTATAGGTGAAACCTTGCGGGGACTTGAGCTAAGCCGCGAATTTTACATACAGTGCGCTGCTCCGGCTATAGAGAAGCGCTTAGGCGAACGCGCGCGCCGCGTAGCTGCCGGGCTTGCCGGGCAGGGGTCGGACTGCCTGGGTTTCGACGATGATATTTCGCGCGACCACGATTTTGGCCCCGGGTGCTGCCTTTGGCTGACGGACTGGGATTTCGCCGAGTTCGGGAGAGAACTGCAGGAGCTTTACAATTCGCTGCCTGGCGAATTCATGGGTTTTTCGCGCAATGCTACTGCTCAGGGTTCAGGCCGCGTGGGAGTTATATCGATAAGCCGTTTTTATTCTCAGTTTACCGGCTGCCCGGATGTTCCGCCAAATGACGCCGCCTGGCTTCGCATTCAGGAGCACTTTCTTGCCGCTGCCACAAGCGGGGAAGTCTTTTTCGACGGCCTTGGCGAATTCAGCAGGATCAGGAAAGCGCTTCTGCCATGTTACCCGAGAGATGTGCGGTTCAAAAAGCTCGCGGCTCGCGTTTTTGTCATGGGGCAGGCCGGCCAGTACAACTATGTAAGGATTTTAAAACGCGGCGATGTTCCGGCTGCAATGCTTGCTCTTGATGAATTTGTCCGCGCCGCGCTCTCGGCTGTGCACCTGCTTAACAAACGCTACATGCCCTACTACAAGTGGGCGTTCAGAAGCGCCCGTACACTGCCGCGGCTTGCGGAAGCCGTGCGGGAGCTCGATTCGCTCTATTCAGCGCCAGCCGGAGAACGGCAGGATATGATCGAATCGATCTGCGGGCACGTTCGCGGCGCCCTGCAGGAGGACGGCCTCACATCCATCCCGGAATCGTTCCTCGTACCTCAGGCAGAAGAGATAATGAAGCGGATAGAGAGCGACTATCTCAAAAAACTCGGAGTATCGGTGGGATAAAAATGGAAGAGATCATCGAAAGCATCATACAGATGGAATGGGATTTCTTCGACAAAGTTCAGAACGAAGGCGGACGCGCCTCTTGTCAGGATGACTGGGACACCTTCAGCAAAATGCGCCGCAGCCAGTACATGGCATGGTCAGAACCGCTGCTTGAAAGCTGGAAGGCAGACCTTATCCTGGCGCGCGAGGAAGGGCGCAACCCTCTCACCGAGAAATACGGCTATATGATGTGCATCAGCGACCCTCAAAACACTGAGGAAACAGCCCGCAGCCTGCCTCCTGTTTCGTTCGAGAAAAAGCAGACGGCACGCCGCATTGTCGACCGCCTCATTCCCCAGAACGAGGCCTTCCGCGGCAGATATCCGCGCGTATCCGGCCGCGGCCGCCCTCTGAGAACGTCCGAAGAACCAGCCGCAGGCTGGACCTCGATAGAGACCTACGAGCTCGGCGAGCTCTGGACCTACTCGCAGAGGACGCTGGAGCTTTTCGAGGAGAACCTCGACGCTTTTGAAAAGAAAGGCGGGAGCTATCCCGAAACAGTGGTGGAGAACGGTCTCAAGCTCCGCGGCTTCGAAACCCTTGATCAGGCGGAAGAATATCTCGCGAAGAGAGAAAAGCGGAAATAACGCTGTAAAAATCCGTAGATAAACTGCTGCTGAGCAGCAGTAAAAACAGGCGGAGAAAGAGTCCGCCTGTGAGTTTATTGCAAATCGATAGGGAGTCGATCATAAAAGCGGTCAAGCGATCGTCATTTTTATATTTTAAAAGGCATGGCAGTGACAGGTTCTTAATATCCTACCATATTTTTAATAAATGCTGAGCTGCCAGCGATGTCGCTGCAACTGTGCCCCAGCAGCAGATACCCAGAAAAACAGGTTTAAATCCATTAGTCAGCAGTTTTTTCAGATCGGTATTCAGTCCTATTGCCGCCATAGACATTACGATCATAAATTTTCCTGCTGTCACAAGATGCCCCGATATTGCCGAGATATTACAGAAAGTATTGATGACGGCCGCGGCGACAAAGCCAACGACAAACCAGGGGAATATTTTTATAAAGCTGAATGATTTGCCCGCTTCCTGTTTTTGTTTTTTCCGTTCGCGGTGTGCAGTGTAAATAGCAAGAACAATAGTTATAGGAACGATCATCAGTGTGCGTGTCAGTTTTACAATCGTAGCGAATCCAAGCGCGATGTTGTTCCCTGTTGCATTGCTCCATGCCGTGCCTGCCGCGACAACTGACGAAGTGTCATTGATTGCTGTTCCTGCCCACATCCCAAACCCTTTGTCGCTCAGGCCAAGCATGTTTCCCAATGCCGGGAAAATAAAAACGGCGATTATATTAAATAAAAATATTGTTGAAATTGCGTTGGCAACATCTTTATCCTCCGCCTTAATAACAGGGGCCGTTGCTGCGATTGCTGAGCCGCCGCATATAGATGTGCCGACCCCTATTAAAGTTGCAGTCTTGCCTTCTATATTAATTGCCTTCCCTACAAAATAAGCTGTCAGAAATGAGGCCGATAAAGTAAAGACGATCACATATAATGACTGACTGCCGACTTTTAATACGTGAAAAAGGTTCATGCCAAACCCCAGCAGTACGATCGAATATTGCAGAAGTATTTTTCCTGAGTACTTTACACCCTCATCAAACTTAAATTTTGTTACCGGCGAACCGATGAAGCCGTATGTCCTTTCCGCCGCCAATAAATCAGGAAACATCATAATCAGCAGCATTCCGGTCACAATGCTTACCACAGGACTTCCTATCACAGGGAAAATATTACCCAAAAACCAAGCAGGGATTGAAATGAGGAAACAAAACAGGATGCCAGGCAGTTTATTTACAAACTTAAACATATAAGCCCCTCCATCTTCGTGGTATTTTTATTCTATTTTATAAATCATATTTTGTATAATACTATATAATAATAAACATCATAGTATTATACCTATATATGCGGTATATGAAGGAGAACAAAACATGACGCTGAGACATTTAAAGATATTTATAACCGTGGCTGATTTGGGCAGCATGACCGCTGCAGCAAAAGCATTATATATAGCTCAGCCTACAGTCAGTCAGTCTATATCGGAACTGGAAGATTATTACGGTATAAAGTTGTTTGACAGGCTTTCCAAAAAACTTTTCATAACAGAGAAAGGTTCACAGCTTCTAAGCTATGCCAGACATATCACGGATTTAGTCAATGAAATGGAATATGTCATGAAAAACCCTGATAAAAGCGGCACAATAAAGGTCGGGGCAAGCCTTACAATAGGAACTTATTTACTTCCCGAACTCGTGAACGAATTTATCAGGCAATATCCATTTTGGCAGGTAAAGGCCGTAACCAAAAATACTCAGGATATCGAACTGCTCATCATCCAGAATGAGATAGATTTTGCTGTGGTTGAAGGCATGGTCCACACTCCCGATATTATAGCGAACCCGTTTATGGAAGATGATCTTCTGCTCGTATGCGGCAGAAAACATAAATTGTGCGGAATAAGAAGCATCTCACTCGGTGAATTGTCCGGCCTGCGTTTTATAGTGCGTGAAAAAGGCAGCGGCACAAGGGAACTATTTGAAAACATGATGGCAATGAACGAAATCAAATGGCAGCCAGACTGGGAATGTAATGGTTCGGACGTTTTAAAAAGCGCTGCAGTCAGTGGCATCGGTGTTGCAGTCATATCAAAGCTGCTGGTAAAAAAGGAATTGGAGACCGGCGAGCTTTTCAGCATAAAAATTGATGGTATCGATTTGAAACGTAAATTCAGTGTCATTTATCATAAAAATAAATTTCTCACCAATTGTATGAAAGCTTTTATGGACTTATGCTACAAAATTTCATGGTGAAAGTGCAGCGGCAATTTTCCCAGGCTATCCTTTGCCTAACACGTCCGCTTCAAATCTTCTGCTTTAAACCAGCTGTCAAACAGGACGAATTTTTTGCTGGAATGTCTTTTGCCTGTCTGAGCATTATAAGGGTTTTAGAAGTAGAATAATATTGAAGTATTACCTGATATCATGTCAAATGCTAAAAATATCGTTCAGTGTCTTTAAGACAAAAATTAAGAAGATGATAATAAAGTGACACAAAAATCTATGGATCCCACATATGATGATCTGCTTCGGGAAAATGCTGCACTTAGAGCAGAAATAGAAAAACTAAAACAAAAATTAGGCATGACTTCTAATGCGCCTTCCCCCAACCTTTCTATCTCTTCAGCGATAAATACTGATCGCATTTTAATGGATAATCAGTCTTATCCTCATATACACAAGTACAGCAGTCCCGATGAAAAAATTGAACTGTTCATGCAGTTATTTTTAGGGCGCACTGATGTTTATGCTAAGCGATATGAAAACAAACGTACCGGAAAATCCGGCTATGTTCCTGCTTGTGGCAACGAGTGGGTTAGAGGTGTTTGTGAAAAGCCCAAAATCAAATGTTCTAAATGTCCCAAACGGGACTTGCTCCCTTTAACAAAAACGGTCATTGACTGTCACTTGAGAGGAAAAGACCCACATGGCGAAGATGTTGTAGGTATATATCCGATGCTTTCAGATGAGACGTGCCGATTCCTCGTCGCTGATTTTGATAATGATAACTGGCAGGACGATGTGACTGTTTTTAGGGATGTTTGCAGGCAGCACGGACTAAACGTTTATGTGGAGCGGTCCCGCTCCGGTAATGGTGCTCACATTTGGTTTTTCTTTGATAAACCAATATCCTGTGCCTTGGCACGTCAGTTGGGCAGTGGGTTGCTGACCGCTGCGATGGAGCAGCGGCATAGCCTCAGCTTTGCGTCTTATGACCGTTTTCTGCCAAACCAGGACACGATGCCTACAGGTGGGTTTGGTAATCTTATTGCGTTACCGTTGCAGGGATTGGTTCGCAAAAAAGGATATAGCGAATTTGTTAATGAACAGTTTGATGCCTACCCTGATCAATGGGCGTATCTTGCCGGGGTACAAAAAATTCCAGCTGAAATAGCTGAAGAAATGGCTTCAAAACTTAGCATAAATAGCGAATTGGGTGTGCTGGCAGAGACAGAAACAGATAAAAAGCCCTGGGAAAAGCAGGCTCCATTTCCGGCTCTGAATGCTGCTGATTTTCCTCCTCTAGTTGAATTAGTACGCGCTAATGGGATATATCTTCCAAAGCGAGGTTGTTCTGAGCGGGCGATGGGGCGGGTGAAACGTTTGTCGGCGTTCAAAAACCCTGATTTCTACAAATCGCAGTCTATGCATTTACCCACATATAATAAACCACGTATTATTTGTACGGCTTGGGAAACAGATGAATATATTTGCATTCCGCGTGGTTTAGAAACTAATCTTTTGAATTTGATCGAAGGAGCCGGTTCTACCGTCGCAATCCAAACGCTGTCTGAATTGGGGCGTTCAATAAAAATTGATTTTGTTGGTGAGCTGTATGCTGAACAGAAAATGGCTGCAGAGGCACTTCTTTCCCATCATAACGGCGTTCTGTCCGCCACAACGGCTTTTGGAAAAACAGTTACGGCTGCTTTTGTTATCGCTGCCCTCAAAGTGAATACTCTGGTTTTGGTCCATACCCAGGCCCTTATGAACCAATGGAAAACCTCGCTGGAGCGGTTTTTGCAGATCGATGAATCTCTGCCTGAACAGCAAAAGTGTCGCGGAAGAAAAAAACAATTATCTGCGGTCGGTCTCTTAGGTGGCGGTAAAAATAACATAAGCGGAATTATCGATGTTGCCATCATAGGTTCTTTAATAGAGAAAGGTGATGCTAAACCTCTTGTAAGAAACTACGGGATGATCATTGTGGATGAATGCCATCATGTGCCTGCAGCTCGATTTGAAACTGTTTTACGTGAGGTTACAGCCAAATACGTTTATGGTTTGAGCGCAACACCTATTCGTCAGGATGGACACCATCCGATTATATTTCAGCAATGCGGACCTATCCGTTACCGTGTTGATGCTAAAGAACAATCATTGCTCCGTGGATTGTCCCATACTTTGATACCACGCCTGACAAGATTTCGCAAACCGGTTACAGAACCTGAGCCATGGCAAATAATGGAAGTGTACTCTGCACTGACGGAAAGCAAAACACGAAATGACATGATTCTTCAAGATGTTGGCCATGTGCTTAAGGAAAAAGGTACACCTCTGATCTTAACGGAGCGTGTGGAGCATGCCAAAATGTTAACAGTAGAATTGCAAAAGATTCTTCCTGATGTACATGTGTTCTGTTTGACTGGAAAGGGGAGTGCGAAAGAAAGGCAATCTGTTTTGAATGATTTGCGTAATTTACCTGCGAACGAACCTTTGGCAATTGTCGCCACGGGGAAATATGTTGGAGAGGGATTCGATATACCTAGGCTTGATACACTTTTTGTTACAATGCCGATCGCATGGAAGGGTACCGTGTCCCAATATGCCGGACGTCTGAATCGGATTTACGAAGATAAGCAGGAAGTTGTGGTTTATGATTATGTTGACATTCACGTACCGGTTTTGGAACGGATGTATTATAAGCGCCTTGCAGCGTATTCGTCGCTGGGCTATTCTGTTCAGGCATTTCCGTCAGAGCCTGATCCAAAAATCGGAACCATTTTCAATCAACAGAGTTTTATGCCTGTATTGTCTCATGATATGGAGCAGGCAACAAAAGAAATCATCATTTTTAGCCCTTATCTCAGCAAGGGCCGTGTAAACCAAATGAAGCGGTTATTCCTGACCGCCCTTCAGCAGGGAGAGGATGTCGTAGTGTTTACGCGTCCGCCAGAATCATTTTCAAATGTGTCCAGGCAAAAAGTCGCCGATATTATTGCCGACATGAAGACCAGCAATGTAAAGGTGATTTTGAAAGAACGTATTCACCAAAAGTTTGCCGTTATTGATCGTCGAATTGTTTGGTATGGCAGCATTAACCTACTTTCGTATGGGAAAAGCGAGGAAAGTATAATGCGGTTTGAAAACCGCGAAATCGCCGAGGAATTGCTAATGGAACTGGAAAAAGATATTCTTTAGGCTCGATAAAAGAACAACGGGGTCAGACCTACACAATTGACAGAAAGATATTTATTCGAGTAATCAGTACAGCGGGGCTGGGCTGAACATATTGAGGTCTGTAACTTCTGTCGGATTTGGGCTTTATCGATACAGGCAGAAGATTTGAAGCGGACGTGTCAGGCAAAGGTCAGCCGGTGAAAAAATTGAAAAGCTCCGGGTAATTCATGATTTATGAATTACGCTGTTCTCATCCGGCTGAAGTTTTTCCCTGGACTCCGGTTAGCAACAGAGGTATTATAAAATCTGGGCATTTTATCAATTGTGTAGGTCTGCCCCTTATGTTTTTTGCAGTTTTAAGAACCAGAGGAAGATTTGCGGTATAAAAATGATTTGAAAATTTATCAAATCAAGGATGGCAGGAATAAAGATGACGGATAAAAACAAAATATTTCAGACGGCAGAAATTAGGGTGTCATACGAAGATATCTGCCTTGCACAAAAAACACTCGAGCCGATACTGCGTAAGACTGAGCTGATCGAAAGCCAGTTTTTCAGCAACGAATGCGGCAACCGGGTATTCCTTAAGCCTGAAAACTTTCAGGTCACAGGCTCATTCAAGATTCGCGGAGCCTATTACAAAATAAGCAAACTCAGCGACGAGGAAAAAAGCAGGGGCGTGATCGCCGCCTCCGCGGGCAACCATGCGCAGGGTGTAGGCTACGCGGCCCAAATGCTTGGCGTGAAAGCCACGATCGTAATGCCGGAGACAACGCCGATAATAAAGGTCGAAGCCACAAAAAATTTTGGCGTTCAGGTCGTTTTGCATGGCGACACTTACGACGACGCATGCCGGAAGGCGCGCGAGCTGGAAGCAGAGAACGGCTATGTTTTCGTCCATCCTTTCGATGATATCGATGTAATGCTCGGACAGGGTACTGTGGCAATGGAGGTGCTGAAAGAACTGGACGATGCCGACGAGATACTGGTCCCGATCGGCGGCGGCGGTTTGATCAGCGGTATGGCGATGGTTGCAAGGATGCTGAAACCGGGTATAAAAATAATCGGTGTAGAGCCCGAAGGGGCTTGCTGCATAGCCAGATCCCTGGATGAAAATCGTGTCATAGAACTGAAAAAGGTCGATACAATGGCGGATGGTGCAGCGGTAAAAAAACCGGGGGATCTTACTTTTGAAGTGATAAAAAAGTTAGTTGATGAAGTGGTCACCGTCTCTGATTCGGATATCCTCGAGGCGATATTGCTGTTGATAGAGAGGCACAAGATGGTGACAGAGGGAGCCGGGGCGCTCTCAGTGGCCGGACTGAAAAAACTGGCCCCTGAAAACAAAAATGCAGTCTGTGTTGTCAGCGGCGGCAATATAGACATATCCACCATCTCTGCCATCATAAACCGCGCACTTGTTTTGCGGGGAAGGCAATTCTGCTTCACTGTAAATCTTCCGGATAAACCCGGGGAATTGTTGAACGTCGCAAAAATCCTGGCAGACCTCAGGGCGAACGTGATCAAACTGGAGCATAATCAGTCGAAGGTCATGGACAGATTTAAGCTTGTCCAGCTTGAGATCACCGTCGAGACGAACGGACACGACCACGTCCGTCAGATCCAGAAAGAATTAAAGAGGCAGGGATTTGAAATAATCAAAATCTATTGATTGACCGCAAAACTAAAGAGTACGCGGGTCATCTTTGTGTTTTTAAAAAAAGCAGGGCGGTCTCCCGGAGGTTTTCGTGTTTTACTTCCGTAGCGTTGAATCCGAAAAGTGAGAAGGTTATCTGTATGCAGACGCCGGTACCGAAGGCGGCGATCAATGTGCCGAATCCTACGGGGCCGCCCATCAGCCACCCAAGCAGCACCGCGAGTGACTCGATGGCCGCTCTGCAAATGCCCACAGGCAGCCCGGACCTTCTTTCTAAAGCTACCATAAGTCCGTCGCGGGGACCCGATCCGAAACCGGATCTCATGTAAAAAAAAGTGGCCAATGAAATAACGAAAAGACCGAGAACCATCATAGCAGTGCCGGAGATAGGGCCATCCATCACGGGAATGAGTTTTGATTCCAGTATAAGGTCAAGGACGGCTCCTATGACGACCATGTTGAGCAGCGTTCCTAATCCAAGGCTTTCTTGAAGTAAGTATAATACCACACATATGACAAGCCCCAGCACGATGCTCGCGTTGCCTATGGAGATTCCCGCAATATTGGAAATGCCCTTATGGAAGACATCCCAGGGTGCATAGCCAAAATCAGCCTCTATTGTGAATGCTATTCCGAGCGCGTAGAGAAAAAGGCCAAAAAGAAGCCCGGCCAGCCGCTCCGAGAATTTTTTTAAATTGACACCGCTGCTTGGCAAATAATCGCCTCCCGCCGCTTAATACGCGACAGCAGCAGAATAACATAATAGGCGCTATTTGTCCTAGGTTGGTTGTATGTTGCATTAGAAAAGGACCTAAGGGGGTCCGACCCTTATGTTTTTTTCTCCGGGTGGGCGCATATGCCTGGAATAAACCCAAATCACGCTTTATCGGCAGGGTAATTCACGGGGTCAGTTTGTAACATTTACCGTGGCTTTGCGCTCCAGTTTATCCCAGCCAACCATGCCGCCTTTGATCGCAGTTAATATTGCCCTGAAGGCCACAATATAGAGCATCTGCCTGTAGGCGAACCTCTGTGTAAATACTTCCATGAGACCGACGGATCTGTCTCCTTCCATTTTAAGCGCTATTGCTGCGCTTAAAATTTCCATTATGCAGAAAAATCCCCAGTAAAACATGATCGTCCATAGCGCTGCCGTCGAATAGCTGAGCGGATGGTAGAACCTGTCTACCAGTGTGATCGCAGCAACCCAGAGTGGTATGAGGTCGGAGAGCGGCGCCAATAGCGGGAAAAACACCTGGAAAATAAGAATATACGGTATCAGAAACCAGCCAAGCGCCCCGTAACGCGGGCGGAAAATGATGCCGCGGTGCCGCCACAGGACCTGCAATGTCCCGAAGGTCCACCTGAAGCGCTGGCGCAGAAAACCTTTTACGGTTTCCGGGGCCTCAGTGTATGCCTTGGCTTTTGACTCGTAAAGGATTTTTTGCCCCGATTCCTGGATCCTTAAAGTAAGATCAGCATCTTCGGCAAGCGTACCCTTGGGGAATCCCCCAAGCCTTATGATAAGATCCCTCCGCCAGGCTCCTATAGCTCCCGGAACAACGGCTGTGCTTCCAATAACGCAGAAAGCTCTGCGATCCAGATTCTGGCTTGTGATATATTCCAGAGCCTGCCACCTTGTCAGGCGGTTTACACAGTTCCCTACTTTCGCATTGCCTGCTACCGCGCCCACGCGGGGATCAGCAAAATGTCGTACCAGCATCGATACCGCGTCAGGATGGATCAAGGTATCCGCGTCCATGCAAATAACCACTTCCGAATCCGCGGCTGCGCGTATCCCGTTATTCAGCGCTTCCGATTTTCCGCTGTTCTCCTGGCTCAATACCGTTACTCTCGGGTCGTTTCCGAAAGTTTTCTGTACGGCTGCAAGCGTGTTATCGGATGAGCCGTCGTCCACAACGAACACATGAAAGCTGGCATAGTTTGACGCAAGAACGGCATTTACCGTTTTAACTACAACCTTCTCCTCATTATAAGCCGGAATTATTACAGCCGCAGGAATTAAAGCAGCCGGCTCCGCTCTTTTACGTTCGCTTACGCACATATGCAGGACAGCCAGCAGAGTAATTAGTACTGTTCTGGATATTCCAAGTGCAAGCCCAACTATAAATATAACTGTCAGTAACCTGTTGATCCCGCCTATTGAACTGTAGGCCAAATCAACGATCCATGCCTGGGTTTGTTCTGCCCTGGTAATAGCCGGCAGGACAGATTCACGCGGCAGCCCCAGGATTTCAGACACTCCGACAAAGCTGTAGCCGCGGCTCTGCAAAGTTTTAAGTATCACGGGAAGCGCCGTAAGGGTCTGAGTCCTGTCACCGCCTCCGTCATGCAGAAGCACAATGTTGCCTTGTCCGGATTCCACTCCGTGTATAACACGCCGTGCTATTTCATCCGCCGGAGGATTTTCCCAGTCCAGCGGATCTGCACCAAGCCCGATGGTGTAATAACCCTTACGGCTGATCTCTAGAAGAGATGTGATCTGCGCCGGGGTGGACGGTTCCACATCCTCTCCGTACGGCGGCCTGAAAATAAGCGTTTTACGCCCTAATTTGCTTTCCAGGAGTCGCTCCGTTGCGTTGATTTCCAGCAATGCCCGTCTTGGGCTTATTTTTTCAAGATTAGGATGTGTAAAAGTGTGGTTCCCTATGTCATGTCCTTCCCTTATTTCTCTGCGCAGTATCCCGGGGTATAAGTTGCCCTCCTGCCCGATGATAAAAAACGTTGCTTTCGCATTGTATTTACGCAGGACATCAAGAATTTTCCCGGTATATCTGGGACTCGGCCCGTCATCAAAAGTCAGAGCCACCTGGTTGGTTTTGCCCTTTCCCCAGCGTTGAATAACGAAAGAGGATGGATATTTTGTAATCCTCTCACCGATGATCATCCCTGAATAGGGATCGACACTGACAGTTCGGCATCCTGTATGCGGGACGCCAGTTACCTTAAGGACTTCGCCATGCCCCTCATATTCGAGATCATAACCTGCCTGGAGGCTGGAAAGCGCCTTATCCGGCTTTTCTCCCAGATCAGGCCAATATTGCCATATTGACGGATCCTCGGAACCAAGGCGCCAGAGGGCCACTCCGGCCACATTAGAAAGCTCCGCGGTCCGGGCCTGATTGAAAAAAGTTGCAGCATCCAGGAACCAGACTTCGTGCGTATGTCCTTTTTCATCTTCATACCTGAAGGTAGGGGTCATTGAATCCGCGTCAAATTCTATTTCTCCGCCTGAATCGCTTGCAACACCCATCACATCTTGAAAAGTTACTTCTTGTGCCTCATGTTTTTTCAAATCCCAGTCATATCCGTAATTTCCCAGCGCCAGCACTATTTTTTCGCGCCCTATTTCTTTTATTCTGTGACGGATATTACTGATAAGCCAGCTTTCGCTGGCTATCGGCCCTGGGTCTCCCTTACTGAAATGCTCATCATAGGCCATAAGGACGATTGCGTCACAGTGCGGGGCAATTTTCCGGCAGTTAAATGCCGGATCTGAAAGTAGCGTGGTAACATCCAGTCTGAGGCCCTTCGCATGAAATTCCTCCCCGGCCAGCTTTATAAATGCAGAATAATACTTGAAAGTTTCCGGCGTAAAATTTTCAAAGTCCAGCATTAGTCCGGCAAGGTGTTCATTGTTTGCAAAACGCAGCAGATCATCCGCGAGGCCGCGACGCTTTGCGGGGTTTTTGAGTATGCCTGACAAGGCCGCCGTTTCCCAGTGCCCTGTCACAGGGTCAAAATTGTTTATAAGCGGCATTACAGCCGGATGAACTCTCTTTTTCCCCAGCATTGACAAAAGCTCGAGGCGTTCTTTTTTAGTAACTTCCTCCAGCTTTCCTCCCGCTCCCAGATGGAGCCATTCCGGGACAAGGACATCTATCTTCTCCATATGCTGTTCAAGCGATGTGGAGCTTGTGTCGTCCCAGTTGACAAAAAAAGCGTAGAGCGGGATCTTTCCCGTTTTTTTATATCTTTTAGAATATTTCCCCTGAAAAGAATTGAAAAACATTTTAGCGCTTTTTGTTTTCAGCTTTGAGTTAAACGGCAGGTATCTGAAATTCGGCGTGTTTTTAGGCAAAAGCAGGCCGGGCAGATCAGGCGTCTGCTGTAATTCCCATAAAAAATCGCTGAAAACGATGATAACGGCCAAAGCCGTTATTGACAGGATTATCCTGAAAAAAGCCCATCTCCTGCCTCTTGGGTCAAGGAAAACAGGGGAATCCTCTTTTCTGCTCACCATCGCATATACTACCTTTCCGATCCATTCAGGAGAACAGTTTGTTTCGCAGCTCCCCCGGTCAGTGCTGTAAAATAATGCATCCGGCCTGCGGCGTATAATATATGACCGAGAGCTCCGCTCAGGTTCTGTAATACTGCTGAATATTCATCTTTAAGTCTTAAGTGGGGTCAAGTCTGCCATTTACAGCGGATCGTGATAAAAACTGCAACAGAGCGCTTTTTCCGCAGCTTGAAATATGAGGATATCTACATTAACGAGTACGTCACACCGAAGGAGACGATCGCCGGCGCCAACAGTTACATGAGCGACTACAACACTATGCGCCCGCACGCATCGCTGGGAGGGCTTACTCCCGATGCGTTCGCAAGACGACAGAAGACTTATGCCGCATGAAGAAAGGAGCTATTCGGATCATTAGAAATTTCGTGTCTTGACTTTGAGGGGCACTTTACTACTCCTGATGATAATTTCCGCGCCACATTCGAATTTCAGTGCCTTACCGGACAGTTTTCCGAGTGTCCGATCAGGCAGATCGCGACGAGTCGTACGTGTGAATCAGCGCCGGTAGATATTCCAAGCCGCCGTAATACGGCGGCTTGGGCGCATAATCTTTAAATTTCTTGAAAACGCGGCAATAGGTTTTGCAACGCCTCAAAATTTCAAAACACACCCGGCCGGCTCTGAATTTAATACGCGTGGTCAGGCGGCATCGCGCGGACAGTTCGGCGGCCCGGTTTTAATCGAAAAGGCCGAGCTTGGCGATGGTTTCCATGTCCTTGTCCCCTCTTCCGGAAAGGTTGACGATGATTTTCTTGTCCTGTCCCATCTCTGCGGCTACTCTGAGTGCGCCTGCTAGCGCATGTGCGCTTTCAAGAGCGGGGATTATGCCCTCCGTCCTGCATAGGAGTTTGAAGGCGTCAAGGGCCTCGCTGTCGCTCGCGCAGATGTACTCTGCCCTTCCGCTCTCCTTGAGCGCCGCGTGGGCAGGGCCGACAGAAGGATAGTCAAGTCCGGCGGCTATTGAGTAAACCTCTGCGGCTTCCCCTTTTTCATCTGTCAGCACATAGCTTTTAAACCCGTGCAATATACCTGGCGCGCCCTTTGTAAGGCTTGCGGCGTGGTTGCCGTAGCTTAGCCCTCTTCCCGAAGGCTCGACGCCTATAAGGCGGACATCCGGATCTTCTATGAACGCGGTAAAAATCCCTATGGCGTTGCTTCCGCCTCCGACACATGCCACGACTGCGTCCGGAAGCGATCCGGTGCGCTCGATCATCTGTGCTCTTGCCTCGTCGCCTATTATCCTCTGAAAGTTCTGAACGATCGTTGGGTAGGGGTGCGGGCCTACGGCCGAACCCAGCAGGTAAAAGACCGAGGTGTCTTTGCAGAATACGTCAAGCGCCGCGTCGACAGCCTCCTTAAGGGTTCCCTGGCCGTCTGAGACAGGAACCACCTTAGCGCCGAGGGCCTTCATTCTTAAGACGTTGGGCGCCTGGCGCCCGATGTCCACGACCCCCATGTATATGTCGCACTCCATACCCATTAAAGCGGCGACAGTGGCGCTGGCGACCCCATGCATTCCGGCGCCTGTTTCCGCGATTATCTTCTTTTTGCCCATTCTTTTCGCAAGCAGGGCCTGCCCTATGCAGTTGTTTATCTTGTGGGCGCCAGTGTGGTTTAAATCCTCCCTTTTCAGGAAGATCCTAGCTCCCCCGGCGGCCGCCGTGAGGTTTCTGCACTCGGTGAGCGCGGAGGGGCGGCCGACGTAATCTTTAAGGAGCGAAAGATATTCCTCTTGGAATGTGCTGTCGTTGCGGCACCTCTCATACTCTGCCGCGATTTCCTCAAGCACCGGCGCGAGATTGTCCGGTACGTATCTGCCCCCAAAATCACCGAACATCCCGTTTACGGGGAACCCTGCGGTATTTTTTGCTCTCTCACTCATTTGTAACTCCTCCTCTTCTTCGCTGTTGAAGCATCTTTTTTTCTCTCTTCTCTTCTTTGAGCCGTCCGCTCTGCCGCTTGTATAAAAAGAGGGCTGAAAGAACAGTCCTCTTTCAGTCCCCTTGTGTCTCTAAGCCAAGACGCTGCTGGACGCTGCGCGTATCGCCGGCAGCCGGGTCCCATCTCCGCGATGCTGGTAATTGATCTCATGCCGTTTTTCCCGAAATTCCCGTATGCTGGCCGAATAGTATCATCCGTGCCCGCAAATTGCAACCGTGTTCATGCGCTCATATATGCTGAACGGACTGCGGCGGCGACCGTCCGTTTTTCATGCCGCGATAAGCTGGACTGTGTTGCGGTTTTCTTTCGGCGACGCACATTTGCTTCTTTAAGCCGTGAATATAAATTTACCAAACGATAATTTGTGAACAATATAATTTGTGAATATAAAAAGGCGAAATGATTGACAGAACACCCGTAAATGGAGCATAATGTTGCGGTGTTTCTAAAAACTCATAACCGCCGGAGATTGATAGCGACACGCGTATTGGGCGCTCTGGAACCATGCTATGTAAATGTTGGTTTTAAGCTGGAGCGTCTGTCTATTCCCCACTTGCACGTTTTTGTTTACTGTTTTGTGAGTGGCTGAGAAAGGGGGGAATTTAGATGACCACCGTAACGAGACGCGATAACGAATCGATCGAAGATGCGCTTAAACGTTTTAAGCGCGAGCTTCGTAAGGTGGGCGTGCTCCGCGAAGCAAAAAAGCATGAGCATTACGAAAAACCCAGCGAAATCAAGAAACGAAAGAAAGCTGAGATGACCCGAAACAAAGGCAGAAAGGCTGATTACTAGTTATGTCCGACCTTATGCTTAAGATCCAGGATGATCTGACGTCCGCAATGAAGAGCAAGGACGAGCTGGTTCTGTCTGTGCTGCGGATGTTAAAGTCGGCGGTGCAGCTTGCTCAGGTTGAAAAGGGCAAGGAAAACCCGTTGACCGACGACGAAGTGCTGGTTTTGGTCCGAAGGCTGATAAAGCAGCGCAACGAGGCTGCGTCTATGTACAGGGCGGGCGGCGCCGAGGATAGGGCGGCCCGTGAGCTTGAGGAGGCAAAGGTACTCGAGCGGTACCAGCCGGCCCAGCTCTCTGACGAAGAGATAGAGAAAATCATATCGGACGCGGCGGTTCAGGTCAAAGCGGCCGGTCCGAAAGATATGGGCAAGGTGATGGGCAAGGCCATGGCTGCCGTGAAGGGGCGCGCCGACGGCGACAGGGTCAGAAACCTGGTGCAGAGTTATTTGGCTTCCAAGATGTAGACGCGACTAAAATTCCTTTAAGAGACGGCCGGACGAGAGTCCGGCTTTTTTATTGCGCTTCGGGCAGAAGTTCCGCATTCCCTGGCTTGATTTCGATTTGGTATTATAATCTTTGCACAGGCGCGGGCAAAGCGCAGCGCCGAGGCAGAGCTTATTGTTTGGGATTTTGTGGTCCTTGCATGAATTGTCCTTGAGGGAGGCCGTCGAATATGAAAACTTATAAGATTCCGCTTGTGCCCGGTCCGGTATCGGTGCCGCAAAAGTATCGCGAGGCATACCTGACCGATTATGGGAGTTCTGATCTTGAGGAAGATTTTTATGATCTGCTTGATGAGAACCAGATGTTGCTGCAAAAGGTACTGAAAACTGAGAACAGCGTGACCATACAGTCGGGTGAGGGCATGCTCGTTCTTTGGGGGGCGCTTAAGAGTACGATTAAGCGCGGCGACAGGGTGCTTGCCATCTCAAACGGTCTTTTTGGGCACGGGCTTGGCGAGATGGCGGAGGCATCCGGCGCTGAGGTCGAGTACCTCGAAGCCGGTGACGGCGAGTTTATAGATATCGATGTTTTGCGTTCGCGCATAAGAGCCTTTGATCCGTATATCGTGACGGCGGTGCACTGCGAGACGCCGAGCGGCCTGCTGAACCCCATAGAGGAGGTTGCCCCCGTTGTCAGGGAGAGCGGCGCGCTTTTTTGCGTGGATTTCGTCGCAAGCGCGGGCGGCGCGGATGTGCGCGTTGATGAGTGGGGCATAGACCTTGGGCTTTTGGGCAGCCAGAAATGTCTCTCGCTCTTGCCGGATCTTTCCGTTTTGACCGTGAGCGGCAGGGCGTGGAAAGCCGCCGAGCGCGCGGGTTACGCGGGCTACGACGCCGTGCTGCCATGGCGGTATGCCGTGGAAAAGAAGGAGATGCCCTGCACTCATAACTGGCACGCAAACGCGGCCATGAACCTATCGCTGAAAGCGATCCTTGAGGAGGGGCTTGAAAATTCGTTCAAGCGCCACGCGGATGTCGCCGAGTACTGCCGCCGCCGCGCAAAAGGGATGGGGCTTGCGCTGTACGCGGCAAGCGAAAAGCTGGCCTCCCCCACGGTGACGGCTATAAAGATGCCTTCCGGGTGGACATGGAGCGAGCTAAGAGGGGCGCTCGCCGAGCATGGCATGGCTGTGGGCGGAAGCTACG
>Ga0302251_1000924_pt1 | contig 21390 bp, 25 predicted proteins | sample AAG_RA_Gln_MG_FD_193534 | JGI IMG/M metagenome (GOLD analysis project Ga0302251, IMG submission 193534) | Enriched activated sludge microbial communities from anaerobic digester in WTTP, New Holstein, Wisconsin, United States - AAG_RA_Gln | ecosystem: Engineered > Bioreactor > Anaerobic >...
TCTGGTGGAAGGGAGAAGAGTACCAAAAATTGCAAATTTAACTGAGGATTTACGGAAAATACTCGGTTTGCTGGGGCCGCCGTATGAAAAATGTTATTTTTGAAATTCGACCTGCGGAATATGGGATAATTACCGAATGTTTTGATATTCAATAGATAAAATAGAAGTTTAAATGTACCTTTATTTGATTTACGATATTGCTTCTGATCATTATAAAATCGGTGTCACAAATAATCCCCAGCGAAGAATGAGAGAATTACAGTCTGCGAATGCGGGCTTACTATCCTGGGAGGGGTGTGTCGACAGAGAAGATGCATTAAAAGTTGAGAAAGAAATCCATGGAATTCTCAATGAATTGGGTGCGAAGGTTGCATCAGGCAATCTTGAATGGTTTTGGTTGGATGAAGGTCTACTTGATGATGCTAAAGAAGTTGCAGAGAAATACCAAATTAAAGGAAATATTGTTGAATGGATGCTAGATACCTACTTTAAAAATAATCTTGTAAAATCGGAATGAATTTTAGAATCTTAACTTATTTCATGTTTTTACAAAGTTCAGTGTGTCATTATCCTTTGACTCAAGCCAGGTCCTCCCCAGCGTAGCGGAGGCCGCCACCGAACGCAGTGAGGGCGTCGCCGGAGCGGAGCGATCGCAGGCCCCAGGCAACCTCCCGAAGGGCGAGCCCTCGATACGAGCGGGAGCGAGTCGTGGGCGAGACCCGGAGGGCCAAAATTCTTTGCGTAACACATACATAATGGATACATAATAGGTATTTTCATATTACTTTCACGCCGCGTGGCGGCACTATATCATCTCTCCCGTCGACGACTATGTGGTGAGAAACACCATGCGTTACAACAATCCAACCTTCGAGCACATCGGCAGCGTGAAGAATGCCGAGGGTGTGCTCCGCATCGACATCAAGACCCGCCAGTGCGTCATCGCAAAGGGTGACGTGCAGCGTCTCATCGGGCGGTGGCCGGTCAGCATCTACGACATCGCCGAGGTAATCAGTACCTGCGGACAACCGGAAGCAATCGGCCAGGCCTGGATCTCGCGGTCCGGCAAAGCGGTCATGTTCCGCATCAATGGCTTCTCGTATGTGTCACCGTTCTCCCAAGTGAAGGGCATCCTGTCCGGTGAGAAGAAATATGCCCACCTTGCCATTATGGTCGAACAACCCGAGCCGGGATGCCCGGCAGGTGCAGCAGCAGCGGCAGGAGTCGCGGGGGTCTCGGCATGAGTACCCAGGTCCTCGTGCAGAGCCAGGAACGACAGCCCATCGTGGTGGCGTTCACTTCCCACAATCTCGAATGGCTGGAGGCTATGCGGAAAGAGTTCAACCGGAGGTTTGACAACGACCTGACCCTTGAGCAAATCCTCGAGGGTGCTATCATCAACGAAATCTGGAAGCTCTCCCGAGAGATGTACATGAGCGAGGAGCAGACCTTCAGGATCGGTATAGAGGGGGACCTGTGATTATGACTCTCACTTCCCTCTTCTCGAATGATGAAATTATCTTCGCATACACGCGGGCTGATGCCATCAGTGATGGGGTCCTGGTCGAACTATCGGACCAGATTGTCAGCGAGGCAGGGATCAAGGTCAAGGTCGCAGTGACCCGGACGATCTGGGATGATTACCTGATGCCGTCCTACCTGGATGAGCTTCCCGGCCAGACTGTGGAAGGGAGGACCTGGGACCTGCTCTGGATGTTTGGATGCGCTGCAAGACGGAGCAGGCATGCCAGTACAATACAGTTCCGGGTTCTGTTCGCGACCATGGAAGAATCGGGATCGATTGTCACTGAGGACGTGCTGCTGAAAGCAGTATGTGGCCCCGGTGATGACGCCGAGCCGGTGATTACCATTATGCTCCCCTGGGAGGACTAGAACGATGGAAGAAGTGATCGTGAAGAAGATTATTGAAGGGCCGGTGTTCCAGGACAGCATTGAGATAGGAACGCCGGGAAAGGATGGTGCAATCAAGGTCTATGGAGACTTCAGCCAACCAGATGAGTTCGAAAAGAGGATCCGGGACGCGGTCCGCCTGCGGAAGATGACCGTGGACCTCATGGAGGGGCAATGACCACCCCAAAATTTTACACCACAGAAGAAGTTGCGGAGATGTTGAAACTGAACGTCCGGACCGTCCGGGCGATGATCAATCAGAAGCGGCTGCGGGCCGTGAAGATTGGGAACGAGTACCGGGTCACTGACGACCACCTGCGCCAGTTCATCGAGGACTACCAGACATAGACACCGGGGAGATCTCCGATCCGAAACACCATGCGTTACTATGAGAGTATTCAGACCGGCCGCGGCCCCGGCTGAATAGTACATAGCCGACCCTTCATATCTCTGTTCTGGTACTATCCAGCAGGTCCCGCCACCACCGCCCGCCTGCCGGCCCGCGACCGCTCGCCCCCAGCGAGCCGTAACCGGGGCCGTCTTCCCACCCACTCGGTGTTCCGGGATATCTGTCCGCTCGTCACCCCTCGACTTCGAGCTGATGCCCTCAGTACCCGGGGGCTCCTCGCTGGTCACCGGTTCTCTGGAGATTGCTGACGGTCGACCGTGCTCGACTCCACTCCCTCATGTCCGTTCCGCTCGCACCGTCTCCCTGGTATCTCTTCCTACACTGTTGATACGTGGACGCCCGTGATTTCGTCGCAGGCTCCTCATCACCGGCTGCATTACCCGCTCCTCGCGGACCGTTGCACGGACCGCTCGTCGCTGTTACACGAAACACTGTATTACCACAGAATGCCCCAAAGAAGGTTATGGCCCGAAGGGCATCCATCATGATCACTGCCTCTCCCTGGGAGAGGAGGAGGCCGTCCCATCGGAGCGAGGAGCGGAGGGGGTAGCAGTGCCCCCCTGGAAGCGACGAGAGGCCGGGAGAGTGGGTGGCCACAGCGGCCCGAGCAGCGCTGGATACCGAGTGCATCAGCACGAGGTCGAGCGCTGCGAGTCACCGAGCGTCAGTGGCGTACGGAACACAACGACGAGCACGATGCGAAGCATGGTGTGAGGAGCGGGAGTGAACAGCTGACGGTAAGGAATGAAGTGACGAAACCGGGAGCGTCAATCATTCATAGTCAACCTTGAGAGAACAGGACCGGTATGTGAGCGGAACGGAATGGAGGAGCACCGGACGAGAGGAGGAGCGGACGGAATGGAGTGGAGACGAACATTCCGGGCCGTCTTCGCTCCCGGGAGATTCCTCTGGTAATCAACACCACGCATCCTCCCCCTCAAGAGAAATTTTATGGTATCCGGTGAAGACATAACAATGCTATCTTGGTGATGGAGTTCACCATTGAACCGCAGGTCCTGCTGATAACTCCTACCCGTCCCGGTCATATGACCGGTATACCTGCCATGACAGGAGGAGTATCATGCCCGAACCGACAACAAATCCCCGCACCGCTTCTTCACTCACATCAGGATCTCTCGTCCAATCATCCCCTATCCTCCCGGATACCGCACAGAGCGATCTCCGTTCTCTCATGAACAAGGGGATCACCATTCTCCGCGACCTGGGGCCAGTCATGGAACCGCAGGAAAAGACCCTGACCAGCCTGCGGGACCGGCTTGCCGAAGGCCGGTTCCAGCTGGCCGTACTCGGCCAGTTCAAGCGTGGGAAGAGCACGCTCTTAAACGCCCTGCTGGGCGAAGACCTCCTCCCGAGCTCGGTCATCCCGCTCACCGCAATCCCGACCTTCATCCGCTACGGACAGGAACGGTCCATCCACGTCCATTTCCAGGACCAGCGGAAGGAGGAGATCTATCCTTCGGAGAACGTGAACTGGATGAGCAAGACACTCCTTGGCTACGTCTCTGAAAACGTGAACCCGAAGAACGAGAAGGGGGTCTCCTACGTGGAGATCACCCATCCCTCCCCCCTGCTCAGTGATGTCGTCCTCATCGATACCCCCGGGATTGGGTCGACCCACCGGCATAATACCGAGATGACCCTCAACTTCCTCCCCCAGTGTGACGCCGCCCTCTTCCTGGTCTCGGCCGATCCACCAATCACCGAGGTTGAGGTGGACTTCCTCAGGCAAGTGCGGGAGAAGGTTTCCCGGGTCTTCTTTGTCCTGAACAAGATCGATTATCTCTCCGAACCCGAACGCGAGATGGCTCTCACATTCCTTAAAAAGGTCCTTGATGAGAGTGTGGGGATCATGCCCGACGGCCAGATTTTCCCCGTATCGGCAAAACAGGCACTTATGGCAAAAGAGACCGGGGATCCGGCACTGCTCGCGGCAAGCGGCCTCCCCAGGATCACCGAGCACCTTATCGACTTCCTGGCACGCGAGAAAACCCGGGTCCTTAGGGAAGCGGTCGGGAGAAAAGCACTCGATGTGCTCTATGACACCTCGCTCCAGGTCAACCTGGAGATGCGGTCCCTCGAGATGCCTATCACCGACCTCGAACAACGCCTCACCCTTTTCCAGAAGAAAATCGATGAGGCGAAACGTCAGCGCCAGCACACCCAGGACATCCCGAATGGCGATCATAAGCGAATCGTCGAACTTCTTGAGGAAGATTGTGCAAAACTACGGGAGACATCGCGAAAACACCTGGAAACAGTTGCCGCATCTGCCATTGCATCCACTAAAGAGCTTGACGCCCAGATCGCAGAGGACGCGATCGCCCAGGAGATCCCGGTCTACTTCGAGCATACCCTCGGGCAAGTCACCAGCAAATTCGACAGTGAACTCATCACTATCCTGTCCAATCACCAGGAACGAGCGGCTGAACTGGTCGAATCGATCAGGGTGGCAGCTACAACCATCTTCGACATTCCCCATCACTCACCTGCCGCTGCCAACCCCCTGGTCCTTGCCCGGGAACCGTACTGGGTATCAAGGAAGTCCTGGTCCGGCGTCCTCGGCACCATCTCCCCGGACCTTGTCGACAAGGCACTTCCCCGCTCGATCCGTGAGAAACGGATCAAGACCAGGATCGGGAAGGAGATCCAGACCCTCGTAGTCCATAATGTCGAGAACCTGCGATGGGCCACCCTGCAGAACATCGATGCCGCGTTCAGGGTATTTTCCCGAGAGCTGGATGAAGACCTCGCCCATACTGTTGAAGCCACGTATGGAGCCATCGAAGCAGCCTATACAAGACGGAAAGAGCATGCTGATGAGATCGCGGACCGGACCCGACATCTCCAGAAGGCATACGGGGACCTGCAGGAACTTATTGATGCGCTCGTGCCGGTAAGGTCTTCGAAGGTATGACCCCTGATACCTCCTGCCAGAATGCACCGGTCACCACCCCCTTGCATCCCTATATCTTGCAGTATGTGCAGGAACGCCGCTGCCTGTCAGGGGGTTACTGCTTCTACCGGCTGGATGAACCAAATGCTGGTGATACTTTCCACGCCCTGCAGGTACTTTTCTTGCTCGGCGAACTCAATCGTGATGATGAGACCGCGACATTCCTGCAGGATCTTCAGCACCCGGACGGTTCGTATTCTTCTCATGCAGCGGCGCTCTTTGCCGGACGAGGGTTGCAATTGCTGGGTGAATCACCGCTCCACGATATAGCCCCTTTCATCTCTTGCAGCATTCCCCGCGTATCCCCGGAGACCCAGGTGATCGAGAGCTTCTCACTCTTCGAGCCGCTCTACACGTGGATATCTTTGCTCCTACTCCACCGTATCCCCTTCCCGGAAGAATGGAATGGACAGATCACCAGGACCATTCTCCAGTTCCAGGGAGAGACAGGAGGTTTTGGATCTCCATCCGGCACCCTGCAGGACACCTGGCAGGCAGCAGAGATCCTTGTCGTGCTCGGCTATCCGCGGGAGAACCTGGGCATCAGCCGGTTCATCTGGTCCTGCGAAGACCCTGAGTTCGGATACCTCGGGAGGCCAGGCAGCCGACCCCCGTATCTCGAACACCTGTATGCCGGGTTGCGCCTCTCTGCGCTCCTCGGGGCTGCTCCCCGGTATGCAGGGGCATGCAGGACATTCATCGACCAGTGTGCCCATCATTCGGGAGGGTTTGTCCGTTCCGTCTTCGGTGGCTCCCCCACGCTGGAATTCACCGCCCGGGCTGTGGAGTCGCTTGCGATCCTGGAAGGAAGGACTCATCGGCTGAGAACATCATGTGGATAAATCAAATGAAGAATGATCAGAACGTGTGAGGAAGAAATTGCTCATGACAACGACCACGATCACCCAGATAAAAGCCCGGGAGATTCTTGACTCCCGGGGGAACCCGACTGTCGAGGCAGATGTACTCCTTGCCTGCGGAGCGATGGGAAGAGCAGCCTGTCCGTCAGGGGCGTCGACAGGAACCCACGAGGCAATCGAGCTCCGCGATGGTGTAAAAGCCCGATATCGCGGGAAGGGAGTATTGAATGCCGTCGATCATGTGAACAACGAGATTGCGAAGGCCTTGGCCGGGATCGATGCAGCCGATCAGGAGGCAGTCGATCATCTGATGATCCGGCTGGATGGGACCAAGAACAAGGCCACTTTCGGTGCGAATGGGATCCTCGCAGTCTCGATGGCGGTAGCCCGTGCGGTGGCGACTGCGAAAGGCATGAGCCTCTGGCGATACCTGGAGAAGCCGGGGAGAGCGGTTATGCCCGTGCCGATGATGAACATCATGAACGGCGGAGTACATGCCAACTGGCAGGGGTCCGATTTCCAGGAGTACATGATTGTCCCCTGGGGCGCTTCCGACTTCCACGAGGCCCTTCGCTACGGGAGCGAGACCTACCAGGCGCTCAAAGATATCCTGAAGAAGAAAGGGTTCAGCACCGGTGTGGGAGATGAAGGGGGATTTGCACCGGCAGTCTCATCAAACGAGGAGCCCCTTGCCCTCATGACCGAGGCGATCGAAGCAGCAGGGTACACGCCAGGCAAAGAGATCGGATTTGCCCTGGACCCGGCATCGAGCGGGTTCTTCAATAAAAGGAAGTACGAACTTCGCACCGAAGGGAGGTCGCTTTCGGCCAGCGAGATGACCGGGTATTACCGGGACCTTGTCGACACGTATCCCATCGTCGTTATCGAGGATGGTCTCGCAGAAGACGATTGGGCCGGCTGGAAAGGTCTGACCCAAGAAATCGGCGACCGGGTGGAACTGGTCGGCGATGACCTGTTCGTGACGAATGTGGACCGAATCCGGAGAGGGATTAAAGAAGGGGTGGCGAACGGTGTCCTCATCAAGCTGAACCAGATCGGGACTGTCACCGAGACAATTGCTGCAATAGAACTGGCGTACTCCCAGGGATGGGGAGCCATGGTCTCGCACCGGAGCGGGGAAACCGTCGACTCGTTCATCGCAGACTTCACGGTCGCCATGGGCACCGGGCACCTCAAGACCGGCGCCCCTGCCAGGGGGGAGCGGGTGGAGAAGTACAACCAGTTACTCCGGATTGAGGAGGAGATGGGGAGCAAGGCACGGTACGCGGGTCGGAAGGCGTTTGTGAGATGAACATGGGTGCTTGGTCCCGCTCTCATGACCGTTGCCGGGACCGTTGAGATGCCTCACAGGAAAGCCAAACTCACAAGGGGAACAAGGAAATCCGGGCTTGATGAAAACCAGGAGCGATGGCTCTGCGTCACATTCGAATATATTGACGGCTTGCTCAGGGATATTGGAGAGGTGCTGGACGGTTCACCTGTCGACTCGGCATTCCCCCGCAATGTTGCCGATATCCCTGAGGAAAGACGCCAGATGATCAGGGACACAATCCCTCCGATCCGGCAACGCCTCGTCCAGGTCCTGGATGACCTGGCGGTCCCGAGAAACCAGAAAGCAATCCCGGCATCCCGGACTATCCGCACGAACCTCACCACGATTGACATCACGCTCGAAGAGCTGAAGCGGAAGGACTGGGGAATCCCTGGCAGTCCATCAGGAACCTCAGAAGAGATGAGGAGTATCATCGAAGAGTTGCGGGAGATGGTTTCAGGACTCGAACGGTGTATCGACGCAGCAATGGATGACGATTCTGATGTCAGGAGAGAGGGTGAGAGAGATGGCAACTGATACCTGGGCACACATCAGCCGGAAATTCGAGGACCCTGACGACCAGATAGACCCATGGGTTTCAGCCTTGAGTCCATGGGTCGCTGAAGTGTATCAGGGACTTCTTGTAAGACGCCGTGGCCGTGTGTAGCATGCTACCTGGCGTTCTCCAGCAGTTTTCTGAGGATATCCTCCTCTCTCCGGAAATACAGATCATCATGCCCCTGCCAGGTTCCGCAGTTGCGGAAGACCACAGCTGGCACACCGTTGTTGCTCTCTCCCATCACGAAATTGGCAAAGCCGGCGATCTCATCGACCACGGCCTCCTCGGTGATCTTGAGCACATGCCCGAAGAGATCGGTATCGCCCCGGAAATCCCGGATCGCGGTCATCCCGCTCCAGCCGACGGCATGGCCGGTCTGGCCCCTCCGGAATGAGCGCCCGCAGGTGTCGGTGATGATGACCCCGATATTTTTTTCGGTGATTGAGTAGACTTCCTCGCGGACCTCATCGGCTGCAGCCATGGGATCCGGGGGGAGGAAGATCACCATCTCGTCCTCGATGTTGCTCTGGTCGACTCCGGCACGGACCCCGATGTGACCGGTTGAGACTTCAGAGAGGACGAATGGGTATTCGAGGAGAATGTCGGTTGAGGCATCCAGGACCGCCTGTATGAACCGTGGGTCCTCCCGTGTCCGATCTGCTATCCGGATCGCCCGAGCGGTGGGCGTGATATCGGCAAGCCGTTTTGTGTATCCCTTTGCCTTGGAATATACCGAAGAAGCTATGCTGAGGATATCCCCATCATTGAACGGGGTCAGTTCACAGATGAGGGCAGGGAGGTCGTCTCCTTTGTGGATGAGGGGAAGTCCCTCGATCCCTTCGACCTGAATGTGCATGAGAAGGTAGTTGGATCTTTTCTCTGATAAGCTAGGTGCAAAGTGTTGCCGCACGGTCATTTCGCTATAAAAACCACCTTGCACTTTTCCACCCGCATTTCTGCGCGAGCACAAAAATAACTGATTTACGGGCTCTGTTGCTAACTGGCTGGGTTTTCAGAAGTTCATGTTCAAAATTTCTTATGAGAAGAAATATCTTACCATATCAGCGGCCCGAGCGAGTGCCGGTTACGAAACGCATCAGCGGCTCATCGTGCGGCCGCGAGTCATCGAGCGTCTGATATAGAATACCTTGCTGAAAAAAAGTGATAAATTACTTAATCTCGATTTTTCGGGGCCTTTCTTCAGGTCGCGGTTCCTTTTTGGGAATAGTCAGTTCGAGGACCCCGTTGTTCATCGATCCATCGGCCTTATCCGGATCGACCTCCTCGGGAAAACCGATACTCCTTTTGAAGCCGGAATAATACCGCTCCCGGTGAAGATAATTCTTCTCTTTCTTCTCGGTTTCTTCCTTCCTCTGGCCCTGGATAGAGAGACTCTCGTTGTTGATGTTTACTTCGACATCCTCTTTGGACAGCCCGGGGAGCTCCACGTGGACCTTGTAGTGATCTCCTTCATCGATGAGATCCAATGGCGCATACTGGAACAACTGCCAGTCAGAGAGATCACGGGGAAAGTCCAGCGGGAAGTACGGCCGCATGAGACTGTCGACAGATCTCCTGAAGTCATCGAAGATCGAATCAAAATCCCTGACAAATCCGGGTGTCCGGGTTCGCTGTGCAACAGGAGTGCCTGGTGTTGCAGGAGACACTTCTGTACCTTTTTGCTTTTTAAAGAGGTTCATAGGTGCTTCCTCCTATGTTCACTTGAAGTTAGTCTTATTAAAATATCAATATTTCTCATACGGCAATCCGGCCCCCTTGCATCCCGGGATCTACCTTGCACTCGTTGGAAAAAAATGCCTGCGCCCCTTCGGATATACGAGCAGAAATTTCCATCTTGCAAACCAGTTCGTAATAAGATTATAGAGGGATTTTTCCCTGTCAACCTTTCTCAGCGCGAGATCGTTTCAACTCGCTGAATATATTCCCACGATTCTCTGACTCTACCTCCTCTTTTCGTAATGCACCGAATCGCAAGAGAAGCATCAGTGATATGAGAAGGATTGCAATCGCGATGAGTATGAAGGGATCGATGCCCAGGATACCGTGGAGGATGACTTCCCTGAGAATGGAGACGATTCCGACCTCAATCATAATATCCACGGCAATACGATGCTCCCGGAGGTAGATGATCAGGAGCCGGTATATCTCGACCAGGACGAGGATATAGATCAGCTCCGAAGCAATATACTGGAAATTGAACGGCTCCAGGAATTCATAGAACATCCCCACTAACGCCTTGATCATGAGCGCGAACAGCAACACGCATATGGCGATGACGATGATATCCTGGATGTTCTCAAGCAGGCGTCGAAAGATGTTATGGATGCCATAGTAGGATGGTCCGTTCACCTCGCATACCCCCACTATCTCCTTATCTTTGAACAATACCAAACGATTGATCAATCTCTGCTGCTGCCAGTTCAAGGTCATCAAGAACCCGGAGAACATCTTTCCGGATCTCCTGGACCATGGAACGCAGGCTGTTTCCCCGAAGGTAAATCAACCGCTTGTGGCGGTATACCGCCCCGGCGTCTACGAGATTCCTGATATGATGGTTGATCCGCGAACTGGAGACAGCAAGATCCTGTGCAAGGGTATCCACGGGCAAGCCCTTTTCATAGGGCTGGTGATCGAGCAGGGTGAAGAGAACCCTGGTGGCAACCCGCTCCACGTCTCTACCCTCGCCGATACCGAGGCTGGTACAGAACCACTGGAGATCTTCATCCTCGTCCCGGAGCATCGGCCGCTCGATTTGCCTGACCACGATCTGCCTCATGGTAACCGATCAAAATCTCGCTACCCATCCATAAATAAGTTTGCAATAATATTCAAATGGTATCGACATTATTGATAATTTTTAAATATTTTTGATATCAAAAGAATGGAATGCAATAATTTCCAGAGGTGCATATGAGTGAAGGAAATTATTCCCGTCGGAGAAAGGGTTCTGATAAAACCCCTGAAACTGGAGGAGATGACAAGAAGTGGCATCTACATTCCAGAGTCCGCCCAGGAACATCGAAAAGAAGGATCCGTCATCGCGGTGGGATGTCGGGATGATGGGTCTGCACTTCCCCTGAAGCCGGGAGATCATGTATTATACGGCGGATACAGTGCAGATAAGTTCGAGATGGACGGAGAAAATTATGTGTTTGTCCCCTTCAAGGACATTCTGGCAAAAATTGAATAGGGTGGAGGAACATGGCGACATCCAAACAACTGATGTTTGACGAAGATGCGCGGAAAGCACTCCTTTCCGGTGTGAACAAGGTCGCTGACACGGTCAAGATCACGCTCGGCCCGAAAGGGAGGTATGTTGTGATCGACAAGGCCATGAACCCCATCGTGACAAACGATGGAGTGACGATCGCAAAAGAGATCTCCCTTCACGACAAGTTCGAGAACATCGGCGCAAAGCTGGTCAAAGAGGTCGCCCAGAAGACCCAGGACAAGACCGGTGATGGGACAACAACCGCAACGCTTCTCGCCCAGGCGATTCTCACCGAAGGCCTGAAGAATATTACCTCGGGGGCCAACCCGATAGAGATAAAAAGGGGCATTGATACTGCAATTGCAGCGGTTGTAGAGTACATCGGCTCGACCAGTGTGCCGGTCAAGGGGAGAGAGGGGATTCTTCAGGTGGCGACGGTATCGGCCAACAACGATGAAGAGATTGGGAAGCTCATCTCGGATGCCATGGAGAAGGTCGGCTACGGCGGCCTCATCACGGTAGAGGATGCAAAGAGCCTCGAGACCAGTCTCGATGTCGTAAAAGGGATGCAGTTTGACCGGGGGTTCATCTCTCCCTATATGGTGACAGACCACGAGAAGATGACGTGCGAGTATGAGGACCCCAACATCCTGATTACCGACAGAAAAATCACTTCTCTCAAACAGATGATCCCCGTCCTCGAAATGGCCTCCCAGGAAGGAAAACCGCTCCTTATCATTGCCGAGGATGTGGAAGGAGAAGCCCTGGCCGCCCTCATCCTGAATATCATCCGGGGGTCCTTCAAGGTCTGTGCTGTCAAGGCACCAGGGTATGGAGAGGAACGAAAAGCCATCCTCGAAGATATCGCAATCCTCACCGGGGCGACGGTCATATCAGAAGAGCGTGGCATGAAACTTGAAAATGTATCCCGCGCCGCACTGGGATCCGCTCACACCATCAAGATCGATGGAGAGAAGACCCTTATCGTCGAAGGAAAGGGAGACCGGAAAGCGCTCGATGACCGGATGCACCTGATCGAGTCACAGATCAATATCACAGATTCTGAGTTCAAGAAAGAAGAACTGAAAAAGCGACTTGGAAATCTGAGTGGCGGTGTTGCGGTGATCAAGGTGGGTGCTGCAACCGAGACCGAGTTGAAAGAGAAGAAGATGCGAATCGATGATGCGCTGAACGCCACAAAGGCAGCCGTAGAGGAAGGGGTGGTCCCGGGTGGGGGCGTTACGCTCTTCCGTGCCATCGAATCCCTTGACAGGTTATCCTTCGATGACGACAGGAAGATTGGCATGGCTATTGTACGGCGTGCCCTGGAAGAGCCTCTCAGGCAGATTGCAAAGAATGCAGGGGTTGAGGGTGCAGAAGTCATCGCCATGATCAAGGGACGCGAAGAAAATGGGTTTGGGTATAATGCAAAGACCGGCACCTACGAAAACCTCATGGAGCATGGGGTCATCGATCCTGCCAAGGTAGTCAGGATCGGTCTCCAGAATGCGGGGTCGATTTCAGGCATGATCCTTTCCACCGAGGTTGCCATTACCGATTTCGATGAGGAGAAAGATAAGCAGAGTGCGGCCATTATCATCTGAATTCAGGAAAGAAGATGGCAGGGATCTTCCAATTCCCTCAAGTCTGTATTTTTTGCCGCACGGTCATTTCACTATAAAAACACCTTTTCACTTTTCCATCCGCATTTCTGCGCGAGCAGAAAAATGACTGATTTACGGGCTCCGTTGACAACCCGGCTGGGGCTTCAGAAAAAAGTATTCTTAATCTCTAAATAGGAGATTTAAACTATTTTTTCAGATGGCACTTCCGGGCCTCATAGCGGGACGCTAGCGGACGTTCCCTCTCTGCCCTGTAAGATGGCGATGAGACCAAGCGGTGGGTGACCTTCAATCACAAGCCCGATGAGCAGGCCTCTCTCCTGAAGCAGATTGCCGAGGCGGAGGAGCAGAAGAAGATGAGCTATTTCATCTCGGTGCCCGGGTGTTTTTATGAGATTGAGTACGGGCTGGTGAAAGGATGGAAGAGGGGGTGATCTCCTCTTCTCCTTAAGAGCCGTACCAATGACATCTTTAATCAACAGGCATCCCTGAAAAGAGCATTTGAGAAAGAATTGAGCACTTTCCCAAAAATTTCCCAAATGAAATAATGTTTGGGAATATTATGGGAATTCGCCCAAATAAGTTCTAAAAATATAAATAGAATGACTAGTGGGGAAACCTGGAATTATCTCTCTCGATAATAGTATTTCGCTGAACGCCGGATACCGTCACAAATAATTTGAGGATGTTGCTCCCTCAACTCTCTCATAAGGCGTTTCAGATGTTCAGAACCCGTTCAAGGTTTTCGCGTGCTTCATTGTATTCAGGATCAAGCGCAAGTGCTCTCTCAAAGGATGAAATTGCTTCATCTATATGCCCAATCTCGCAGAGAGAAATCCCCCGGTTATTCCATGTTTCCGGATATTCAGGATTAATCCTTATCGTATAGTCATATATTTCAAGGGCCACATCATGACGCCCGAAGTGAGCAAGAGACTTTCCCAGTCCGTTCAAGGCAACGGTATGTGACGGACTGATTTTCAGCGCTTTTTGATATGAATAAAGGGCTTCATGAAAACGGCCAAATCTTCCAAGGGTATTGCCACGATAGATCCACGCAAGGGAAAGAAATGGGAAGATGCGAATTGCATTGTCAAATGAGCGGACAGCTTCATCGCATCGGCCGAGCCATCCAAGGGCAATACCACGCCCTAACCATGCTTCGTACCATTCAGGATCAATTTTAAGGGCTTCATCATAAGATGCAAGCGCGTTTGAATATTTCTCTAATTTAGAGAGGGAATCCCCGAGACGAGTCCATGCTTCAGGATAATCAGGATTGATCGTAAGAGCGTTGTCGAATGAGATTAGGGCCTCACTGTAGTGACCAGATATAAATAAGGAATACCCGCGTTCAAACCACGCCTTGGAATTATTTGGATTTATCGTGAGTTCTTTATCATTAGAATCAGGAACTAGTTGGTTGGATTGGGGATACAGGTGTGAATCGTTTAAGGGAGAGTGATAATCTGTCATTTTCGTAATAATTACTTCTCATTCACTAAACACAAAAAAATTTATGATTGCTCACGCGAGTCGTTTTTTAATATTGATGTACAGGGTTCATTAAAAAATTATGTTACCGTTATAAGATTTTGCTTGGTAATTGTATCCTTTTGTCTGATATCTATTTCTTGAGGCGTTTTCCCTTCTGTTTCTACAGTGAATGATACCGTATAGATTCCAGCCGTTTGATAAAGATGATAAGGGGAAGCCTCGTCAGAAGTCGTTCCATCTCCAAAGTCCCAATAGAATTTTCGGTTGTTTCCATAATCTCTGTTGTAATTTGAATATACCCACCCTGTATTTTTATGCAAGGTTCCATCACAAAAATATTCAAAAACACTTTTATCCAAGAATCGAACAACTGAAGGTGCTTTGAGTGATTTTTGCTCATAATTAAAATTTACTTTTAATCGTTTCTCAGTAAAAACACAACTTAAGGGAATTATCGTGCCATCTGATGAAAATTGGCCTTCATATGGACGGATACCATATTTATCGTATAAATACGTGATTCGTCCGGCCTTCCAATCGTAGCTGGAATCATAGAGAGGATTATAAAAAGACATTGGGCCCACCAATGTCCAAAATATATGGAATTTCGGTTGAGATGGGGGGACATTCACTTTTTCAATCGCATCTTCCATCTCTCTTGCATCTGCATACTCCTCATTAATACTCTCGAATTTGCTTCCATTCGCAATAGGATAAACGGTAATATCATCTGGGATTTCAACTGCTTCGCCTGCGATCTCATATTTTTCCTGAGTCATTATGGCGGGATTGGTCGCCTCAATATATCCATAGCCTAGTGATCTGAAATCGTACGGCTGATTACAGGATATCCCAACCGCCTGATGGTGAATAGAAGGAATCTCAAAAAATGCCACGCCATACCCCATCTTTTTCAGGAGATACCCGAGTAAGAAAGATTTCCCTCCACATATGCCGCCGTGATGGTATAAAACCTGATAGGGGTATCGTGATGAAAGTGTATAATTCGCAGCAATGGTCTCTTCTGCTTCTTCGGTATCATATGGTATCTGCTGGACAAGGCTTACTGCGATTCTCACCTGGTCATCGCGATTCTCTGTTTTTGCCTGTATCTGTGCTACAAGTGGTTCTAAGTACTTGTCCTGAACAGGGTTTTCTACATATTCATGAAACTGTTCATCTCTGCTGCTGAAGGGTTGATTGGAAAGACATCCGAAATATTCATTTAATTCCTTTGAGAGAGTAAGAGTAATTGTGCCATTTTCTCCTCTCAATACATAATTAAAAGTGATTTCTTTGTCAAACGCTGGATTGCTGGGTTCCATGCAGGAATTTTTTCCACTTCCTCCGATTGAAACACATCCAGATAGAATGAGAATAGCTAAAAGAACAAGGATTACTCCAATAACAATACGTATGAATGTTTGTTTTTAAAAATTTTAAGATATTAATTAATCGAAATAATCTGCTGTATATTGCCCAAAATATTGTAAATGGTCCCTTGATAGGAAATGGTTGATAGGGGTCTACAGTTTTTTTGACATATGGAACACTTATTCCAGAGTGACGGCGAGATGTTATGTTCATCGTTTGGTAAATAACGGAGAAGGGAACTATAGCGATGGAAAAGAAAACCATATCAATGGATTGGAAAGGTTTTGGGAATATCTCAAATATAAACTTGCTTCCAAGGGCGGCGTTACGAGATCCTGGTTACCGCTATATATCACTAAGTATGTTTGGAGATACAACCCCCGAGCACATCCCGAAAAAGTAAAAATTCAGAAAATCATCCAGTTATTAGAAAAAAGTTAGGGGCAGGAATGGGACCTTACCCTTAAAAAATTATATCACAGTGATAATATTTTGTTTAGTAACGGAATCACTCTCACCTTTTTCATCCGTAGCAGTCAAGGTAACAGAATACATCCCTGGCTTATGATAAGTGTGAATGGGGTTTTCTTCAGTAGATGTCTCTCCATCGCCGAAATCCCAATCCCAATGGATAATTTTCGGTCCATGTTTACATCCTATGCAGCTTCCTGATTCTGCTATTACAACCCCATGGTTTAGTATTTCATGATCGGAATTGTCAAAAAACCGGACAGGAGCCGGTGCAGTACTGGAAGCTTGATGAAAAATAAAACCCGCAACAAGACGAGATTCCTGTCCCCACGGTAAATCAATTGACTTTGCTTTAGTCATGCCATATTTATACATTAGTAAGTCTACATTTCTGCAGGACTCTGATCTTCCTGATGATGGGCCGACATAATATGCAAGAGTAAAATATCCTGGGAAATATACATAAGGTCTCTCCATACAACTGATAAATTTGTAATCAAAGTCTTTTGCATCGTTATATTCTTCTGAGATTGATGTAAATTGCTTCCCTTGGGATACGGGGATTATTTCAGGATACGACTCAATAGTGAAGTTGGTTCGTCCATAGGTAGCATTTGTAAAAGTGATTATTGAAGGACTTGTTGTTTCAACGAATGCGTAAGTAGAATCATACTGAGAATATTGTTCCGGAACGCTGAGTCCGACGGCAGCATGATGTTCTTGTTCATAACGTAGAATTGCTGCTCCATACCCAAGTTCCTTTAATAAACACGCCAATAATATCGCTTTATCTTCACAAATCCCCTTATTATGATACAATGTTTCATAAGGATGAGGGATAGTGGATTGATAATTCGCTTTTTCCAACGCATCTGCAGCATCAAGGTCATAGGGAATTTGCTGAACAAGACTGATGGCAATGCGAGCCTGATCATCGGGATCAGACGAGCGTGTTTTAATATCTGAAACCAATGGTTCCAAATATTGCTTTAATTCCGGATCATCAATATAATTCTTGTATATGGCTGAATAATTACCCCGGGTCGTGTTTGCAATACATGAATAATGGAGAAATGCATCTGAATAAACGGGAATGCTGATTGTGTCGGTTTGACCACGTAATGTATAATTAAACTGTTGAGGTATTCCCTCGGCTCCTTTCTGCAAAGGAGGGCAATTCATAGGTTGTTCAGGAGAAGCAATACACCCAGAAAGGGATACAAAGAAGAATATTATTACCAGAGCAGTAATTGGGATTCCTGCAATCATCTTCATAAAAGAAGAACTTACTCATTTTATACTAATAATCCTTCTTTATGAACGTTAAGAATTATGTCAGGAAAGTCTGAACAGGGTAACGACCTGAAAATTGGTATCGATTGAAATTGAAATTCTATTGAATGTATTTAGGTATTTTCACGTTCTCCAGGAACAATTCGAGCTCTTAATGGATGATACGAAACCCGATGAATCCTCTATAACCTCTCACGAGCGATATTTGCTTTTGTTCTTCTCATTCTTATTAAGGAATTCTATTAAGCGAAAAAATGAATATTTAATGATATGATAAAGGAATCCATGGCTCAGGATACCGAAAAAGAGGATTTCTATGGCACGGGAATGAATATCCTCTTATTTATTTGCATGTGTATTCTCCTTTTAATTACTGCATTTTCATTATTAATGATTCTCATATCATTTATTTCAGCAAATTTGGGTTATTTAATCATTACAATACTCATCACCTACAGCGCTGCCTTTGGAAGTTACATTTTGTTGCGAAGTGCTCACGGCGAATATAAATTGAAATTTGTAAAGATCTCAATGGATGTCATTAAAAAAGAATATCCTCAATTTAATGCGGGAATTGGTAAAATAATACTTTATTTTATTGCAATTATTATTGTTTTATTCATTATTGGAAAGGTAATGGACTTTACAGCTTTAATTGTGCGTTAGTAATTCAACTTCAATTTTATGGGGACTGAAGGAATCACCATAAATACTATGGATTCCTCCTAAAAATCGTAATGTATTTACCAATCATGTATATTCTTCTGTATGGGATTATTTGATTGGTTCTCCCCCAAAAAACCAGTGACAAAGGATAATAAAGGATCACCTGCACCCAAGCGTACTTTGGATCTCCGGGACCCAAAGGAGAAATCCACGGCATATAAGGCACAATATACGCTTACCCCGGCAGATGAAAAAATTGCGAGGGATATTGTCACGCTGTTGTACAACAAGGATGTGATGTATTCAAGCAACCGTACGGAATTTGACCGTAGGCGAGAGAGAGTAAGACAGATCGGGAAAAATCTTTGCCAAAATGGCGGGCGCGACCGGATGGAACAGATCGCATACCGGGTACATGCAATTGGATCAACATACGATCCTCCCGTCACCTTACGAAATTGCGAATACGCCTGGGATGGTATTTGTGGATGGATGGCCTAAATGGCTTTTATTTTGCGAAAAAAAGGAAGAAATCATCCGTATGACATTCCCATTCAAGAAACTGCACCTATATTTTCCAGCCTGAAAAAACTATTCAGAGAAACCCCAAGGGGCGGATAACTGTCGTTGTATTGGCATATTTATGGAAAAGAATCATTTCCAAAATACTATATCCATACTTAATGTATTGGAAATGATAGCATGAAAAGTGTTCATGTCATTTTATTGTACGTGATGATTGTTACATTTGCCTTGTGTATGGGATGTACTGGACAAAAAGAAGATGGAACGGTATCGACACCCCCGCAGACTCTACATGTCGAGGACCAACCTCCGACGGTAATCGGGATGGAATTAACCAAAGACGAGAGGTCCAATATCGTCAACGAAACAATTCCCGTGGCGAACAGTATTGTCGGTCCTGACTCCCCGATTGTGTTGAAAGGAAAAGTGATACTTTTCAGATGGGTTCCTGGAACCTATTCTGCGCACGATTATAATTTTTGGGTACCTGACGATCTAATCGCCAGGAATGACGACGAGGAAATTACCGTGCTTTTAATGGCGGAAGAAAAAAATGAGGAAGTTGGCACATGGGTAAATGAAGCTGGAGAAGAGTTCCCCGGTTTTCGAAGGACTACTGAAATCATTGGTATTTATTGGCCTGAAATTGAGCCGGCTGGAAAAGCTCATGTAGTCGGTAGTGAGCCTAAGGAAAAAGAGTATATTTACACGGATAGTGCTCCCTATTGGGTGATGGTCGAGAAGAATAAGCTGGTCAGGGGAATAGTAGGTGATGAAGGGGTAACAGAATGGATATCTCAGTTGCCCACGAAATCCTGAGAAATTGTATGAATTTCCGAGGAATGGGAATGATACTAAAATTCCAGACGATGTTTGGGATTGAAGTGAATAAGGGATGGATAGATCTCATCACATAATGTAAAAGGAGCAATCCCGGGAGGTACCTTTTTTTAAAATCTGTAGGGATACCACCTATCGATAGCCCTGCTCCACACCGGAACTTTTTCTGCTTTCTTGCTGCTTCAATAATCTCGTAATAGGTTACTGCTAGAATCAGAACTTAGTGGCCGCAATTACCATTTTTGAAATAAAGTGAATTGAATGTTATAACGCCACCACCATGTTCGCTCCGGTCGCCGGTCCGCTCCCAGCGGTATTCGGGGATATGACGATGGACACGGCTCCGTCACAGCATTCCTCGTCGTCACATTCTGCTCCCAATCCTTGCAGATTGCTTCACAGGACTGCTCTTCGTAAAAACGAAATTTTTTGTGAATACTTCCCATTTTTCATGTTTCAGTAGTATCTGATGAAGAATAATCAACCCCCATGATCTTATGAGCAAAAATCAATGGAGATAACAACAGTAGAAGAATAACCGAACCATACGTCGGTCTTTGTAAAATAAATGCGTAATAGAGAAAGAGAATGGCTGCGATAGAGTATACGATCAGTATGTCGCGCGTTATGGGTTTAGATTTACGGTACCAATGAATTAAAAGACCTATTAGGCCAATTCCAAGCGCGAGATATAAAAATTGCCCAACTCTATCGAGCGGGGTATATTTATGGCAAAATAACTGATTAAACCCTCCGTGTTTAATAATCACTCCTTCTGCGTTTACAATGTCAGAATTAGCTGTCGTTACTACATACGAATAATAAGGTGTTTTTCGAAGTGTTGTACACTCCCCGTAATCAGAACTGAGATAATTAAATGATACTGCTATTAATACTAACGATAAAATCGACAAATAAATCAAAAGAATATTAAATCTTCTTCTATTTACGACTGAACACTTTTCAGGAGAATTTTTTTGGGATTGTCTGCTGGCACCCTGCTCTTTGAGCTCCATCTCCTTGAATTGTTCAATATAACGACCACAATTAATGCACTTTATTGCCCCAGGTTTTAATTGATGACCACAGAAAGGACACATTCGGGCATTTGGTGAGCTTTTTTGGGGTGTTTCAGATGATAACGCAGATTCATATTTTTTTTGCTTTTCGGAGTCTTCTGTGACAATTCTAACGTCATTCGCAGTGATTGCTGGTTTATCAGACCTCAAAAGATATTCCTGGTATTTCTGAAGGGTTATTTCACCATTTTCATACTTCTTTCTGATTAGATCAAAATCAACCTCATCTTCTTTGATAAGAATTCCTCCCTAATGCGCCAATCAATAGTAAATTACCAATACTTTTAGCCATTTTAATTTTTCTTTATAAAATCGACAATTCTTATCAGAATAAGGACAGAATATCCTCAATTGCCAATTATTAGACAAAAATTGTATTGAATATGACAGGCCCCACCTTGTTCGCTCGGTCACAGGGCCGCTCCTCCTCATCGTCTGGTGCTCCCGGGCACCTCCGCTCACATCGTGGGGCAGCTTCTCGCGTTGTCCTGGGTTCCTGATGACGGCCATGCTCGCTCGCGTTCGCTCACCTCGCATTGCCTTGTCCATCCCGCTCCTCGCAGACTGCTCACCTTCCCGACCACAAGATGAAGACTCGAGAGTATAACTTCCGACATCAATCCTACAATTCGCAGTAAAAAATTCAAAATCTCGGATTTAATCGACCGCAAGATCTTTGTACCTTGGGTAAAAAACCTACAATATGCCAATAATTGATGGATTTGATGATGAATCCATCCAAACC
>Ga0302251_1000926_pt1 | contig 21378 bp, 12 predicted proteins | sample AAG_RA_Gln_MG_FD_193534 | JGI IMG/M metagenome (GOLD analysis project Ga0302251, IMG submission 193534) | Enriched activated sludge microbial communities from anaerobic digester in WTTP, New Holstein, Wisconsin, United States - AAG_RA_Gln | ecosystem: Engineered > Bioreactor > Anaerobic >...
TGGGGGTCGGCGCACTCGAAGGGGGGAACTAGCGGGCGGCCACAGAGAGAACAGAACTGGGCGTCGGCCGGGGCCGTCTCGTCGCAGAAAACGCATTGTCTGGCCGCCGCGGCAAGGGGCGGGGCAGCCGTACGCGGCCGGGCAGGGTCCGCGGGGAGCGGGCCCGGGCTCGGGCTGGAAGAGACTACCGTGAGCTGTTCGGCGGCATACGGCGTGGCAGCCGCGGGATCGCCGGGCACCGCCAGCAGGGCTGCCGTCGGCGCTTCGGCCAGCGGGGTCGCCATTTCCGGCAGCGGTTCGACATCTTCCCCAGCCAGCGCCCGTCGCAGGGCCTCGAGAAAGGCTCCCGCGCTCTGGTAACGCGCCGCCGGATTCTTGGCCAGGACGCGCTGCAGGACCCTCTCCGCTGGGGCAGGCAGATCCGGGCGGAATTTACGAATGGGCGGCGGTGGTTCGTGCACGTGCTTGTACAGCACCGCCAGCGTGTCATCGGCCCCGAATGGCACATTGCCACTCAACGTCTGGTAGGCGACGATGCCCAGGCTGTAGATGTCCGAGCGAAAATCCCCCCCCAGCCCCCGGGCCTGTTCCGGGGAGAGGTACTCGGGCGTCCCCACCACCAAGCCCGAAGCTGTCAGCCGGGTCTGTTGGGCGGCCTTGGCGATGCCAAAATCGGTCAGCACGACCCGGCCGTTCCTCTCCAACAGGATGTTGGCGGGCTTGACGTCCCGATGGGCCAGTCCCCGCTGGTGGGCATAATCCAGTGCCGCCGCGACCTGCGCCAGGATGTCCAGGGCCGTCGCGGAGGCGAGCGGCAGTCGCTGGCCCTGCGTCTCCTTGAGGGTACTCCCTTCGATCAATTCCATGACGAAGTAGTACCATCTACCCTCACTTCCGATATCGTAGACGGTGATGATATTGGGATGCCTCAACTGGGCAGCCGCGCGGGCCTCGCGCATGAACCGCTTGACGGCCTCCGCGTCCCAGGCCAGGTGCAAAGCCATTACCTTGATGGCGACTTCGCGCTCGAGCGTGATGTCATAGCCGCGGTAGACGACGGCCATCCCCCCACGGCCAATCTCTTGCAGCAAGTTGTATTTGCCCAGGCGACGGCCGGCTAGACTCTCCATTGCGCTATCCCATATAGCCCCTGGTGGACATCATCGTCGTATGAGAATCGTCACGGTGAGCGAACCATAGTTGTCGCCATAATAATCGGGGTCCTCGTTCATACAAAAAAGCAGGTTGCCGCTGGTTCGGGGCTGCCAGGAGCGACCCGTGCCGATGGCGACGGTTTCCCCGCCGACCTGGCCAAGGAGGAACCCGGTGCTGACGCTGGGCATCAGGAGCTCGGCGTGATTGTAGCCGCACCCGTTGGCGTAATAGGGCGAAGGGCAGTTGCGATCCACGCTGCTGGTGTGGCTCCACCTGCCCGTGGCCTGGATCTCGACGGTCTCCCCGGCATTGACCCAAATCCGCGTGTCCTGCCAGGGCCGGTTGGCCCAGACGGTGACCGTCTGGCTAGCCGGGGTCGGGGTCAAGCTTGGCGTGGGGGTCGGCGGGACGGTGGCTGCCGGGCGAAGGGCGGACACGGCGCTGTTCTCCTGGATGCCCGACGCATGGATCCATCCCCACACCCCGCTGGGCATCTCCACGAGCAGCCAGCGCTCGTTGTTCAAGGCCGTGGCCCAGGCGATGACCCGGACGCGGTTGCCGCGGTAAAGCGCGCCGACCTGCTCGTACATCAGGCCCGGCCCGGTCCGCACGTTGGCGACGTCCTTGGTGATCTCAAGCCCCGGCGTCGGCGTTGCTATGACGGTGGGCCGCCGCGTCGTCGGGGGGATCTTCGTGGAGGTTGGCCTGGGGGAGGGCGTGCCAGTTGGTATGGCCAAGGGTATGCGGCTGGTTGGAGGCACGGCTGTCGGCGCCACACTGGATGGTCGCGAGCGCGCGGACGATTCCAACAGCATGATCAGGGGGAACCCGGCGAGCAGGATGACCAGGCCCCCCAGCAGCGCCCAGGCCCAAAAAGGCCAACGCCCCCAGAAAGAGCCCTTCCTCCCTTTTTGTCGCCGCCCGCCCAGCGCCGACACCGCGACTGTCGCCGGCTCGAAGAGCGGGGTCGCAGCCTGCCCGCCCAAGGCCTGCCCCAAGGCAGCGACGAAAGCCCCCCCCGAGGGATAGCGCTGTCGGGGATTCTTGGCCAGGGCCTGGGTCAGCACGCCGCTGACCGTCAGCGGCAAGTCCGGGCGATACTGGCTCAGCGCGACCGGCGGCTCGTGAACGATGCGGTAGAGCAGGGCCAGCGTACTTTCGGCCTGAAACGGAGGATGCCCGCCGAGCATCTCGTAGGCGATGACGGCCAGAGCATACAGGTCGGTGGCTGCCGTGACCTGCCCTTCGGAGGCCTGTTCGGGCGCCATGTACGCCGGCGTGCCCAGCGCGACCCCCGTGCCGGTGAGCTGGGTGTCGCTAGCGGCTTTGACGATGCTGAAGTCGGTCAGCACCGCCCGCCCTCCTGAAACGATCATCACGTTGGCCGGCTTGACGTCGCGATGGACGACGCCCTGGCCGTGGGCATAGTCCAGGGCCGCGGCCAACTGGCGCAAAAGGGCCAGCGCTTCCGCTGACGGCAAGGGGCTGCGCTGGCGCATGTACTCGCGCAGGGAGGGACCTTCCAGAAACTCCATGACAAAGTAGTACCGGCTGCCCTCTTGCCCGACATCGTGAACGGTGACGATGCCCGGATGCCGGAGGCGAGCTGCCGTGCGGGCCTCGCGTAAGAAGCGCTCGACGAATTCTGGTTCCCGGCTGCGATGGAAGTCCAAGACCTTGATGGCGACATGGCGCTGTAGCGCGGCATCGTAGCCGCGATAGACGGTGCCCATCGTGCCGTGCCCTACTTCCTCGCGAACCAGATACTTGCCCAGGCGCTGGTCGATCAGTCTTTCCACGTCCAGTTGCTCCTATGGTCCGGATTCTTTTTCCCGCCGTTTTAGGCATCGCGCCCCCTGTCGATAAACGTTCATGGTCTCGGATAGGGGGTTGGTTCGGTCGTCAGCCGCGGCGGCGGCACGGTTTGCGGTGGCAGCGTCGGCGGCAGCGGCGGCGTCGGTACAGTCGGCCGGGATTCCCTGGTCGGCCGTTCCGGCGGCTCCGTGGCGCTGGGCACCGGCGTGGGCCCGGCGGGGCTGGTGGGGGTACCGGTCGGTGGTGCCAGAGTCGGAACGGCCCGCGGCGTCGGCGGCACGGTGGCCGCCGCCGGAACGGCGCGGGAGGCGTCGTTCTCCGTCACCAGCGAAGCCGATATCCAGGACCACGCTCCGTCAGGCGGGCGCACCAGCAGCCAACGTTGGCCTGTCGTGCTTCGGGCCCAGGCAATGACGGCGACCCAGTCGCTCTGGGCCAATTGGCCGACGCGGCCATACTCGACGCCTGGCCCCGCGCGCAGGTTGGCGGCCGCGGCCGTGACCTGGGCGCCGGGTGTGCCCGTGGGAGACGGCGTAGAGGTTGCCCGTGCGGGCACGGTGGTCGGGGCCAAAGTGGTGGCGCCGGGAGGCGAGGGATCGGGCGAGGGCTCCTGGGCGACCATGACGCCGGTTGTAGGCGCGCGGGCGGCGGTGGGCTGGGCCGCTGGCGTGGCCAACAGGTCAGGGCCAAGGAGCACGCCCAATAGCGCGACGACAACGATCACGACGATGGCCGGGATCGCCCAGACCCACCGGCGGCGGGTGGTTGGCCGGCGCACGGAAGGGGCACTCCCCACGGTCGGGGGTGGCGACACATCCTCGCCGAGCAGGGCGCGGCGCAGCGCCGCGGCAAAGGCCGCGCCGGTGGGGGGGCGCGCGGCGGGGTCCTTGGCCAGGGCCCACAGGACCGTCTGTTCCGCCGCTTCCGGCACGTGCCGGTTGAACTGGCGCAGCGGCGGTGGGGCCGTGGTAACGTGCTTCATAAGCACCGCCAACGGAGTTGTGGCCGTGAAGGGAACATGGCCGGTCAGCATCTCGTAGACCATGATCCCCAGGGCGTAGCGGTCGCTGGCGGGAGTCGCCTCTTCTCCCTGGGCTTGCTCCGGGGCCATGTACTCGGGCGTGCCCATGGTGGCACCGGTGTCGGTCAGACGGGTCCCTTCGGCGGCCCGGGCGATACCAAAATCGGTCAAGATGGCCTGGCCCTCGGGCGTGACGATGATGTTGGAGGACTTGACATCCCGGTGGACCAAACCGCGGCCGTGAGCATAATCCAGCGCCGCCGCCACCTGCTCGACCAGGGCGCTGACCTGCGTCGGGGGCAGCGGTCCGCGCTCGCGGAGCAGGGCGGCCAGGGAGAGGCCCGGGATATATTCCATCACAAAGTAGTAGAGCTCACCCACATGGCCGACCCCGTGGATGGTAACAATGTTGGGGTGGCGCAAGCGGGCCGCTCCTTGGGCCTCGCGCAAAAAACGCTGGACAAAGTCCTTACTCCAAGACAGGTGCGGGGCCAGGATCTTGATCGCCACCTCAAGTCTCAGGAGTGGGTCCAGGGCCTTGTAGACGGCGCCCATGCCGCCGCGGCCGATTTCCTCGAGGATCTGGTACTGGCCAAGTGAGCGGCCGATCAGATTCTCCATGCCGCCTCAACTCCCTCGGTGCTGGGTGCCCAAAAAGTAAAGGCCCATACCAATGCCATTGATCAGGATAAGTTCCAGGATCAGCGTACCCGTATCCAAGAAGTGGTAGTTTTTCAGCCCGTATCCAACGTCGCCCAGGACAAAGTGCCAGCCGACGCTCATGCCGAGAACCTTGCACGGGATGAACAGAATCGCAATCAGGCTGCCGAACAGGCAGAGGCCGAGTCCCAATTGTTTGAGCAGTTCACCGCGGGTGCGCGGCCCACGACCCAGGGCAAAAGGCGCCCCCCCGGTGGCAGGTGGGAACTGCGCCTGCCTGACCGCCGGCATGGCCGGTCGGGTCGACGGGGCGGCAGCCGTCCGGACCGAGGCCATGGCCCCCACCCGCTCCGGGACCACGCCAGCTGGCAACGTGGGGGCAACCTGCATAAGGGTCGAACCGATACGCAGCCAGTCCCCCGTCCGCACCGGCTGGGTCCCGTAAACACGCTGGTTGTTGATGAAGGTACCGTTTGTACTGTTGTCGTCGCGGACGTAGCAGACGCCGCGATCCACCCAGAACATGGCGTGGCGACGTGAGGCTTGCGCATCCGAGAGGACGATGTGGTTGCCGGACTCCCGCCCGAGAGTCAGTCCCTGGGCCGGGATGGGATAGGCGCGCCAGGAGCCATCGGGATAACGGATGAGCAGGTTCATAGGCATTCAGCGGCGGAAACCACCTGCTTCAGCAGGTGGATGAAGCCGCCATTCCTCCTTTCGCGGTTGTGATGCGCTCGATGCGGAGCGTTCTCGCGCCCTCCACCCGGCGCAGGGTTTTGTGGCCGGCTGAATGAGAGAGTACCGCCCCATCCAGCCTACGTACGTCGAAGTAACCAGACGAGCGCAGCCCGTGGATGAAGCCTTCGCGCCCATCGGCCAGCCGTACCCGGTCCCCCCGCCTGAAGCCGTGCGCCTGCGGGATGGTATTGCGCAGGTGCGAGCGGCTGCCTTTGTACAGTTTGCGGTTCTGGCGGCGGAAGAAGGTCCCCCCGTAGACGTTGGCGGCGCGGGGCTGCGCCTGGCCTCCGGCAATCACGAAGGCGTCGTTGCGGTGGGACTTTTCCAGGCCCAGCGCCCTGCACCAGGACCTGGTAATGTAGCCAAAGGTCAGGGCGTGGGGCAGGTGCGCCACGGCTCGCAGCGTGTAGGTCTTGACCACGTTGAATTGGGTGGCGTCGCGGACGCTCTCCGGCGGCTGCGGCAGCGAGAGCGGCGGCCCCTGGTAGTGCCGCCGGTGGCAGGTCCAACAGAGCGTGATGAGGTTGGGTGGGCGGTTGCTCCCCTGCTCCCGCCGCTGCCGCAGGTGGTGGACGGTCAGGCGGGGGTCGCCCGACTGCCCGTGGCACGCCTGGCAGGTGTGGCGGTCGCGCCACAGGACGTACTGCCGGACGTTCTCGAAGCCATACTGCGCCCCCTGCTGGTAGCCCACCCCAGCCACCGCGGGGTTGACCAACCGGTGCGGGTCGAAGTTGCCCACCTCGAAAGTCCAGTGCGCCACCGGCAGGATGCTCGCCACCAGCCGCACGACCCGGCGCGTCTCGTCCACTCGCGCCCGGACCGAGGGGGTGAGTTCGTCGCTGCGTCGCCGGTTGCGAAAGCGCGGGGCGCGGTGGCGACACTGGCGGCTGCGCCGCGACCGCCGAAATTGCCGCCGCTCCGTGAGCAGCCGGGAAAGGTCCGTTCGCAGGTGGAACTCCCCCGCGAACACTTCCTCCCGCTCGGAGATGACCGCCACACCGACGTGGGCCGTGCCCAGGTCCACGCCGGCCTGCAAAGGTTGGACGTACCCGCCCACCCGGCCTACCAGTCTGATGGTGAACGGCTCGCGCCGCACGACGACGGCCCGCCCGCCCTTGAGCCAGCGGCGTACCGCCCCGCAGCGGCGGGTCGGCATAAGCGGTTGTCCTTCCTGGTCCTGCACGTACACGAGCATCTTGAGGTCCTGCTACCCCGGAGGGGGTAAGCCGGCGTTGCCGCCGTGTGGTGCTCCTCGCGGATGTTCGGGAGGCTTGTTGGGGGTAAGGCCCCGCCCCTACCACATGGGGCTTTTAGCCTTACCCGACAGTTGCCGGCCGCTGGAGCGTTTACAGCCAGGTGTCATGACCTCCTGAACGTAGCCCGATGAGATGTCTACACACCTCCTGGCTGGGGCTGGTCGACCCGTGGCTTGCGGGCTTCCCCGCAAGCCACCCGCTTCAGCGGGTGGTGGTTGACCTGGACACTCCTTGTGCGACTTGCCCGCCAGCGCCGGGATACGGTAGAACCAACAGGGCCGGGGAACTTGCGGGCAGCAGCTCGAATGAGATGGCCGCCCCGACGTCATGCCCGTGTCCGTCGGAGACGACGACCCGGATGGTGTGTCGGCCTACCCCCAGCCCGGTCTCGTTGGGGACAAAGCTCCACGCGTTAGTGGTCACCTTGGGCCGCAGAACATCGTCGGCGTACCACTTGTATACCAGCCGGTCCCCGTCCGGATCCGTGGCCACGCAGACCAGGGCAACGTCTTCGTCGACCCGCGCCGAAGCGGGGATGCCCTCGATCCGGACGGTGGGAGGACGGTTGGACGCAGTCGGCGAGGGGGGCGTGGCTTTGCGCATGGTGGTGGCCCGCGGGCGGGCCGCGGCCGTGGCCGTCTCGCGGGCGTACTGGGTCGCGGCCGCGTTGGGAGCGACGGTCATACGGGCCGGGCTCTGTATGGCCGTGGGGACGGTCCGCCCGGTCGTGGGGATAGCCGCCACGGTAGTCGCGGGGGCAGCACTCCTGCGCGCCATCGTGGTGGCGCGGGGTGGAGTGGGCGAACGCAGGGCCAGTCCCATCAACGAGGGCCCCCACAGGATGCCGGCAATGACCAGCGCCAGGACGATCCCCGCGGCGACCAGGACGGCACCCAAGGCACGCGCGCGGCGCGGGGCGACGCTCCAAACCGGTGGGGCTACAGGCGCGGCCCCGCGGTCCGGAGCAGAACCGGCAACGATCTGAGAGACGGCCAACTGCTCCATCGCTTGCCCCAACGCTTGCCCCAGTGCCTGGGCGCTGTGATAACGCCGCGCGGGTTCCTTATGCAGGGCGTGCTCGACGATCGGCTGCAACGGCGGCGGGATATACCCGCTGCCGTCGCGCAGCCGGCGGGGCGTCTCGTGCAACTGTTTGTAGAGCAGGGCCATTTCGTTCTCGGCCCGAAAGGGCAGCTCGCCGGTGAGCATCTCGTACAGAACACACCCCAACGCATAGACGTCGCTTGACGGGATAGCCATCTGGCCCTGGGCCTGCTCAGGGGGGCGGTAGGCCGGCGTGCCTGCCGCCCGGCCGGCCTGCGGCCGGCTCTCGGCCACCGTCTGGGCCACGCCGAAATCGCCGAGCAAGGCGCGCCCGTCCTGGCGCCGGAGAATATTCCCGGGCTTGACATCGCGGTGGATAACGCCGTGCCCATGGGCATACTCCAGGGCCGAGCAGATCTGGCGGGCGATGCGCAGCGCCTCGGGGACCGGCAAGAGGTGTTTGCTTATCTGCGCCAGATAGTCTTTGAGCGAGCCCGCATCCACGTATTCCATCACCAGGTAGAGATACTGCCGCTCCTGGCCGCCGCCATAGGTGCGGACGATGTTGGGGTGGCGCAACCGCTCCGCCAGCTCGACCTCGCCGCGAAAGCGATCAATCAGCCCCGGTGGCGGCGACTGGGTCAGATCCAGCACCTTCAAGGCAAAGAGGGACGACTCGTAGCGCACGCGGTAGACGGCGCCGCCGCCTCCGCGCCCCAACACCGCTTCCACCTGGTACGGCCCTAATGTACGGCCGAGCAAGGGATCGCGCATGTCATGCATTGTCTTCCCCCTTCCTATTCCAGCGGGTAGCGCCAGACCCCGTCCAACGTGCCGGCGTACAGGTAGTCGCAGCCGGGCAAGAACTCTAGCGCCCGCACCGAGGCGCCGTTCCCCCCCAGTGTTCCCCAACGCTGCCAGCCGTCTCCGGGGAGGCGGGCAAAGACACCGCTGCCCCAGGTGCCAGCATAGACGATGCCGGTTGCGTCGCGGGTCAGGGCATAGACCTTGATCTCGGGGACGATCCCGACCCGGCTCCAGGAGCTGCCGCCGCTACTGCTCTCGTAGAGCCCGCCCTCGGTGCCGATGTAGAAGGTGCTGGCATCGACAGCCAGGACCGCCCAGACCCGGCGGGCGGGGTCTCCGACGAGTCCCTGCAGTCCCAGCGAGCGCCAGACATTGCCGTCCCGGCGATACACGCCGCTGCCCCATGTGCCGGCGTAGAGCGTCCCGTCGTCGTCGCACCAAAGGGTGTTGATGACCAACGCCGTGCCCGATAGCCCCTCGCTGGCATAGATCCAGGGGGTGGCCGCTGGCTGCGGGCTGTAGTATATTCCGGTATCCGTGCCGGCGTAGAGGTTGCCCCCGCACGATTCCAGGGCCCACACGCGCAGGTCGCCAAGCCCGTTGTTGACGGCTGTCCAACCTCCCTGGTAGAGCCACACACCTTCGTTGGCGTCACCGGTACCGGCATAGACGGAGCCATCATGGTAAACCAGCGTCTGGGCCTTGCGGCCGAACCCCAGGGAAACGGTAGGGGAGATCGCGCAGCCGCCGCCCTGGTAAACGTCGCTCGAGGTGCCCAGGTAGGTTGGCGCATTTGTGCCGGGCAGGGGGAGCATGTCGCGCACCTGCTGCCCGGCCAGCGCCTGGCGCTGCCAGAGGGGGTAGTTCCTGGACGCCCAGGGAAGATGGATGGCGAAGGAGCAGCGCATGGTGATTTGCCCGGTAAAGACGTCGCTGCCTCCGCAATTGGCGACGGTCAGGGTGTAGGGATAACTACCCGAGCCGGGAAAGATCACCATCGGCGTTGGCGCGGTGCTCTGGGTGAAGGCAAAATCCCAGACGAAGGTGTAGGGAGGCGAGCCGTCGAGATCTATGGCAAAATCGGCGGCGCAGCCCGACGTCTCCGAGAGCACGCCAGCGATGGTTACCGGGGAACAGGGCGTGGCGACAGCGACGGTGTGGGAGACCGAGGCCGTGGTCGAGGCGCAGTTGGTCGCCGTCAGAACGACCGGATACCTCCCGCTTATCTCGTAGGTGTGGGTAATCCTCATGCCCGTCTCGGTCAGGGTGGTTCCGTCGCCCAGGTCCCAGGTCAGGGTGAACGGCGGCTTGCCCTCGATATGGGCGGTAAAGGTCACGGGCTCCCCGGAAACGGGCTGCGCCGGCACCCAGGAGAAGGCCGGCCGGCCCGGCGGCAGGCAAGAGTCCGTCACCACCAGCGTTACGCTGACCTCGTCCTGCCACACGGGCGGACTAGCGCCGTAGAGGACCAGCATGGCGTCATAATCTCCCGTCGAAGTCGGCGCGGCCGTCAGCGTTAGCGTCACAGTGGCGGACCCGCCCGCGGCGAGCGCGCCGGAGAGTGGCGCCGCTGCCAACCATGGGGCCGGGGGGGTTACGGTGAGCGTCCAGGGCAGGGTCACGCCGCCGGTGTTGGTCAGGGCGAGGGCGCGCGTCACCTCCTGCCCCGGATTGAGGGCTACTGGCGGAATAGTGGGGGGGAGGACCAGCGGCGGAGCGCACGTCACGTCCACCGTCTCGGTGAAGACATCGCTACCCCCACAGTTGGAGACGGTCAGGGTGTAGGGATAGGTGCCGCTGGCATCCAGGTCAAATGTCGGCGTGGTCACCGTGCTGCTCTGTGTCCCAACCTGCCATAGGTAGTCGAACGGAACCGTTCCCGTCAGGGTGGCGGAAAAGGTCACCTGGCACTCGAAGATGGTGGCGGTGACGGTGAGGATCTGGGCCGGATCGCACTGGGCCGGGGGGAGAAGAGAGGATAGGCCGGCAGCGCGGGCGCCAGGGATCCCGGCGTAACGCAGAGAGCTTTGTGGGCTGGTGTAGGTCCGTTCCTGCGGTATATTGTCCAACGCTAGGGAGAGAGTGTCTGTCGGCGTCGGCCCGGGCGTTTCAGTTGGCCTTTGGACGGGCGTTTCAGTTGGCGTGAGCGAGGGAATGTCGGTCGGTTTCCCCGTAGGCGACGGTTCCCGGGGAGGCCGCGCGGTCGTAGCTGTAGCAGTGCCCGTCGCCGGTGGTAGCGGCACCGTCGGCACCGTCGGCACCGTCACATTGGCCGTCTGCAAGGCGCTGGCCGTCTGGGTTTGGGCCCGGCTCCGCGCCTCCGCAGCCCGCGTCTCTTCCGCCGCTATCGTCTCCCTGGCGTACTGGGTCGCCGCGGCGTTGGGCGCCAGGGTGTACAGCAGGGTGGTCGGCGGCGGCGAGGGCGAGGGGGTCGCGGCTGTCGCCGCCGCCGTGCTCGTCGCCAGCCGGGCGGTGCTAGGGTGTGCCGGGACCGCTGTAGGCTCGCCTCGGCGGGGCCAGACGCCGGTCGCCACCAGCGTCACCGCCAGCAGGATCACGGCAGCCAGGACGGCCGCTCCGGCAACCAGCCAGCGGGGCAAGCCGGCCGTCCGGGCCGCCGGTTGTTTCGCGTCGGCGGCCACTGGGGCCTGGGCTTGCGCCTTGACCACCACGACCGTGATGTTGTCCGGCCCGCCGCGCTCGTTGGCCTGGTTGACCAACTGTTCGGCGGCCTGGGCCGGCGGCAGGCGGCGCACCACCTCGGCGATCTCTTGGTCCGTCACTACATTGGTCAGCCCGTCCGAGCAGAGCAGCAGGGCGTCGCCGGGCCGCAAGACCAACGCGGGGGTGTCAAAGACGTCCACTTCCACCTCGGACTTTTGCCCCAACGAGCGGGTGATGATGTTGCGCCGCGGGTGGGTCCGGGCCTGCTCCGGCGTCAGGATGCCGGCGCGAACCTGCTCGTCCACCCAGGAGTGGTCCTGCGTGACCTGGCGCATCGGTCCCTGGGCCGGGATGAGATAACCCCGGCTGTCGCCGATATTCGCGAAGACGACCCGCCCGTCGCGCTGTAGCAGCGCGGCGACGACGGTCGTGCCCATCTTGGACAGGGCTTCGGACGATAGCGCCTTCTGCCGGAGGACCGTGTTGGCCCGCTCGATCGCCGTGCGCAGGCTGAGGGTCAGGTTGGGGTTGGGGTCGGCATAATAGGCGTTGAGGATCTCCTGCGCCGCGATGATGCTGGCGGTGGCCCCGCCGTGGTACCCGCCCATGCCGTCGGCGACCAGGTAGAGGTCGCCCCGCGCCTGTCGCCAGGCCATGGCCGCGGGCTGCTGCGGCGGGATGCCGTAGTGGTCTTCGTTCTCGGACCGCGCGCGGCCCTTGTCGGTCTTGCTGCCCACCTGGTATGCTAGGGGCATCGCTTGCCTCCTTTGTGAAACCTCACGTGCGGCCTTACCACTCGGACCGGCGCTCGTAGTGATCGTCTACGCGCGTATAGAGCGCATCCAGTATCAGCTGGCCTGGCCGCGCCTGGCAGACCCGCAGCAGGACATAGTTGTCGCCAGCGGCCTCCTCGTCCCACAGCGCCTGCTGGTTGCCGCCCAACACCATGGCATCGAGCGCGCCTGGCCGCGCCTGGGTGTAGAGCCAGAAGAACTCGCCCGAATCACAGGCCGACCCCGACAGTTCCCGGACCACGGCCCAGCTCTGCTCCCCCCATACCTCCAACGCTTGGGGCTCGACACCGTGGCACGTTCCCTCCCCCGCGTCTGAGATTCCCAACAGGCGCACGGTCTGGCCCGACAGCACCTTGCCCCCGTCATACGGGACGCGATAGCACTCCGGGCCAATGCGCACGGTGAACTTGTCGGATTCGACCTCCTCGGCCTGGCCCACCAGGAGCAGCGAGGCGCGGCATGGGTCCACCGTCATCTCACAGGAACCCATTTTGCTCAGATCCCCCGTGCCCAAGGGGAAACAGCCCCACCGCTCCGCCTCGCGGACAATCCGCTCTCCGCAATCGCCGGCGGCACCCGATTGTCCACAACCGTCCGTTGAGCCCAGATAGTGGATGAGCGCGCAGAATCCCACGCTGTCGGGGTATGGATCGTCACTCCGGATTGACAGCGGCCCTGGCCGCACCCCGACCGCCTGGGGAGCCGCCCCCAGCGTCTCCGTCGGGGTAGCCGTTGGGTCGGGGAGTATCGTTCTCTTTGCCGCAGCTGTTTTCGTGGCCGTTGGGGCCGGGATGGGCTTGCCCTCCCCCGCATCGGGGCGCGCCAGTCGCGCGACAAGCAGCACAAATGCGAGCAGGGCGATCGCGATTGCCGCGCCGATCGCGATGCGGAACCAGGGCAGCCGTCCCAGGTTGATGGGCGCGCCCTCGCGGCGCAGTTGGGCCACCCGCACGACGATGGCCGTGATATTGTCGGGACCTCCAGCCGCGTTGGCCCGCTGCAACAACTGCTGCACCGCGGCCTGGGGAGTGGACGAAACCACCGCCTGGCGGATCTGCTCGTCTTCCACGGCGCCGTGCAGGCCGTCACTGCAGAGCACGAAGGTGTCTCCCACCTGCAACTGCTCCTGGCGCATGAACGGTTGGAGTGGCTCCTTGCTGCCCAGCGAGCGGGTGATGACATTGCGGTACTGGTGTTGGCGGGCTTGCTGGAGAGTGAGGCGACCAGCCGCCACCTCTTCCGCGACCCAGGTGTGATCGGGGGTCAACTGCTCGATCCGCTCCCCCCGCAGGCGATAGATGCGGCTGTCCCCGGCGCTGGCGACCACCATCTCCTCGCCACGCACCACCAGCGCCACCACCGTGCAGCCCATTCCCGCCAGCGCCGGTTCCTGGGCCGCTCGCTGGATGATGGCCTGGTGAGCGGCCGCGATGGCCCGCTCCAGGCTGGCCCGCGCGTCAGGCGAGGGATCGGCATAATATGCGCGCCCTATCTGCTCGATCGCCATCTGGCTGGCGATCTTGCCGCCGACCTGCCCCCCCATGCCGTCAGCCACGATGTAGAGGGCACCCTTGGCCGCCCGCTGCGCCTCGTCGCGCGGATCGTGGAACCAGAACGAGTCCTCGTTGAGCGGGCGAACCTGACCGGGGTGCGAGTCGGCGCTCTGAATGAGCTTCACTTGGGTCATAATCCTCTACCTCCGTTGTCGCGATGAACGGGCCAAATGGAAGGCCAGTTCGCTCGCCCCGATCCGGATGCGTTCTCCACCATATAGAGGCCGGTCTCCGACCAGGCGGGCTCCGTTGAGAGAAGTGCCGTGCGCGCTGCCCATATCCTGTATCCAGGCCTGGTCTCCACGCAGCCACAGGCGGCAGTGCCGGCGCGAGACGTGGAGGTCGCGCTCCAGGCGCACCTGCTGGTCATTGGTGCGCCCGACGGCGACGACATCGCCACACAGAAGAAAGGTCTCGCCACTGTGCGGTCCGCCCCGGGCGACCAGGACGCCCCAAGGGGCAGCCACTGCGGCGGGCGTTGGCCCCGGCGCCGGTCGTGGCAGGGAAGGGGGATGGGGCGCCGGCCCGGCGGGCACCGGCCGGCGGGCGTTCCAAAGGAAGAAGGCTACCAGTCCGCCGCCGAGCAGCAGGAGTAGGAGCAGCGGCCCGAGGCCATCGTCCCGGCTGGCGCGAGACGGCGTAGGGTTGGGCGTGGCCGTCTCCGCGACCGCCGTGGTCCGGGCGGCCGTCGGCTCCCCAGACGGTGTGGCCGGCAGCTCGACGGTGCTGTCGGGCGGAGTGGGCAGAGGGGTGATCTGATCCGCCGTCGGATGAGGGGTCGGCATGGGTTGCGGCGCCGTCCCGCCGGCAGTGGCCGCGCAGACATCCAGCCGGCCGCTGCCCAGCAACGGCTGCAGCGGATTCTGCCATTCGGGGTTTTGCTCCGAGATGTCCACCGTCGTGTCCACCAGTCGCTGGCGGACCTGACCAGCTGACCAATCCGGGTGCTGCGACCAGACGAGTGCCGCGCCGGCTGCCACCAGCGGCGTGGCCATCGAGGTCCCGCCGAGGCGATCGTAGCCTTCCGAAAAGTCCCGCTCCGTCGTCAGATAGACGGGGTAGGTCGGCATCGTCGAGAGGATGTCCACACCCGGCGCGCTGAGATCCACCCAAGGACCACTGTTAGAAAAAGCGGCCTTGTAGTCACTCTCGTCGGTCGCGGCAATGACAAGGGCGTCGGGGGCCAACCCGCCGGCGAAGTTGGGGAGCGGCAAGTACTCGTTTCCGCTGGCGATGACCACGATCACCCCGCGATCGAGGGCATAGTCCACGGCGCTGGGGATCTCGCCACCGCTGGGGATGAAGCTGCCCAGGCTCATGTTGATGATCCAGGCTCCGTGGTCGGCGGCGTAGTAGATGCCAGCGGCGATGCCACTGTCGCCGCCCAACCCCTCGGCGTCGAGGACGCGCACCGGCATGATGCGTACCCCCGGGGCCAGGCCGGTCACGCCGATGCCGTTATTGGCCGCCGCCGCAATGATCCCCGCCACATGGGTGCCGTGGCCGTGTTCGTCCCATGGTTCGGCGTCGTCATCAATGAAATCGTACCCCGCCACCAGTTGGCCGACCAGGTCGGGATGGCCCAGGTCCACGCCCGTATCGAGGACGGCGACGACCACCTCCGGGATGCCCGTCGTGCGCTGCCAAGCGCACGGCGCGCCGACCTTGGCCAGGGCCCACTGGGCGCCGTAAAGCGGGTCGTCGGACGCGTGCGCCGCCCGCGGCGGCCCGGCCGCGGCCAGGAGAACAAGGATGGCAAGCAGGATCGGCCCGCGCCGCACGCTCACTTTTTCCTCCACTCGTCCTTGCGCCACTGGAAATAGAGGGTCAACGCCGTGAAGAGCACGACGAAACCGCCCAGGATCAGCCAGTACTGGGGCACCTCCACGTTGAAAGGACCCCGCGGGTCGCCATTGTAGATCAGCTTCGTGGTATCAGGCACTATCGCCTCGATCCGCTCCACGTCCACGACCGTCCCCAACGCGACAAAAGCCCAGCGGCTAATCATCAGTTTGGACATGAACGTGCCAAAGTCGCCCATACTCTCCAGGGTCAGGATCATCCCGGCGAAAATCACCTGGGGGATCAAGAGCAACGGCATCAGCGTGTTGGCCTGGTTCTGCGTGCTCGAAATGGCCGAGATGAGCAGCCCCATCGCCGTCGCCGCCAGCGCGGTCAGGAAGAGCGTCAGCAGCATCCGAGGAAAGAGGTCGTCAATTTTGGGCATTTCCAGGAAGAGGTTCAGGACCGCCACGAGGATCAGGCTCTGGACAAAGCACAAGACCCCCAGGACTAGGATCTTGGACGTTACGTAGGGCAGTAGCTTCAACCCCACGGCCCGTTCACGCAGGTAGATATCCACCTCCTTGACGATCTCACGGGATGAGTTGAAGGCGCCCAGCCAGATCGCCACGATGACCGTAAGAAAGACCAGTCCGAGGGCCATGGTGCGGTGGTCGGTGTCCGGCGCCAGCTTAATGACGGTCAGCACGTCTCGTTTGAAGACAAGCCCCATGAGTATGGCCAGGATCGGAGCCTGGGCAAGTTTCAGTACCAGGTCCTTGGTGTCGCGGCCGATGATCGCGATGTAGCGCTGGCAGAGGATCAGGAGTTGGCGCAGGCCGGAGACGCGGGCTGTCGGCCCGGCCGGGGCCGGCCGCAGTCTGGCTGCCTGCTGCAGATTGTGCTGTGGCGTTTCGACGTACTCGCGATGCTGGGGCGACTTCCGGAAGCGCTGGCGCCACTGTTCGGCACTACGGTCCATCTCTCCCGAGGTCGCCTCGCGGTTGCCCAGCGGGGTGGCCCCCGGGGTCTGCTCCAGCAGGCCATAGATGTCCACCAGATCCTCCACGCCGAAGTAGGCGCGGATATCGCGTTGGGGTGGCCCGTAGTAGACCAGCCGCCCGCCGTACCCCAGGAAGGCGATTTGGTCACACAGGTCGATGTTGTCGATGTTGTGCGTCACCAGGATCACCGTCTGGCCCTTGTCGGCCATCTGGCGCATCTGGCGCATCAGCTTGCGCTCGGTGCCCGGGTCCAGGCCGGAGCAGGGCTCGTCCAGAAAGAGCAGATCGGGGCGGGTCAGCAGTTCCACGGCTATGCTGACGCGCTTGCGCTGCCCACCGCTGAGCCGGCCGACCGGTGTCTGGGCCCGGTCGGCCAGCCCCAACTGGCGCAGCACGGCGTCCACCCGGGTCTCGATCTCCTGGGACGAGGTATCGCTGGGAAAGCGCAGGCGGGCGGCATAGAGCAGCGTCTCGCGGGTGGGAAGCTCCAGGTGGATGATCTCGTTCTGCGGCACATAGCCGACCGTGCTGCGGTAGGCGTCGAAATTGGCGTAATAGTTCTGGCCGTTGTAATAGACCGCGCCGGACGAGGCCTGCGCAAAACCGCTGAGCGCCTTGAGCAGGGTAGACTTGCCCGCGCCGCTGCCGCCGATCAGCGTGACAAACTCCCCGGGCTGGATCGAGAGCGAGACGTCGCGCAGAATGGGGATGTCCTTGCCTTTCTGGCGCACCACCTTGGTGAGGCCCTGCGCATCCAAGCGGATGTTGCCGCCGTCGCGTATCGCGCCCATCACGGTCTGGCCGGATTCGGTTCGGGTCAGGACGACGCGCTGGCCGGCCACGCGAATATCGTCACCAGCCCGGATCTCGTGCCGGTCGCTGATCCGTTGACCGTTGATAAAGGTGCCGTGCGTGCTACCCAGGTCCTCGATCAGGAACCGGTTCCCCTGCACGTATAGGCGGGCGTGCCGGCGCGACACCTGGGGGTGGGGGATCACAAAATCGTTATCGGCCGAGCGCCCGATGGACATCTGCGTCTTGCCGGAAAGAGGGGTTAGATGGTAGTGCGGGGAGGCCTCGTCGTCCGCGTGGGCGGGCACGAAATCGATCTGCACATGGACCTCGCCGCCGAGGGAGAAGACGTCGCCGGGCCGCAGGACCTGTCTCTGGATCGCCCGGCCCTGGTGCCAGACGTGGTTTCTGCTGTTCAAGTCAGCGATGGCGAAGCCCTCCGGCACCGCCTCGACGCGGGCGTGTTGTCGCGAGAGGCCCGGCCAGGGGACCGGGACGTCGCAGGTCGGTTCGCGACCGATAACGAGCGCCCGACCGGCCCAGGTTGCCTGCGCCTGCCCGTTGGGCCAGCGCACCAGCAGGCGCGGGACCATCCGCGCCGCGCCCGCGGGCGCGGCCCCCGGGGAGCGCACTCCCTCCGGCCGGTCGTGGAGCTGGAACGTGAAGTGGTGCAGGCCAATCTGCAGGACCCCGCCCGCCGGCAGCGAGATCATCTGGCGGGGCGGTAGCCGCTGGCCGTTCAGGAGGGTGCCGTTGGTGCTGTTCAGGTCTTCCACAAAGTAGCCCCCGGAGCTACGCACGATGCGCGCATGGTGGCGCGAGACCCCCTGTTCGTCCGGTGGCAAGCGCACGGTGCTGGCCCGGTCCCGGCCGATGGTCGTCTCGCCGGCTTCCAGGACGGTGACCTGCCCCTGCTCATCGGACAGCAGCCCCACCTTCATTGTCCGCCTCCTTGTGGATCCAACCCCTCCAGCACCTCGCCCAGACGGGCCAACTCGCCGCCGAGGGGCAGCGACTGTAGGTCCAGCGTCAGCGGCACGGTCAGGCTGACGGGGATGACGAGCGAGATGGGCAGGGTCGTGCTGATCGCCACCGGGATGCTGACGTTCACCGGCACGTCCAGATAGACCGGCACGTCCTGGGAAACCCGGCCGGCCACGGGCAGGTCAACCTCCAGGTGAATGGAGGTGTCCACGGGCACGGTCGTGTTCACGGTGACGGTAAAGGTTTCCCGGATGGGGTAGGCCAGGTCCAGCGGCAAGTCCTGGCGGATGGGAAACGCCAAGGCCAGCGGCTCGCTGGTCGCCTGGCGCAGGGCGCGGCCCAGGTCGGCCGCGGCCCCGCGCAACGGGGAAAGCTGAAGGTAGAGGTAGGCCGCCGCGCCGATGAGGACCACGTTGAGCAGGAGCGAGAGGAACGTCAGGAAGGCCAGGAGTCCCAGGCCAGCCGGTCGATGGGGTACGGGGTGGATGGGTTGTCGTTGGACCATCGATTCCTCCAGCTAGTCGGGCCTGGATGTCGTTGGCCACAGAGGAGTCTCCGTCGGTCACGGAGGAGTCTCCGTCAGTCGAACATACGGCGTCTCCGTGGGCGATATCTGCGGCGTCACCGTCGGCGGCTCCCGGGTAGGTCGCGCGGGGGGCTCAGCGGTCGGTGTCTCCGTGGCGGTAGCGGCAGGCGGCCATGACGGCACCGTCACATTGGCCGTCTGCAAGGCGCTGGCCGTCTGGGTTCGGGCCCGGCGCCACGCCTCCTCGGCCCGCGTCTCCTCCGCGACTACCGTCTCCCTGGCGTACTGCGTCGCCGCGGCGTTGGGCGCCAGGGTGTACGATAGGGTGGTCGGCGGAGCCGGCGCTGTCCGCCCCGCGGCCCGCGTCTCTTCCGCGGCTGCCGTCTCCCTGGCGTACTGCGTCGCCGCGGCGTTGGGCGCCGGGGTCAAGGCGACCGGCGTGGCCGTGGGCGAGCGCGGGCTCGCCGTGGCCCGCTGGGGGGTGGCCGTCGGCCGGTAGGACGGGGCGCCGCCCACGGCCAGCGCCAGGACCAGCGCCGCCAGCAGCAGCGCCCCGGCTACCACCAGGGCTCCGGGCCGAGCCCGCAGCCAATCCCAGGCGGCGGCCAGCGGCCGCCCCCGCGGCACGGCTGGCGGCGGCTCCGCGCGCTCCGCCTCCCGCCGGGGGGGCAACGCCCCCGGCGGGCCGGCGACGGCAACGCCGCCGGCCCGCTGCAGGTCGGCCACCATCTCCAGCGCGCTGAAGTACCGCCGGTCGCGGTCCTTGTCGATGGCCCGCAGGATGACCTGTTCCACGGCCGGTGACAGCGTCGGGTTGAGGGTACGCGGGCGCGGCGGCGGCGTGTTGATGTGCTTGAAGAGCACCGCCATGGCCGTCTCCCCGTGGAAAGGCACCTGCCCGGTCAGCAGCTGGTAAAGGACAACCCCCAAAGAATAGAGGTCGCAGCGGTGGTCCAACGGACCCTGGCCCACCACCTGCTCGGGAGCGATATAGTCGGGCGTGCCCACCACTCCATGCGTGCTCATGCTGACCATGGTGGCGGAACTGTGCAGCGTCTTGGCCAGGCCAAAGTCAGCCAGCCAGACGTGGGCACCGCGCGCCAGCAGGATATTGCCCGGCTTGACGTCGCGGTGGATGATCCCCTGGCTATGGGCATGGTCCAAGGCCAGCGCGGCCTGGGAGATGATCGGCAGCACCTGGCGCAATTCCAGCGGCCCGTGCAGCCGATTGCCGAGGCTGCCTTGTTCCGCGTACGCCGTGACCAGGAAGAGGTACCCGCTCTCCATCCCGGCGTCGTAAAGCGGTAGGATGTGCGGGTGCCGCAGACGCTGCATGGCACGCATCTCGTCGCGAAAGCGCCGGACAAAGACCGTGTCCTGAGACAGGAGCGGCAGCAGCACCTTGACAGCGCAGGGGCGCTCGCCGCGCAGGTCGCGGGCCAGGTAAACGGCCGCGGTTCCTCCACGCCCCAGCAGCTTGATCAGTTCGTATTCTCCCAAACGGTGCCCACAGAGCTGTTCCATCGCTTTTCCAATGTGTCGGCAACGGCGAGGGCCAGGGGGTAAAGAGCCGCTGCGTTCACCCCGCCTGCTGCACGACCAGCAGGATCATCGCCCCCAGGAGCATGACGCCGAATAGCACCAGGAGCAAGCCCAGCCAGAACCCGACGGGACGCGCCGGGCGCGGTTCCGGCCGCGGAGTACGCTGGCGGACCGCCAGTAGCTCGATGGATTGATCAATCGCCCAGATCATTTCCCGGGGTCCCTGGAACCGCCGGGGCGGGCTCTTGGACAGGGCCCGGTGAACGATCCGGCTCACCTCCGCCGGCACGTTGCGGTTGACCTGCGGCAGGGGGGTCGGCTCGCGCTTGATGTGCTGGTCCATGATCTCGATCGGATTGCCGCCCGTAAAGACCGGCCGGCCGGTCAGCAGTTGGTAGAGGATGGCGCCTAGCGAATAGATGTCGCTACGCACGTCCACCCGCTTGCCCAGGGCCTGTTCCGGCGAGACACAGTCAGGCGTGCCCATGGCCTCGCCCGGCCGGGTGATAGGGTCGTAGGCATAGTTCTTGGCAATGCCAAAATCCATCACCTTGATGAGCCCCCCCGGCACCTGCACGACATTGCTCAGGCTCAGGTCGCGGTGGACGACGCGTTTCTGCCAGGCGCAGTCCAGCGCCAACAGCACCTGGCGGGCGATGCGCAGCACCTCCAACGGCGGCAAGGGATGGCCTTCGCGCAGCAAGCGCTGGCGCAACGTCTCGCCCTGAATGTACTCAAAGACCAGGTAATACTGGCCCCCGTATTGGTCAACGTCCACCAAGCGCACGATATGCGGGCTTTCGAGCTGGGACACTGTGCGGCCCTCGCGCAGCAAGCGCCGCACCTGGGTGGGGTTCTGCGCCTGCTGGGCCTGGAGGAACTTGATCGCCACCCACTCGCCGTTCTGGCGATCCCAGGCCTTGAAGACCACGGCGATCCCGCCATGGCCGAGAAACTCGACGACCTGGTAGCGCTCTTTCAAGACCCGGCCAATCATCACGCCCTCTCCGGCTCAATCCGTGGTATAATGAGAGCACAACATCTCGGCTCGTCGGTTCCCATCTGGCCCGGGTCGCATTTGGCCCGAGCGCCGGGGACCGGGCTGGCCCACGGACTGAACCTACCCCATTGCTAAAGCAAGGGGGTTCTGGTGGCGACCCGAACGACTCTCGCAGACTCTCGGTCGTCAGCCACACCCGGATGGATACGGATATGTCCGACCCCTACAACATTCCGCGCCT
>Ga0302251_1000930_pt1 | contig 21279 bp, 12 predicted proteins | sample AAG_RA_Gln_MG_FD_193534 | JGI IMG/M metagenome (GOLD analysis project Ga0302251, IMG submission 193534) | Enriched activated sludge microbial communities from anaerobic digester in WTTP, New Holstein, Wisconsin, United States - AAG_RA_Gln | ecosystem: Engineered > Bioreactor > Anaerobic >...
TTATTTTGGTTTTCAAAGAGCTTTACGGCAAAATTGGAAAACTATTAGAGCAATCCTGCGCATCGTCGGAACACTACAATGTTTACGAATTGAAAAACGCAGCGTGACTTTTTACGAGGCCATCATTACTTATATTATGCAAATAAAGGATCAAGTTTTATTGATGTTATATGTTTTGCAGGTGAAAAAATGACTTCTACTTCTGCAATAACCAAGGAAACTATCATCAAGATTCTGGAAGAGATCGCCGTCCTGCTCGAACTGTCCGGAGAAAATCCTTTTAAATCACGCGCCTACCAGAATGCCGCCCGTAATCTGGAGAAGCTGGATGCCGACATCACAGATCTGGTGAAGGAAGATAAGCTCGCCGAGGTTCCGGGTATCGGCGAGGCGATCAACAAAAAAATCAGGGAACTGGTTGAAACCGGAAAACTTGGTTATTATGAATCTCTTAAGTCATCTATTCCGCCCGGCCAACTGGAGATGTTAAAAATCGCCGGTTTGGGCCCCAAAAAGATCCACGCGCTTTATGAACAACTGGGCATAAAGACCATGGGTGAGCTGGAGTATGCCTGTCACGAAAATCGTCTGGTCGAACTCAAGGGATTCGGAAAAAAAACACAGGACAATATTTTAGCCGGGATTGAAAAAGTCAAACTCTACAACAAGAGAAGACTGTATGCGGAAGTGGCGGCCGATGCCCAGGCGTTGCTGTCTTTGCTGGAAAACAGTAATGATGTTCTCAGGGTGAGCCTCGCCGGCTCATTGCGCCGCTCGTCGGAAACGGTAAAAGATATCGATATTGTGGCAAGTTCTGCAGCGGCGGAGAGACTGGCCGGTTATTTTGCCTCCCTGCCGCAGGTGGACACCATCACTGCGCACGGATTGACTAAAGTAAGTGTGACGCTGCGCACGGGAATCAATGCCGATTTAAGAATTGTGGAGGATGCACAATTTCCTCATGCCCTGCTGCATTTCACCGGCAGTAAGGAGCACAATACCGTTTTGCGCAGCAGGGCTAAAGAAATCGGACTGAAGATAAATGAATACGGTTTGTGGCGCGGCGCGAAAAATATAATCTGCCGCAGTGAGGAGGAAATATTCAACCACCTGAACTTGTCCTATATCCCACCGGAATTACGCGAGAATATGGGAGAAATAGAAGCGGCGGAGAAGGGAGGGTTGCCTGTTCTGGTGGAGGAAAGGGATGTTTGCGGACTTTTGCATGTCCATACTAATTTCAGCGATGGAGCCGAATCGCTCGAAGGCATGGTGGAGGCCGCCAGAAAAATGGGCATGCAATATATCGGCATCAGCGATCACAGTCAGTCCGCTCAATATGCCGGCGGGTTGAAAATAGATGACATAGAAAAACAGCATAAGCTAATTGATAGACTCAATAAAAAATATGCTCCCTTTCGTATTTTTAAAGGAATAGAATCCGATATCCTGCCGGATGGCAGACTCGATTATGATGAAGAGATACTGGAGCGTTTTGAATTTGTTATTGCGGCGATTCACTCCAGCTTCAATATGCCGGAAAGAGAAATGACCGGCCGTATTACGCAAGCCCTGCGCAATCCTCATACAACAATTCTGGCGCATCCTACGGGACGTTTACTTTTAGCGCGGGAATCTTATGCCGTCGATATCATGGAGGTTATTGATGTGGCGGCCCGGTACGGCAAGGCGCTGGAGCTCAACGCCAACCCCCGCAGACTGGATCTGGACTGGCGCAATTGTATTCATGCGCGGAAAAAAGGCGTAAAAATATCCATCAATCCCGATGCGCATCATGCCTCAGGGCTTGCCGACATCAGCTTCGGGATTAAAATTGCCCGCAAAGGCTGGCTGGAGAAAAAAGATTGCCTGAACTGCCTGTGCGTAGGCGAGATGAAGAAATATTTGATGACCTCGTAAAAAGGCCGGATGCTGCGTTGTGCTTCATCCTTCGTCACTGCGGCGTACGCTAAGTACGCCTCATTCCTCAGGATTCGCACGCCTTGCCTGCGTCCTTTTTGCGAGGTCGTCTGAAAAATATTAGTTTTATGACTTTTTACCAGTCCATCATAGAATTTAGATAAAAAATCACTTCTCGTTGATGGTTTCCTTGATTTTGAACCCAAAATGCCTGCCGCCTTCTTCGGTATAGCCTAGAACCTTATCCCCTTTGGAAAGCTGGACGACTGAAACAGGCTCGCCGGATGGTCGAGTCAGGCGGATGGTTTCCGCATTTTGCAGGATAAGGGAAACATCTTTGCCTGCGACATCGGCAACAATGTTCAGCATCGGCCTTTTTTCGATTTTGAGCCGGCCGACAGTGGAAACAAAGGTTTCTCCCATGGAATTGACAATCAGGACTTCATCTCCCGTTTTGAGTTCGTCGAGATATTTTGTCTTGCCGCCCGGCATCAGAATATAAGCGTGGACTGCACCCGCATTGACCCGGAATGGTCTGGGCTCGACGTAGGGATTTTCGACGCTTTCCGAATGAACCAGAAAAAAAGCGTTGCTGTAGTTGCCGATCAGCATGCCTTCTCCCGGTTTCATGTCCGTGATGGTGTCGATGCAGACGCGGTCGCCCATCGATACTTTCTGCACATCTTTAATGGTGAATTCGCGAATGGCCAGCTGCGAACCGATGCCTTTAGCGAAAGAAGTAATCTCTTTTACGACCGCCGGATTATCCGTGCGTATAAGAACGCCCCAGACGCCTGTCTCCAAAATGGTCAAGGCTACTCCGGCCTCTTCCCGGGAGGTGACGGGAAAAACAACTTTCGCTCCCTGGGCAATGATGTTTTCCAGAGGAATGATCGTCCAGTCTTCGCTTTCCACGATGGCTGTCTCTTTAACCAGAGAGGAGACACTCTCTTCGTCTTTTTTGTTTTTGATGGTGATTTCCAGGACGTCGCGGCCCAGTTTCCGGTCGCTGTCATCGGCGTCGGAAATGACAGTGATCAGCCCCAGCGCTCTTACTTTGCCCACGTCCCCGCTATTGACCAGAACGGCGTCAACTCCGCTTTCAATAGCCGTTGTCACGAGGTCTTTTTTCCAGTTCCGGCAGTCCAGCCATACCTGTTTCATTTTTTCGCCTTTCCTTCCAGGATTGCTATGGCTTTTTCCACGCTGACATCTTCGTGAATAATTGCTTTGATGGCCTTGATCATCCGCGTGGGGTCTTCATGCTGAAAAACATTTCTGCCGATGGATACGCCGCCGCCGCCCGCCAGAACGCAGTTTTTAATGTTCTTTAAAACATCAAAGTCGTTTTCCGCTTTTTCACCGCCGGCAATCAGCACCGGAACAGCGCAGCCTTCGACAACGCTGCGGAAGCTTTCCGCACTGCCAGTGTAACTGACCTTGACGAGATCAGCGCCCAGTTCCGCAGCCACGCGCGCGGCATGTTTGACTACTTCGACGTCGCTTTCGCTTTTGATTTTCTTGCCGCGGGTATACATCATGGCCAGAAGCGGCATGCCCCAGGTCTGGCATTGTTTGGAAACTTCACCGAAGTCTTTGAGCATTTCCTTTTCATCGTCCGCTCCGATATTCACATGGATGGATACGCCGTCGGCGCCCAGTTTGATGGCTTCTTCCACGGTGCAGACGAGTACTTTGGAGTTGGGATCGGGACTGAGCGATGTACTGGCGGACAGATGCACGATCAGACCGACGTCAGTGCCGCGGCCGCGATGGCCTGTACGAACGACACCCTTGTGAATTACGATGGCGTTGGCGCCGCCGTCAACTACCTTGCCGATCGCCGTTTTCATATCTTCCAGGCCGGGGATGGGGCCTGCCGAAACGCCGTGGTCCATTGGAACTATCAGCGTCCGGCCGTTTTCACGGTTCATGATACGCTCCATCCGAATTTGTTTGCCGATCATCTTTTGCCTCCTCAATGCATTTTGTTTTATAAAATGGAATTAAGTTGCGTAATCTTTCAAAGATAAAGCACTATGTCAAGATTATTTTTGGGCAGCCGATTTACATCCTATCGGGATTTGATTGTAGCTTATTTGGCCAAAAGTATTGCGACGCCAAAAAAATTATTTTGCCTGCCGGTTGTAAAATTAGCATTGAAAACGAGAATGTCTTCCGGGTTTACTTCATCGTTCGTTCCAAAGGCCGTATCATAGATGAAGTATTTTCCACCATCTTTACGCATGAGCAGCCAGTGCATCTTTGTCGGATCGCCATCCACGTAAACGAGAAGTTGCAGTGATCCTGAGTCCATAAGGTTTTTCATGCCGTCTGTATCGACTTGTATGGGTTTCAATATATCGATAAAAGCCTTTTTCATTTTTTCGATGCCAGACGGAAGTCCGGCAATATCGTCTTTTTGGTAAAGCGTTGCGGTCAGGCCTTTACTTTCCGCAGTTTTTATGATGTTCGCCGGTGAAGAAAACAATTTTCCCAGTATTTTTAAAAAAGTCGTATCTTGTGTCTTTGCATAAAGCGACGTTTCGGTCATCTGCGTTACTTCGGCTTTAGGGATTAAACCGAACTCATACAGGGCAATCATCAGAGTAGCCGCACCGCATGCATCTCCATTTTGTACGTGTTTATCAGTATACATTTCTTCTCCTCCTCAATGTTTGAATTTATTGTGCCACCCAGATAGATTTTCTGTATGCCAATGAGATCAGGGCAGGCCGATGCATCGTGCTTTCGCCTAAATGTCTCTACGGCATACACTGCCTCCAAGCCGCCAATAACCGTCTTTTTCAAATATAATTACAACTTCACCTCCACCATAAAGCCATCCTCCTACAGAAATCAAAAAGCAGATGCTTCGGTCCGAAGGCGTCATTTTATGGCGGGATTTACATAATTTGCCTCACGGTTGAAGCGGAAGCGTATGCTTCGCTTTAATAATCCAGTTGACGTAGATATTCTTCGGACGGCTTTCCGTGCCCCCCGCCGCATCAACCTCTTTGCCGGTGAAATTTTTGGGCCATCCGGCTACGGCGATCGGATCCCCCGTTGATCTACCTCCCGCCAGGCCGGCATGGGCGGCGTTAACGGTATGTTTATGAGTTTTTAACTGATCTTCCTGGACTGAACCGACCTTATCGCCGGCATTGCCATTGGGCGCGGGAGCTTGACGAAGACCGGACTCCGGGTCTCTTTTTGAGCCCTGATCAACGCCCCGGAGAAAGAGTCCACGCATGTCGGGAACCTGAAAGGTTGTATCGGAAATGCTGCCGAAGGCGGAGCCGATTGTATTATACAGTTCTTTGTATTCCTCGCGGGAAACGGAAACGCCGTTGCAGGGGAGCCATCCCTGTTCACGCAACCTGTTGACTGCATCAATGTTGGCCGTATCGCCGCCGTAAGCCATTATTGTTCCGACGGGAACGTGCAGATTTAAAGCCTGAACATCTTTCTGCACGCCGGTTACGGCAGTCTTTACTTCGCCCAGTGAAGCGCCTTTATCGGTCATAAATTCTTCCGCTTTGACTGTGCCCGAAACATCCAGATTTGCTTTCGACGTACTCGTTCCGATGCTGACATGACCGTCTTTGTCGATGAACAGGGCGTCGACGGCGTCCCCGGCATGAAGCAGGCCGCCCTTGCCTGACATTCCCAGCAAAGCAACCGCGGCGATAATAAATATTCCACGAAATAATCGACGGATTCCGACGACTGTACCACGTTTTACTTTTTTCCGTTCAGCTGCAAATATCGGCAATCCGCGCAGTTCCGCAAGCTGTGCTCCAATTCCGGCGCTGTCTTTATGCTGTTGTTTCATCACAGATAATATGCCTCCTTCAAAAATCCATCTGTCCATTACCACCGGATAACCACCAATCCATTGCCGCCCTTTTGGTTGTCCTGGCCTCCAATACCAACACCCGGCTGATAATCAGGGTCCGTTTGCAGCGGACATTGTCTTTGTGTTCCCGTTCGGGTGATGGCAAATGCAGCTTTTTCACTTATATGACCGGAGCCCCCGCCGCCGCCGCCCATCGTGTTGCCTTCGCTATACGCCCCGGAACCGCCGCCCTTCCAGCCGCCGCCCCCACCGCCGCCCCAGGAGTTTATTTTGATGGTGCCGCCGTTAGGCCCGTCACCAGGTCCTCCATTGACTTCGCCGCCGGCACCTGCAGAATTCTGGTCTCCTCCTCTGCCGCCATAAGCATGCTTTCCATCATATTGCGAATATCCATTCTCGCCGGCAACACCACCGCCGGCCCCTCCGGAATTGCCTTTACCCCAGAACAACCATGACCGAGTGGAACCACCGCCACCACCGCCGCCGGCAACGACCAGTTCATCCTTTTCACGAACGACAGCTGATCTGCCGCCGCCACCACCGCAATACCTGTTGTCATAATTATTAGCGGTGGCGGCTCCACCGCCTGCATAGCCGATCCCGGTTTGATGCACCGCCCCGCCCCGGCCGACAATGATGGTCAGTGTTTCGCCGGGGGTGACAGTCAAAACGCCGCGTGAAAAACCACCACCGCCTCCATCGGAACCATATCCCCAACCACCCTGGGTGCCGCCTGCACCGCCGGCTCCCCAGACCTTGACAAATATTTTTGTTACGCCTTCGGGAACAACAAACTTCTGATCAACACCCGGATCTTTATAGTTAAAGGACATGACATTGTCGCCAAGGCGCGGCGTTGTTTCGATTGCAAACCACGTTCCTTCAAAAAAAACCTCAACCATTTTTGCTGTGGTGTTGTATCGCAGCGCGCCGTCTTTTGGAGATGCTTGACGTTGCGCGGTAGTGCCTGCAGGTAATGTAAGAGCTCCTGTGCTGTTGACGGCAAGGTCGCCGGTCATGATGTTACCATTATTGTTGAATGTCAGGGAAGTGGCGTCACCCTTAAATTCCTTTGCTTTTACCTTTCCGTTCACATCGAGTGTCGCCCCCGGTTTATCCGTCCCGATGCCGACATTGCCGTTCTTATCGATGAATAGCGCATCGACTGCACCTTGAGCACTAAGCAGGTTGCTTACACTCAGAAGTAATAAGGAAGTGATAGCGACAATTAAAAATTTCCCTGAAAATGATTGCCGACGATTCATCATTGCAACATGTTTCCTTTCTATGGATATTTAATTTTTGTTTAAAATCCGGTTCTCACATATATGCTTGCGCCTTTTTCCACCCTGAAGCCTCTAGCGAAACCGACTCCTTCCTGAGCCTGGAATAACAGCTGCATACCTTCTTTGACGGTAACGTTCTCTTTCCCGTCACCGACGGAAAGGATGCCCGCAGCGCGGTAAAAAGTGCCGGATTTGATGTCTTCTTCCCTCAACGTCAGATTTACCGCATCATAGAGAGGCTGGAAAGCGAAGACTTCACCGCCGTTTTTGTTGTTGGTCCACAATGCTCCGTCCGGTCCCATCATCAGGCGGATAAACTGTTCCGGTCCAGGGACGTCTTCGCCTTTTTCATCCTTAAGGCGTTCCCGGACTGTTTTGCGGCTCTCTTCGTCTTTTTCATCAGTGACGCATCTTTGAACTGTTGCCGCGAAGCCGCCGTCATCCGTGTTTTTAAACATGCCTGCGCCGTCCGGCTTGTAACCGTGGAGGAGACCGTTGTTCCAGAAATAAATATTATTCGCTCCGTCCATGACAAGATTGCTGGAGGTGTTCAGAGCGTCACCTTTAGTCAGGACATCGCTGCGTCCTATGTTTTTATATTTCTGACGCTGCAGTTGACCGTCCTGAATGTAGTAAACATAGTCGTCGGACCCGCCGACCGGTGAAGAGACCAGAGACTTATCGGAGGATGAATTCCAGATAAATTCTCCAGCGGTTGAGTATCCCCAGATATTGCTTTTCTGTTCTTTCCGGGGAAAGTCAGAGAAAATCATCACATCGCTGCCGTTGCCCGCAACGGGAACATGGTAATATTCGAAAGGTCTGCGAGGCGCTGTTGATCCCGGAGGGGCTTGGGGAACTGAGATTGCTTGTTGTTCCGGTGTCCCGGGAACAACCAATTCTTTATAAATGTCAACTATTTGCTGATCTGAGGGATTGGCGACATCAATCACCACAGCGCCGGCGGGAACCTGGGCAAAGATTTTCCTTCCGTTCCGGCTCACCGTGATCGTGCTGATGTTTTTTCCGGCATCTCCCGGAAAAGGACCGGCCTTTAAAAATGGTTTCAGGTCAGGAGTAAATCCGTAAAGAAAATTCAAGTTGCTTTCGTTCAGCGCCAAAAAGAGGCTGCCGTCATTACCGATGGTCAGATCGGTATAGGCGGCGGGCTTCCCGCTTAAGGCGCTCTCCGGCGGGTATATGGATAAAGGTTTGACAGGCTCTGGACAAGTCTTTTCCAGTTGCCCGAGACTGTAGGCGGCAAGCTGGTTTTCCGTCATCACGTAAATGATCCCGTCCTTGCTGATTACCGGCGAACGCTGGAGGGTGCCGGCGTCGATGCTGCATCGCCAACGTTCCCTGCCCGTAAAGTCCAGGCTGAACAAATAATTTTCATTGTTATATTTACCGACAAAGTACAGGTTGTTCCTGTAGATCAATGGATAATCAACGATACTGCCCTTGATGTTGTTGATCTGCGGCAGGGGAATCGATTGCAGACAGAAATTTGCCGGGTTACGAAAAGGTGTCCACGGCTGACGCCCCGTATGCTCCGGGTTTTGCTGCTGCTGCAGCCAGCCGGCAGATTCAAGCAGCCCCTCTGGTTTGAGTTTATATTCAATGACGAGGCGGGGAATGTTCGACGGATCGCCGTCGGTATTGCTGCGGGAATAAAACAGGCTGCTTGCTTTAAAAGTGCCGGTATGCAGCAGTAAAGTAATTTTTCTATCTTTTTGATAGGCGCTGAAGACTGCGCGGCGAAGATCAACATCGGCTTTGGAGTTGAGCGCCGCTTTGTTTTTTTGGGGGTCATCGGCATTGAGTGTGGAAAGAGAAACAATTTCCTTTACAGGCGGCTCTCCCTTTCCCGGTTTTATCGGCGTTAAATCGTTGCCGGCGACCTGTCCGGTTACTGAAATCAGCTTCGAATTTCTGTTTGTATATTGGATGTTCTTCGCTGCAAGTCTTAAGGTGCACCTGACAAAATCGGCTTCTTCCAGCCCCGCAGGCAGCCCGCTCAAATCAAATTGCAGAAAGACTTCCTTTGCCGGTTCGGCCTGGATCCAGAGCAGGCCGGCATTGTCTTTCTCCGGCGGCGGGTCGGATTTTTCGGCGGCCGGCAGCAGTGTTCTGGTCAATTGCTGTCCGCCCTGGGCGGCGACGGAAGATGCCATGAACAGGCAAAGAAAAATCGAAGTCAGGAAGATCGCCATTTTTGTTTTCATTGTTTGCTCCTGGTTAAATGTTGTTGGTAATTTTTATTTCAACGGCGGTACGTATATTTTCATTACAGGATTAATTGTCTCATAGCTCAATGTCCGGGCGATGAGCATTCTTTTTCGACAGGTGATCAGTTGGCAGCTGGACGTTGTATTGCCGCCCCAATCCTGAAGATGTTCGTCCAGGATTCTTTTCCAGGCGTAGTATGGCGTTGTCTCCAGGCAAAACGCGCGGGCTTCCACGGTGTCGATTTCATAATTGTTCAGAGTACTGAATTTGGCAAACAGGTAGAGACGCTGGTCGAAAACCTGCATGCAGGAGGCAATCGGCGCCCTGAAATTCGCATCCGGTTGAGGGCCTTTTTGCTGCTCCCATTTATCCAAAGCACCCGCTTTGTACCCCGCCGACCAGACATCGTCGTACAATGTCCGGGAGAAGGGCGCCGCGGCGCCGCCGTAGATCCATATTTTTTTGTTCAACACAGCCGCGCTGAAGAGGCAGCGTCCCTTCCAGCGCTGGAGGTCTTCCGAAGAATCATCCTCCTGCAGACAGGTCCATATTTTATTGCCGCCGTCTTTACCCGCATCGAGAGCCCAAATGTCGTTCAACGCGTTACCCGCCTCGTCAAGCCCCCCGATGACCCAGATTCTGTTTTCAAAGACCACAACTGCATGGCCCATGCGACTCTTCCAGTGGAGAGAGTCGCTTCCGGGGCTGAAGTCCTCCCATCTGTGCGTCACCGGATCTAAACGCCAGATGCCGTTGGAGCACTGGTCACGATCGATCTGGCTGCCTCCGATGAGCCAGATTTTGTCGTCAAAATAGACTCCGGGACTGGTCGAAAATCCTTCCGGAATGTAGCCTTCCTCATCGGGAACAGAAGTCGTTTCAAATTTCCAGTTTCCGAACGGATCTCGCGTTTCCAGGAGAAGCGCCCGTTTTCTGCCCTGAAAAGTATAGCGAAAAATTCCGTAAAGCTTTACTTCATTGGCATTCAAAAGAAGGGCGGGTTCGAGGTCATAGTAATCGGCGGTCCCTTTCTCCGGGTAGGCGGGATGCCCTTTACGGATTGTGTTTTTTACGTCGTACCAGCCGGGTTGCAGGACCTTGATTTGCAGTTTCCTTTCAAAACGTTTATTGCCGCTGTATCCTTCCAGAGTATAATTTACATCAGAAGAATAATTAAGGTCAACCTTAACAGCTCCTTCTTCCTCCCCCTCAGCGGCGATAAATGGAGATTCTTCGCTGCCCGTCGGATAAAGTTTAATCTTCTCCAATTTGGCGGTGCGCCATCGCAGAAGAACACTGTCGCCGGGAAAGTTTTGTGTTCCCGCCCCCGGTTCCGAAATGAAATAGATGATGCCCGGTTCGCTCGCTTTACTTTCCGTTTTGAGCAAAGTCAGCGTTGCGGGATGATCTTTTAACAAATCAGTTTCAAAAGTCAGGATGGCTTTTCCGGGCCGGGTTTTGGAGATGATATGCGAAAGCGTGACCTTCAGGGATTCATCCTTTTGCAGGAGCTTGGTTTTTTCCGTATGAAGTATCAGGCCAAAGATGTCTTTGCCCGCATCATCCCGGGAGAATGCCCTGTTGTATGACCAGCCGTAAGGCACCGTGATCGTGCAGTTTTCGGCTTCATCCCGGTTTAAAAACAGGGCTTCCTCTTCATCGCCCAAAAGGCATTTCAGGTAAAAATCAGGCGGTCTTTTGCCTGTCTTGCTGATCTGTTCTCCTTTGTTGGTAATCAATAGTGTGAATTCATTGGCCGGCTGCGGATAGCTGCCGACGCGGAGGGAATTTTCTTTAACGTCCGCTATTTTTGCCTCTAAATTGATTTGTTGTCCCATTGCACAAGCCTCTTGAAATATTTCGTTGTAAATTGCCGTCAGTCCGGGGTTATTTTTCTTTTCGCAGCACGGTTACCCTGATGGATTTTGCCGCCGCTGCCGGTTCTTTTTTGACGACCACAATTTCTTTCCGGCTGCGGGCCAGCAGAGTAAACAGGGCATCGTCACTTATGTGAATTCTATATTGCGTGGGCAGGGGATGGCTTTGTGATCTGAAGAGGCGAATGACCTTCTCTTTCTTTTCCATCCTCAGTTCGATTTCATCCGCTCCGGTCACAGACCAGGACAGAGTAATACTTTTGTCTGCCGTCTGGAAGCAGGCCGGAAGCGAATGCTCCATGTCCGACTCGGCCGTTTTTTCATCGACCGGGTTTTTCCCCTGAATCGTGAAAGCCCTAATCTCCAGCGGTGCGGTTACGAGCTTCAGCCAGCCCTCGGCGATGCGGGGCGGCGAATCCGGAAATACATTTTGGTCCCGTTCCACATCACCGATTGCCGTTTCACCCCATTTCATGACCTCAGGATGATGCGTCCACGACCACTGCCCGTATATGTCGGATGGCTGAGGCATGCGCATTTCTTCGCTGCTCGCGGGGTTGATGACCGGTCCGCAGAAAAAGACGGTCTGTTTGTTCTCCAGCGTATCCGCGATATCTTGATGAGGAAAAGAAAATGCCGTCCGTGGAAGGATGCCGCAGGAGGCGCAGAATCCGCGGGCCGGGTCCATCAGAAGGGTCAGCTTCAGGGGGGTGGCAATGGATATGTGCAATTGTGAATCGTTGTATATGTTGTAGCTGTCGCTATTCTCCATGAGGCGGAAAGCCGGATAGAATTTTTTATAGTTATTGTCGAGAAAAAATCCCGCCAGGCCGTCATCGCCCAGCCAGAGATCGTTCCATTTCCGGCGGTTTCCCAGGTGCAGGGGAAACTTGATTTTCTCGATGCCGCCGGTCAGACCGTCCGGAGAAGTTGCCAGCCTGCCGTCAACTTCCAGACGCAGAGCAGCCCGCACAAGAGCAAAGGGTTTGCCGATCAGCAAAGCCAGATTCGGATTGCGGCCGGCGCCGCCGGCAGACAAATGAGAGAGGGCCTCACTCATACTGTTGAGCAATGCAGAAAACCTCTGCCCGCATCCTTCCGACAAGGGCAGCAGTCCCATAACGAAGTTGCGCAGGTGGGGATTCGCATCCGGGGGCAGGGGGTTTTCCATCTTCTGCGGGGAGACGCCGAAGAAGATGTCGCGGCTGCCGGGAATATCGATCCAGTGAAAACTTTCGATTTCCTCATTAAGACCGCCGGCGCCGCCGGACCAGGATTCCTTCTGCACAATCTGCAGCGCACCGAGGGCGCAGCCCCCGGCGTCATAGATCATCAGTGATTTATCTAAAAAGTTGGGAAGTATCCACCCGCATACCGGATTAAAATTTTCCTGATCACCGGATGCCTTATCCCCGGAAGTAATCCAGTGTACGGCAAGACGGGCCGGTTGGGCGAGCCGCGGCTGGAGCTGGATAGCGCCGTCGGAACCCCGCAGGCGTCGGGAGGAGATTGCCTTGATTCCGCTTCCGGGATGCTCTTCCTCCAGCGGCAGGAACTGGCCGAAGGCGTCGATGATCCAGAGCTTCTGTATTATCAGGCAACCGGCGCGCAGCGGGGAAAAAGTTCCCTCCTGCATCGGGGAAAGCCAATCGATGTCCTTTACCGCCTCGTAGACATCGGCCAACTTTGGTCCAAAGGCATCGTCCTCCGGGGCGGGGTCCAGGGGACGTAATTCCAGATGGCTGCGGTGCATGAGGAGTTGATCGGTGAAACCGCCGAGGCTCTGGCCAAGAATATTCAGGGAATTGACGGCGGTCTGGATAGTCCGCAGTTGTTCGTTTTCGTGAAGCAGGTTATACTGGCGCAGGCGTTCACTCAAATGCAGCGCGACGCCGGGTGTCAGGAGGGAAGTGCCTGTATATTTCGGGCTCTCATTCTCTGCCGGGGAAAATCCTTCTTTGCGGAAGAAATCCCGGCCGTTGAATGCCCATTTTCCCAAAGCGTCCGGTGCGCCGGACGAATCAGTAATCCAGCATACCTGCCATTGCAGAAAAAGCGGCAGCCAGGGATTTCCCGCCCACGAATTTTTTGTGACCGGCGAGGGGAACTGTCCGATAAACTCTGCTTCCCAATCATCCTGCCCATATTTATATTGGCGGCGAAGCGGGAAATCTTTAATTTGCGGATTGCGGGCGTCGTCCCATAATTGTTTTAGATACTGAAGGCGAAGATTGTCCGACAATTTGTCTATTTCTTTATCGTGTTGAACGCCCGGATCAACTGCTTTGTAGACCGCCGTTATAATATGTTCGGCTCTTTTGGAATCGAGGGAGAGCAGAAGAGATTCTCTGAGCAGATCAAAAACATCCTGGTGAAAATCAGCAGGAATGTTTGTAACGGTCTCAAAAGGTCTTCGCCAGTAGTCGTCAAACTCGTCCGTTTCGTGCTTGCCAGGATCATCAGGAATAAACGTAACATCTTGATGCGCGCGGGGGACCTTCACCTTGATGCCGGTAATTTCTGTTCCACTCAACCGGCAAAGCAGCCGCCCGTCGTCGCGGAAGCGCCCGTCTTCACCGTATCGGGAAGACCGCTGCAACGCCTCGCCGGCCAGAAGGACAACGGGATCGTTGGGCCGCCAGAATTCCGGTTCATTAAATTGCTGCAGTTGCCAACCGGGGAGAAATGCCTTCAGCTTCTTCGTGATTTTTTTCTGCTGCGCCGCAGCAGTTTTTTCCAGCACGGCGATATTCTCGGCAAGCCCAGTGAGCCCGGCCTGGAGTTTTGTCAGCCGGGTCGAAAGCTCGTCTTTTTGTTCCGCGGCCAGTACTTTTTTATACCAGGTTGCATAAATTTCGCTTTGCAGGGAATTCGCTTTTCTTTTCTGATAGTTGATATCCCTCTGCAGAGCGTTTAACTTGGCGAGCAGCAGGCGGATATCTCCGGGAATCGGAGGCGAGCCGCCTTCGGAAAAAGAACTGTCGACAGAGTTGTGATCTTGTAAAAGATCCCAGCGAATGCCCCGCTGGAGCGGCCGGAAGGATCGCTCATGAATTTTTCTCTCGACGATCAAATCCCCTCCTGGTTTTTCCAGATCAGCCAGCAGGTCATATTGAAAAACAGCCAGCAGTTTTGCCGGATCGCCGCCGAATTCTTTTTCCAGCAGCGCCGCAAGAGCGTCTGTTGCCGTATCGGCGACGGCGATATGAAGGGGTTTGCCTGACGGCGCGCCGTTTTTTGCGGTACTGCTCCATTTCACTCCTTCGATGAATCCGTGACAGAGGATAGCCGTGGGAATAGTGTCTGCAAGTCCGGTGAATTGTGTGCCGGGATCTTTTACGGCATCCGTCTTTTCCTGATATGCCCGAAGTTCCGGATAAGTCCACTTTGTCTTCTCCAGGAATTCAGCCAGAGATGTCAGCTGGTTGTCGACTTTCTTCTTTAAAGGAACTTTTTTCATCCGATCTGCGGCTGGATTAAGGGCTTTCCAAAGCGGATCCAGGGAAGGCTCCGAGTACCAGCCGACAACCATGTAGGTAAACTCTGCGTCCGCACGAATTCCGTCGAAGTCGGAATCATGAAAGCCGAGGATTCCCCGGCAGGCCGGGTAGCAGGCGGCAAATGACGGGTCGCCGTAGCCGATGGAAGTTATTTCCAACCGGGGCGGGTTGGTTTCCCCCTGCCAGTCGTGTAATGCATATGCTTTCCCGACGAAGGTGCAGTAGTCCTGGGGATTTTGCGACGGCTGCCTTAATTTTTCGGCGTCGGGCACCGGCCAAATATTGGCCTCTTCATCATCGGTGATTGTATCGCTTTCGATGATCCAGCCTCTGGATGTCCAGTCGGGCTGGCCGGATTCACCCTGATCCCAGATACGCACAACCAGCCACCGGTTGGGAATAAGGGGAAAGTCCGGAATGCCGCCTTCGTCTTCCGCTGTCCCGTGGGTTAATCCATCCGGCAGAGCCCAGTGCAGATGAACACCCGGTTGATGAAGATTGCTGACCGGACTGAAGGCGGGCCTTTCCAGTTGACTACCGAGAACCTTATTGCGGCTGTATATTTCCCGAAAATCAGGCTTCAGGTTGACCCAACTGTCGCCGGTATTTTCACCGACGGCCAGGGCTTCAACATTAACGGGAACCAACAGATGTCGAGTGCTCATAATTATGCTTTCGTACTTGATGACGACGATTTAATGTTCAGCCGATAAGTAAATTCTCCGGCCGCCTCGATCATCTCGACGGCAAATTCCGCCGATGTGAACCTGCCCTCTTTCAAAGCGCCTTCTTGCAACAGAATTTCTTTCATCGCGGCGGCTGTAGCGGCGATATCGACGACTCCCGGATATTTCGGATTTTCTCCCTCTTCGCGCAGAGAAACCGGCAGTACCAGCTGCTGATTATGCTTGTCAACCAGCAGCTCGCCTGCTTCCCCCGGATTTTTGTAGCCCAGTTCACGCAGCGTCTTGGTGCAGGAGAGGGAGCCTGCTGCACGGGTAATCCCGAAGTGCAGGCCTTCCTGCGGCTGACGAATTACCAGCTCGGCGATAATACCATTGAAGATACCAAGTATGACATCTTTGGAGAGCTGTTCGATGCGCAGGGGCTTCAGCGGGGCGACATGGTCTTTTGTCAGTTTGGATATCTGCTCCTCGGTAAGATCATTGCGCGGCAGGTTATTCCATTCTTCTGCGGAAAGTTTTTTGTACGCCATAACTTCCAATCCCCGCCAGCCCTCAACCACCGGGGATCGCAAAACGAAACCGGTTAAAGGCCAATCCAGGCAGGTATCTTCCCCGGGGAGGGCGACACCTTCATGCTCCAGCCTCAGGCGGTCGCGGATTGATGCGGCCTTCTGGTTGGCGAGTCCTTCGTGATCTTTTCCTGCGGGCCTGACCGGTTGCACCCACTGATTCATTGCATTATCGATGATGGAATCTCCATATCCGTTATTGCCGATGCTGCACGCACCCTGCACGAGGCATTGAATCCAGACGGGGTCAAGAAAGAAAAATCGCAGGGACCCCTTCACTTGGCCGGCATTTCCCGGCAGCATTTCTCCTTCGGGAATCAGGTAATGAAAGGGTACGCCGTACAGGAGGACGAGCCGGCCGAGCCACGAGGATACTTCGTCCAGAAGAGCCTTTCGCTTGTCTTCAGTTATGTCCTGGAACAGGTTAACAGACTGTTGTCCGGATTTATTTTGGGGATCAGAGTTCGTCATTTTTTATTCTTCAACAGGTTTGAAATTCAGGGCATCCAGCAGTTTTTTGCCGGTATCATTGCTTAATGCCGTCATTAAACTTTCTTCCAGATTTAGAGTGTCCGGCGGCAATTGCAGCTTTTCTTTCAGTTCGTTGATCTCCGCTGCGCGCAACTGCCGTTCGGCTTCCTGCCGAATCATCTTTCTTGCCCGGTTTAACGCCAGGGAAAAGCCGGCGTTTTGCAGCGCCAGAAGGCGGCCGAGTTGCCAGGCTGCCGCGTAGGTTACATCGAAGAGTCCCGTGTCCGGGTCGTAGCGCAAAAGTTCGTCGACGCAGGAAACCGGTTCCTGAATTTGCTGCGGTTTGTCATAATTCAGGGGAACCAGCGGCCCCCGGTACCACGATACGGTTTTTTCCCCGTGGCGTAGATGGTGATTGAATGCCGTGTAGCCGCGGGAGTAAGCTTCGTTGATAATATCAATGTCAGCGGATTGCACCGATTTGTCCGCGCCGGATACAAAGGGAAGATGAAGCGAATCGGGTGTCAAGCCGCTCATCTGCGCTTTAAAATCATTCGCTTCCCCGCAGTTGAATTTCCATGTGCCAAGAACAACCAGGCGAATGAGCTGACCGGATGCCGCAGACCAGCTTTCCTGTAAATGTTCCCGGTGACCCTCCAGGGAAACGAGAAAGACGCAATGCTCTTTATCCGGCTGGGGAAGACGGTTGCCGATAACGAGGGAAAACCAGCCTTTATCGTTGATCGCCAGCACTTCCTTGTCGCCGGTGTCGATTTGGCGGACGTGGGCGAGGTACGGCAAATCGTTGTATCGCGGCGCTATGGCCCGGAAAAGTTCGACCGGAAGATCTAAAGTCATGCATAAACTCCGGGCGTAGAGATTTTGCCAGTCGCCGGGATTATCCTGCTGCCCCAGTTCGGGGACGATAACGTCGGAAGAGGCAGGGTAAAGGAGGCAGTCTTTATCCTCGTTCTTGACGGCAATGGGCAGCGAACGGATTTCGTATTTAAGATTCGTTTTTTCTCCCTCTGAACCGGGAATACACAATTCTTCCTCGCCAACCAGCAACAGGGCCATCCACGGCGGAAAGGGACTGCCCAGGACCGGCGGACGGGTATCCAACGTTCGTTCCCAGGGCAGGGTGCGCCGGGTGAAGACGACATGAGGCAGGGCATTGTCAAATCGGCCGGTCTGATCGACCGGGGGATAGACGGAATGAATGTCGGCCGGATCGAGTGCGAAGCGCGGCGCATCCACGTCAAACTGCAGGCCGGCTTCATAGGGCTGCAAATTCCAGTTTGTCTCTGATTTTTCCGCTTCCCGAACAACCTGCTTCATGTGCAGTTTATAGCGGCCCGCGGCAAGAGGAGGATGGCAGGCCTCGATAAACTGGATCTGGCCTGCTTTTACGGAAACAGGAGGATCGTAATTTTTTATTTCTTCATGCATTTCTTCAGTCATGGCGGTTCCCTGTATTAAACTTCAAGATAACCTCGCGGCGGATACTGGCCGACACGGGCCATTGCCGGCATATCCTGAAAAATGAACTGAGCTTTTGCCGGCAGTTGTTCGAGCCGGATATCTTCCGGCTGCATAGTCTTGCGGTCCTTCGCCAGCACGCCCAGTATCCCGGCTCTTTTCGCCTTGACATTATCCGCATTGACGGTATCGGCCAATGTCTTCGCAACGCCGGATAAAGACGCCGCGGGATCGGGGGTACCCCAGTCGAATATTATTTTTCTGCGGTCATAGGCCAGCACCTTTAAATCAAGCGCGGGCGTTTCCCACGGGCGGGGGCCGGCTTTGGTCCGGATTTCGAAGCCCACCAGGGCGTTGTCGATCATCTGCTCCCTAGGAACGGTGCGTGTATTAAGGCGAGTGGCGCCCCACAGGGCCAGCGGTACGCTTTTGGTTACGACGGCAACATCCAGATATTGGTCCAGATAATGTTTTGCCTCCGGGGATGTAATTCCTGCGGGTTCCAGTTTGACTTCGAGGAAAGAATAAAGAGAATTTTTATCCATGGGCCGGACGCCTAATTTCGCGGGTTGCCCCTGGGGGTGTTGCGGCTCAGACAATGCCAGCTTCTCTTTTTGGTCTCTTTCATCCTTCTGCAAAATCAGCCTTTGCGGTGCGCCTGCTGGTGTTTTGCCGCCGATTGACGGTTGGGGAACATCAATCAATTCATAGTCGTTGAATGTCGCAGCGGTGACCGGAACCAGCGTGCGCGCGCTCAAAGCCAGCTTTTGGGGTGCAACCAGGGGGATTGTGGCCTTGCCAGCTTTGTTTTCTTTCAGCAGTCCATCCACAATTGTGATTGTTGTCACCCGGGGGGACGGCTGCGAATCTTTCTCCGGGGTTGTTTCCGATGCGCCGGGCAGAAACGATTGAACAAAAGATTTCTCCGTATCGGGATCATCCCAGAGCAGCGGCGGCGCCGTGCGTCTGGCCTCTCCAAAGGCGATTTCGATGGTCACGATGTACAGGGAAATCCGGACTTTTCCGCCGAGGGGCGGTCCGTGCAGCGCTACCGCTGCGCTCAGCTCCACCGACAGATTGATGCGGATGATGCCGAGATGGAGCCGCAAGGCAACGCCAATCGCCACGCCAATCGCGATGTCATAGTAGACCGGCTTCCATTGAATAAGAAAATCGGCCTGAGCGACAAACCAGGCCCGGATTCCTCCCATTTGATAGACAATGCTGAGGCCGCCGCCGGCCATGATGGCCGCCGGGCAAAGGGCGAAGTAGCAATGGCCGCTGATGGCGATGTATTTGCCGATCTTGCAGGAAAATTCGACGAGGTCCGGATGGGGATAGTGAGCGGGGGCGATGAACCGTGGGTGATAGCCGCCGATGGAAATGACAAAGTCTCCTTCATGATTTCCGGCAAACCAGGAGTAAAAAGCGAATCCGCCGCGCAGCTTGAAGTCCGGGCGCAAAACATAGGAATTGTCGGTCAGCCGGGCTTCAAAACTCAACAGGCCGCTGGACGGTGCAATGACAACCTTGAAGGCGAGCTCGGCAAATACAATTGCGGCGGCGTCAATTTTTTTGGGTATACGGATTTTGGATACGCCGATGAGGGCGATTTCCAACTGCTTGCCGAAGGAAACCGAAAGAAGGGCAAAAGATTCGATCAGGCCGAAGGATGTAAACTTGATGCCTGCGGCCGCCCAGTAGTTACCCTCCAGAGGATAGACGTATTCACCGAGCTTCCGGCTGATTTTTCTTAAATCGAGATCGGCGCCGAGATAGTCGGGATCAGTCGCCGCTTTGATCAGCGGAAAGTTCTGGACTTCGTTGATTGCCGGTAGTTTTAGTGCCCGGTTGACGCCGAAACCGGCCGCCAGGCCCGTGATAAAGAAAAACGCAGGGCCGCCCAGCTCCCTTTGCAGCGCCGCAAAAATGAACAGAGAGTGTGTCCCGTGAAAGTTGGCGTACGAGCCGAGAGCGCCAATCGTGAATAGCGATGTCGCAATGAGCAGCGTCCCGTCAAGCTGCAGAGGATCTTTACTGACCCGAAGAAGACCTCCGCTGATCCGGAGCGGGCCCTGGACAAAGGCGATGGAGGCGCCGTCCAGGTTAAATTCGAGATTTTCCCAGATTTCTTTCGGTTTGGTTGTGAACTTGTTGATTGGATAACTTAAGCCCAAACCCAGCAGCGACAGATTCAAGACGCTGAGCTGCAGCCCGGCATCCAATTTGATGCCGATGCGCTGCTCTTCGTAGCTCAATCCAACGCGCCGTATATTCAAAGGACCGATCGATTTGTTTGTTTCAATCCAATGGGTGGCTCCTTTGGCGAGGGCGTCCACCGCTTCATCGTGAGCGGCGGCGGGCTCTACAGGTGTCGGGGGCTCTTTCTCCTGAGCCTGTGTAAGTTCTTCATTCCATTTTTCCAGTTGTTCGAGGATATTGACGCCGCGGATGAAAATTTCAGCGGAAAATTTAATGCCCCGCGGGAAGTTAACGGGTGAAAAGGATTTTTGACCGTCGGCCAGACGAAGACTCTCCGGCAGAATCTGATATTCCGTTTTGAAGTCATCGCCGCCGAAAAAAATTATCTTTTTGAAGGGCCTGCTGGCGTAGTAAAATCCGAGACCACCGATGGCTATGTCGCCGAGAATTCCGGAAAGGAAATTTTTCGGCAGGGCAAGCTCTTTGTCGGAGTGCAAATCCACTCCGACAATAAAACCACCCTCTTTTTCGAGTCCTTTGAGCAGGGTGAACCGGCAACTGCCGGCGCCGATCTTGATGATGAACCCCAGTTGCACCGACTTATCCCTGCTGCAGGCTACCCCGAATTTTTCCAGGACGACGTCTCCGGACAACTGTTTGAGTATGCCGGCTTCCTTGCCGAAGTCGCCTTCCAGGTCAAGGAGAAGAGAAAACAAACGTTCATTAATCGCCACGCCGCCGGATATCTGAGCGAGTTTTCCTTCCTCCATTGTGACGGCCAGGGCCGCCGGTTTCCGGAAAATGCTGCCCTGAAAGGTCAGTTCAATATTCGTGTCCGCCATAAGCCATTTTGCCTGATCAAAAAGAATTAAGCGCCGGTTCTGCTCCCCGGTCCGATGAATTTATTGCCGGTTGTTACTTGCCCGGTTCGGGGTTTGTACTTTTTGGCTTGTCTTCAGCTGTCTTATCTTCAATTTGTTTTTCCGGGGGCGGCGGTATGACCGGCGGCTTGCCGGACGCCACCAATGAAGCGGCATATTTTTGCAAAACATCACGATCCTCCGGTTTGCATTGAATCAGGCTCACCGATACGCCGTTGATGTCAAAGAGGTTTTCTATTTCGGGACACCCCGTCAGAGACGAGATCAAACCTCCCTTTCCTGTTTCATCTTCATGGAACCCCAGCGCAAATTCTATGAGA
>Ga0302251_1000934_pt1 | contig 21108 bp, 14 predicted proteins | sample AAG_RA_Gln_MG_FD_193534 | JGI IMG/M metagenome (GOLD analysis project Ga0302251, IMG submission 193534) | Enriched activated sludge microbial communities from anaerobic digester in WTTP, New Holstein, Wisconsin, United States - AAG_RA_Gln | ecosystem: Engineered > Bioreactor > Anaerobic >...
ACAGCGGCGGCGTTGGGGGCAAGCAACGGCACCCTCTCCGGCGACGTCCGCATGGCATGGGCAAATGCCTCGCCCTTACACCGCGGCGGTCCGCCGGCGGCACCACCCGCCACCGTGCCCACGGCCGGCCGGCGGCACGCCCCACCACAGCGGTCCGCCGGCGGCACCACCCGCCACCGTGCCCACGGCCGGCCGGCGGCACGCCCCACCGCGACCGTCCGCCGGCAGCGCCACCCGCCGCCGTTTGACAGACCCGCCCCCAGATGTTATCATTCCCCTGCGATACCGGGCTCATACCCCGCGGCGCGCCCTGGCGGAGAGGAGCACGTGAGCCTCTGGCTGGTGACGGGCCCATTTCATAGTCGTGCCGCACCCCTGCTGCTGCACTCTGAGATTCCAGGAGGTCGCTATGCGCCACAAAGTCTTGTCCGGTTGGGTCCTCGTATTGGTTCTGCTCGGCATCCTCGGGGGCGCCCCGGCCGGCCCACGGGTCGGGGCCGCCGCCGCACCCGATCTCGTCGCCGGGAGCATGCTCGTCTTTGAATCGGAACGCTACAACACATGGGACGTCTTTAGCGCCAACGACGACGGCTCCAATCAACAGCGCCTGACCACGCACGTCGCCAGCGATCTCTACCCGCGCGCCAACCGCGGCTACACGCGGATCGCCTTTGCCTCCCCGCGCGACACCAACAACTATAACATCTTTGTGATGAACACCGACGGCTCCGGCGTCACCCAGCTGATGACCACCCTGGGGGAAGATGTCTCCCCCGCCTGGTCGCCCGATGGCACCCGCATCGCCTATGCCTCGAACCGCGACGGCAACTATGACATCTTTGTCATGGACGCCGACGGCTCTAACGGGGTCAAGCTGACCACCGACGCGGCATCCGATGCGGCCCCCGACTGGTCGCCGGCCGGCACGCAGATTGCCTTTGTCTCGCAGCGCAGCGGCGGGTTCCGCGTCTGGAAGATGGGCAGCGACGGCAGCGGCCAGGCCATGCTTTCCACGCAGAACAAGAGCCAGAACCCGGCCTGGTCGCCCGACGGCACCCAGATTGCCTTTGACGCCGACGCCGACGGCGACGGCTGGAACGAGCTGTGGATCATGAACGCCGACGGCTCGGGCGAGCAACTCTTGCACGAGCCGGGGACCAACGCCGAGGCCAAGGACCCCAGTTGGTCGCCCGATGGACGGTACATTGCCTTTTCCTACGTCCAGTGGATCTACCAGGGCGACGTGTGGGTCGCCTCCGCGCAGGACCTGCGGGCGTACGACACCGCCAACCCCGGCACCATCGTGACCTTGGTGGCGGACAGCGGCCGGGACCGCAACCCCAACTGGCAGACGGTGGACATCCTGGCCCCCACCACCAGCGTGAACGCGCTGCCCGCGCTCTCGACGGGGCCGTTCACCGTGAGCTGGGGCGGCTACGACAACGGGCCGGCCGGCCTCTGCCGCTACGACGTCCAGTACCGCGACGGCAGCGGCAGCTGGACCGACTGGTTTGTCCAGACGACGGCCACCTCCGCCCCCTTCCCCGGCGTCGGCGGTCATACCTACTACTTCCAGGTCCGCGCCCGCGACTGTGCCTACAACTATGAGGCCTACCCGGGCGGAGACGGCGACACCCACACCCTGGTCGAGCCCTGGCCGCCCGAGAGCGCCGTGGACGCGCTCCCCAGCCACTACCGCGGGACGCAGATCCAGGTGACCTGGGCCGGCCGGGATGCCGGCAGCTCGGGCATCGCCTTTTACGACGTCCAGTACAAGGACGGCAGCGGGGCCTGGACCAATTGGCAGATGGAGACGACGGCGACCGCGGCCACCTTCTCCGGTTCCTCCGGCCACACCTACTCCTTCCGCTGCCGGGCGACGGACAATGCCGAGAACGTCGAGTCCTGGCCGGCCGGCGATGGCGACACCTCCGTCACCTTTTACACCTGGGCCGTCTCCGGCATCGCCCGCGATAACCGCGAGACGCTCCTCGCCGGCGTGAGCGCCAACACCACCCCCGCTGCCTTCCAGGTTCTCCCCAGCTCGCTGGACGGGGAGTACAGCAGCTACGCGGCCGCCGCGGCCGGCGCCTATGAGGTCAGCTGGACCAAGACCGGCCACACCGACCTCCCCAGCACCACCCTTGGCGCCGCGGATGCCTCCTTCGACATCATCCTCCCACCGGGCGACAACGTGGTGCAAGACTGGGGCTTTGAGTCGGGCCAGCTGGATCCGGAGTGGCTCGCCGCCGGCACGACCCTGCCCGGCATCACCGGCACGGTCCAGCACACCGGGGACTATGCGGCCCTGCTCGGCTGCCAGTACGACGACTTTGCCGCGCCCTACAACGTCTCCAACAGCCCGGGAACGTCCGCTATGCCCATGATCGCCACCGACGGCTCCGGCAACCTGCACGTGGCCTGGTACCAGAACGACACGTCCATCCCGGGCGAGATCTATTACGCCCGGCGGGTCGGCAACACCTGGCAGCCGCCGGACAACCTCTCCAACTCCCCCGTGCTGGCCGAAAGCCCCAGGATCGCCGTGGACGGTAACGGCACCGTCCACGTGGTCTGGACCGAGGACACTGCGGGAGGCACCCCCGAAATCTATTACGCCCGCCGTGAGGCCAGCACCTGGAGCGCCCCGGTCAACGTCTCCCTGAACGCGGGCTCTTCCCGCGACCCGCAGCTTGCCGTCCAGTCCAACGGCACCGTGCACGTCCTGTGGCGCGACACGACGGCCACGCCGGGCGTGTACAACGTCTACTACGCCCAGCGCACGACCTCCTGGACGACGCCGCTCCAGCTGTCCAGCAGCGCCACCAGCGTGGATGGGCCCCGCCTGGCCGTAGACGGTGGGGGGATCGCGCACGCCGTCTGGGGCGCGGGTGAGATCTATTACGCCCGCCGCGACGGCAGCTGGTCCACGCCCACCGCGATCTCGGCCGGCTCCGGCGCCGCCAGCATGGCGCGGCTGGCACTGCACGGGTCGGAGGTCCACGTCCTGTGGATCGAAACGCTGACGGGAAGCAACGGGGTCTATTACGCCCGCTACAGCGGGTCGTGGTCGGCGCCGGTGAACGTCTTTAGCAGCGCCAGCGCCCTGTCGGAGCCGCAGGTGGCGGTGGACGGGAGCGCAGCCCTACACGCCGTGTGGCGGACGGGGACGGGGACGGCCTCCGAGATCTATTACGCGCTCCGCAGCGGCGGGACATGGTCGGCGGCCGAGAACATTTCCAACAGCGCCGACGAGTCGAGCGCGCCGCAGCTGGGCACGGACGGCACGAACGCGGCCCACGTCGTCTGGGTGGACAAGAGCGCGGGCAACTATGAGATCGCCTACCGCGACCGCAACGGGGGCGTCTGGTCGCCGCTGAAGAGCGCCTCGCGCAACGCCGGCAAGTCCGACCAGCCGAGCCTCCTGGTCGAGGGCAGCCAGGCGGTGCACGCGGTCTGGATCGACGCGAGCTGGGGGGCCCCCCTGGTGCTGCATGGCCAGGCCACGATGAACACGGCGGCCGGGGACTCGCAGATCTCGCAGCGCATCACCGTGACCAGCGGCTGGAACGCGCCCACCCTGTCGTTCCTCTATATACTCGACGGCGCTTCCCCGAGCACGGGGAGCTCATTGAGCGTGCAGGTGACCGACAGCGGGGGGACAACCACGCTGCTGTCCACCAACGCCAGTGTCAACGACTGGGCGCACCGCTGGTTCGATCTGAGCGCCTGGGCCGGCGAGGCGATCACCCTGACGATCAAGGTCACCCAGGCGGCGGACCGTCTGTGCACGTGGGGCTACCTGGACGAGATCACGCTGGGTGGGGCCTACCCGGACCTGTGGGTCGCCAAAACCGGCGGCGCGGCCGGCCTACCGGGGACGAACGTCGTCTACCACATCACCTACGGCAACCGCGGCGGCGCCGCGGCCGCCGCGGCACTGATCACCGACGCCCTGCCGGCCGAGCTGGCCTACCTCGCCGCCGACCCGCCGCCGGACTCGACCGCGCCGCTGACGTGGAACCCCGGCACCCTGCCGGCCCTGGGCGGCCCCTACGAGATCGTCCTCACCGTGACGGTCCAGCCCGGCGCCGTGCCGTGGACCACCTACACCAATACGATCGCCATCTTCACCAGCACACCCGAGGCGGAGACGGCGAACAACGCGGCATACGCCGCCACGCTGATCGCGGCGCGGGTGTATCTGCCGTTGGTAGGAAAACTGTGGTGATAGCGGGTTGAGGATCAGGTGGCGGGCGTGCTTCTCCCGCCACCTGATCCCCCCAGAAAGCGCACGGCTATGCCCGTACACACCCTGCACGACCGCGCCGAGATCGAAGCCTTTCTGCGCCGCGCCCCGGCCCGCCACCTCTATGAGCTGGGCGACCTGGACGACTTTTTCTGGCCCTATACGACCTGGTACGCCCTCCGGGAGGCAGGGGAGGTGCGCGCGCTGGCGCTGCTCTACACGGGCACGGCCCTGCCGGTGCTGCTCGCCTTTGCCGAGGAGAGCCCGCAACCCAGCGCCGAGCTCCTGCGCACCGTCGGCTCCTGGCTGCCGCGGCGCTTCTACGCCCACCTGAGCCCCGGCCTGGAGGCATACCTGCCGGCCGGCTGCCGCCGCGAACCGCACGGCACCCACCTCAAGATGGCGCTGGCGGACCGTTCTCGCCTGGCCGGAGTCGACACGGCCGGGGTCGTTCCGCTCGCCGCCGCCGACCGGCCGGCCCTCGAAGCGCTCTACGCGGCGAGCTACCCCGGCAACTGGTTCGATCCGCGCATGCTGGAGACAGGCCGCTACGTGGGCCTTTGGCACGGCGGCGAGCTCGTCAGCGCGGCCGGGGTGCACGTCTACTCCCCGCGCTACGGCGTGGCCGCGCTGGGCAACATCACCACGCACCCGCGGCTGCGCGGGCAGGGGCTGGCGACCCGCGTGGCCGGCCGGCTGTGCCGGCTGCTGCTGGAGACGGTCGAGACGGTGGGGCTGAATGTGAAAGAGGACAATGGCGCGGCCATCGCCTGCTACCGGGGGTTGGGGTTCGAGCAAGTCGCGGAGTATGGGGAGTTTACAGTTGACAGTTGACGACGGCAAACTGTATAGTGCAAATATACCCCCCCATAATATAGCACCACAAACCCCACGCCCAAGGCCGGTAGGGGAACTGCTGCCCAGGGCAGTCCACCGGCCCAGCCCACGACGCCGAGCAGGTAGCTAGCCGCGAGCCAGGCCAGGCCCCGCAGCACGATACCCAGGACGGGGAGCTCCCCCAGGAGGAGCGCCAGCGTCCCGAGCAGCATCAGCGGAGCCAGCGCCGGGCAGGCCAGGACGTTGGCCAGCGGCACGACCAGGGAGAACTGGCGGAAGGAGACGGCCAGCAGCGGCCACGTCAGCAGCTGGGCGGAAAAGGTCGCCGCGAGCGACTCGGAGAGGAAGCGCGGCCAGCGGGCCAGCGCCGCCGTCCAGGCCGGCACAAAGAGGAGCATGCCCAGCGTGGCGGTGAATGAGAGCTGAAAGCCGAGGTCCTGAAGCACCCCGGGGTTCCACAGCGTCATTGCCCAGGCGGAGGCAAGAAGGGCGGTGAGGCCGTGGCCCGGCCGGCCGGCCTGCTGCGCGACGACGTAGAGGATGCCCATCAGCGCCGCCCGCAGCACCGCCGCGCTCGCGCCGACCAGCAGGGTGTAGAGGATGATCCCCGCGAGGACCAGGAGCAGGGAGAAGCGGCGCGGCAGCCGCCGGCCGGCCGCCGCGAGAAAGGCGGCCACGATGTTGATGTTCCAACCCGAGATCGCCAGGATGTGGCTCGTGCCGCTCCGCGAAAAGGCCTCCTGGATCTCGGGGGGAATGCTCGTCCGCGAGCCCAGGAGCACCCCCACGAGCAGCGCGGCGGCCGGCTCAGGCAAGAGCCGCTCCAGCCGCGCGCGGGCCCAGCCGCGCACCCCGTAGAGCACCCGCGCCGGCAGGGTACCGCCCGGCCCGGGGAGGCGCTCCTGCACGACGCCGTCCTCCAGGAGCGCGTGGATGCCCTGGCGGGCCAGGTAGTCGCGATAGGAAAAGGTCCCCGTGCGGCGGGCGGAGCGGAGCGTGCCGCCAAGGAGCAGGCGGTCGCCATAGCCCACATCCAGCAAGCGCTCCCCCTGCACCAGGACCAGGCCGCGGGCCGGCCGCCAGGAGCCGCCCTCCGGACAGAGCGCCTCGACCTCCAGGGGAAAGGTCACGCCGTACAGCTGGGCCGCGGCCTCCCCGGCCACCGTCCCGCGGAGCTGGGCCGGCCGGCCGAGGTAAAAGGCGGCGTCGGCCGGCCCCCAGATCGGCTGGGCCCACGCCCAGCGCAGCGCCCCCAGCGCGGCCACCAGGAGCAGGCCCAGCGCGCGGCGCGGGAGCGGGCGCCGGCGCCACAGCAACAGCAGGAAGAGCGCCAGCAGCGCGGCGACGGCCGGCACCGCCCACGGCGGCCGCAGCCAGCCCCCCAGCGCGATGCCCGCCAACCAGGCGGCAGATAGGACGATGAGCGTCATGGCAGCCTCCCTTCGTAAACTTGCTTCCATGCTAGCACCCTTGCGCTATTCTGTCAATAGTCATTGCAAGACGGGCAGGGCCGCGTCATGTGTGGTGGTTCTGTTCCTACCCTTTTCTCCCTGCCGGTTGCCGCCGGTTTGTGATCCCGCAAGTCGGTGCGGGTATAGACCCCGCGCCGCTGCCCACAACCCGTAGCGCGCACCTCTTCCCATTGACATCCCCGCTCCTCCAAGGTACAATAGGGATCGAGAGCTTGCCCTTGCCGTAGGATCAGTCCCCCGCAGTACACCGAGACGCTCCCAGGGAGGTGCGCGATGTGGCAGCACAAGAGTCGGTTGGCATGGACAGGCATGGCCCTCGCCGCCGTGCTCCTGTTCACCCTGCTCGCCGCCCGTCCGGCCATGCCCGCGGCCGGCTCGGCCGCGGTCGATCCCCGCATCCTCGTCGAGATGGCCGCCGCGCCCGACGGCACGGCGGGCTTCTTTGTCCTCTTCCGCGAACAGGCCGACCTGGCGCCGGCCTATGCCATCGCCGACTGGAACGAGCGCGGCCGGTTCGTCGTCGCCGCGCTGCAGTCCACGGCCGGCCGCTCCCAGGCCCGCGTTCGCGCCTGGCTCGACGCGCGGGGCCTCACCTACCGCGTGTTTATCGTCGCTAACTCGCTCTTTGTGACCGCCGACCGGTCCGCGCTGGGCGCGCTGGCGGCCTTTCCCGAGGTGGCCGCCCTGCGCGCCAACGCCGTCCACCCCGTGGCGGACATCCCGCTCGCCGCGGCGGCCGCGCCGGAGGCGGAGATCCCCTGGAACATTGCCCGCGTCGGCGCCGACCAGGTCTGGGCCGATTTTGGCGTCAAGGGGCAGGGCATCGTCGTGGCGACCATCGACACCGGCGTTGAGTACACCCACGACGCCCTCTTTCCCAACTACAAGTGCGGGGCCGGCCCGCACGACGACTGCTGGGAGGATCCCACCGGCACCTACCCCACCGCGCCCGGCGATGGCAACGGCCACGGTACCTTTCTGACGGGCATCATGGCCGGCGACGACGTCGTCACCCTGACCATGAACGTCGGCATGGCCCCCGACGCGCAGTGGATCGCCTGCAAGGCCTGCTCGGACGGAGGCGTCTGCAGCGATTACACCCTGAACGCCTGCGTCGGCTGGCTGCTGGAGCCCAACGGCAACTCCGCCAACCGGCCGCACATCATCCTCTTTGCCCTGTCCAGCGATAGCAGCGGCTGGTTCGTGCCCCAGATCGGGGTCTGGCAGTCGGCGGGGATCCTGGTCGTCACCAAGCCCGGCAACGACGGCCCCGACTGCAATACGATGCAGTGGCCGGGCGCCGAGATAGGCCTGACCGCCGGGGCCACCGACGAAGACGATCTGATCGGCTGGTTTTCCAGCCGCGGGCCGGGCCCCTACGGCTTGATCAAGCCGCACGTGACGGCGCCGGGCGTCGAAGTCTGCTCCACCTACCCGGTAAACTCCTGGATCTGCGACTATAGCGGCACCGCCTGCTCCACGGCCCACGCGGCCGGCCTGGCCGCGCTGCTCTACAGCGCCGACCCGGCGCTGATCGGCAACGCCGTCAGCACCACCCTGGCCATCACCAGCACGGCCCTGTGCATCGAGGACCTGTCGTGCGGCGGCACGCCCTGCCCCGACGGGGCCAACAACGTCTACGGCTGGGGGCGCATCGACGCCTACGCGGCGGTGGAGGAGCTGTTGCAGCCGTGCGCACCCGTCACCAGCGCCGACTTTGCCTGGGAACCGCCCCTGCCCATCGTGGGCGAGGTCGTCACCTTTAGCGCCTCGGCAACCGGCACCGCGCCGATTACGTACAGCTGGCAGCTGGGGGACGGAAGTTGGCTGGCGGGGCCGGTTGTTTCCCACACCTACGACATGCCGGGGGTCTATGCCGTCGTCCTGACGGCCACGAACTGCACGACAGCCACCGCGGTGGTCACCCACAACGTGACAGTCCAGCTCTGCGAGCTGGTGTACGATCTCGATTTCTCCTGGACGCCGTTCACCCCCACGGCCGGCCAGCCCCTCACTCTGACCGCCGCGGCGGCCGGTACTCCGCCAATGGCGTACAGCTGGCAGCTGGGGGACGGAAGCTGGCTGGCGGGGCCGGTTGTTACCCACACCTACGCCGCGCCGGGGATCTATACCGTCGCCCTGACGGCGACCAACTGCGCCGGGCAGGGTGTGGCTACGGCAACGCGGGCGCTTGCGGTCCAACCGCCGCCCTGCGTGCCGCTGCGCGAGGTCGATTTCGCCTGGACGCCGGAGGCCCCGTTTGCCGGCGACCTGATCACCCTGACCGGCACGGCGACCGGCACGGCGCCGATCACGTACAGCTGGAGGTTGGAAGTTGGAAGTTGGAAGGAGGGGGCGGTGGTCACGCACACGTACGACGCCGCGGGGAGCTACACCGTCGTGCTGACGGCGACGAACTGTGGGACGGCCACGGCGGTGACCAGCCACACGATCGCCGTGACAGGACCCCCGCCCTGTGAGCCGGTGCAGGAGGTGGACTTTTCCTGGGCGCCGCCAACGCCCACGGCCGGCCTGCCCCTCACCCTGACGGCGTGGGCCCCCGGCGGCGGATGGCTCACCACGACGGTGGACAGCGCCGGCGACGTGGGGTCCTTTGCCGCGCTGGGCCTGGACCCGGCCGGCCGGCCGCACGTCGGTTCCTATGACGCGACCCACGCCGACCTGCGCTATGCTCACGACGACGGCACGGGTTGGCAGCTCATGACGGTAGACAGCGCCGGGGACGTCGGCTCCTTCACCTCTATCGCGGTGGATGCGCTGGGGCAGCCACACCTGTCGTACTATGACGCCGGCAGCTACGACCTGAAGTATGCCCACTACGACGGCGCCTGGCACACGCAGACGGTGGACGGCGCCGGGAGCGTGGGGCGCTGCTCGTCGCTGGCGCTGGACGGCCTGGGCCGGCCGCACATCGCCTACTATGACGAGGGCAACGGCGCGATCCGCTACGCTTCCTACGACGGCGCCTGGCACACGCAGACGGTGGACCCGGCGGTGGGCGGCGTCTGCGACACGGCGCTGGGGCTCGACGCGGCCGGCCGGCCGCACGTCGCCTACATGGTCAACACCTATGAGCTGCGCTACGCCTACCTGGACGGCACCTGGCAGTACGAGGCCATCGCCGCGAACGGGGAGCGCCCCGACCTCGCGTTGGACGCGGCCGGCCGGCCGCACGTGAGCTACTATGCCAACGGCGAGGTGCTGTACGCCTACCGCGACGGGGCCGGCTGGCACAGCGAGGCGCTGGAGAACGTGGGCTGGCCCACCGTCGTCTCTTCCCTGGCCCTGGACGATGGCGACGCCCCCCACATCAGCTACTACCGGGGCGCCGACTTTGTCCTGCGCTATGCCCGCCGCGCGGGGAGCGCATGGGACATTGTCACCGTCGATGGGGCGGGCAGCGCCGGCGTGTACAACGCCCTGGCCCTGGACGCGGCCGGCCGGCCGCGCCTGGCCTACGCGGCGGGGGACACGGCCGACCTGCGCTACGCCTGGTGGAATGGCCCCCCGACGGAGCCGCTTGCCTACACCTGGAAGCTGGAGGCCGCAGGCTGGGCGGCGGGAGCCGTCGTCACGCACACCTACGCCGCGCCCGGGGACTATGCGGTGGTGTTGACCGCCACCAACTGCGTCAGCGCGACCGCGACGGCGGTCCACACGCTCACCGTCGCCTGTGCGCCGGTGAGCGGGGTCGACTTTGCCTGGGAGCCGCTCACGCCGACGGCCGGCCAGGTGGTTACGCTGACCGCGGCGGCCGAGAGCGCGCTGCCCGTGACCTATGCCTGGGACCTGGGCGACGGGGCCGGGGCGGCGGGGCCGGTCGTGACCCATGCCTATGCGGCGGGGACCTACACCGTCGTCGTCACGGCCACAAACGGGTGCGCCGCGGCGCAGCGGGCGCGGATTGTGACTGTCGGGGCGCCGTGGTACAAGGCCTACCTGCCGCTCGTATTCCGAGAGTAGCGCCTCAGCGTCCGGCCCGCAGGCGCCGCACCCCGGCCCAGACCCAGCCGCGCCGCGGCGCCAGGAGAAAGGCGAGGAGAAAGATGGCCGTCGCCGTCAGGACGACGGCGGCCCCCGAGGCCACGTCCAGGTAGAAGGAGAGGTAGAGGCCGACAACGCTGGAGACGATCCCCACGCCTGCCGCCAGGAGCATCATCGGAAAGAGGCGGCGCGTCAGGAGGTAGGCCGTCGCCCCCGGCGTGACCAGCATGGCCGCCACCAGCCCGACACCGACGGTCTGCAGCGAAACCACGATCGTCAGGGCCAGCAGGATCAGCAAGGTAGTACGCAGAAAAGCGACGGGCAGGCGCAGTGTCGCGCCGAGGACCGGATCGAACGAGACGACCAGGAACTCTTTGTACAGCAGGGCAATCGTCGCCAGGACCACGGCCCCCAGCCCGCCGATGAGCCAAAGGTCGGTGGAGCTGACCCCCAGGACGTTGCCAAAGAGGATGTGGGTGAGGTCCACGGCATAGGTGCGGATCGTGCTGATCAGGACGACGCCGAGGGAGAGGGCCGCGGCAAAGAGGATGCCGATGGCGGTATCCTCCTTGACGGCACCGCGCCGGGAGAGGAAACCGATGCCCAGCGCCACGACCAGCGCCGCGATCAGCGCGCCCACGAGGAGGTTGCCCCCCAGCAGATAGGCCAGCGCCACGCCGGGGAGGACGGCGTGGGCCAGCGCGTCGCCCAAAAAGGCCATGGAGCGCAGCACCACGTAGCAGCCGACGACGGCGCAGAGGATGCCGACCATCAGCGAGGCGGCCAGCCCGCGCTGCATAAAGCCGTAGGAGAGGGGCCGTACCAGCCAGTCGATCATGGCTGCCCTCCGGGGAGGTCCGGGGGGCAGCACTGATCCACGATCACAGCCTCACTACCCAGGAAGAGCGCCTGCCCGCCAAAGGCGACGGTGATGTGCGCGGGCGTCAGGACATGCTGCGGAGGGCCATAGGCCACCACGCTGCGGTTGAGGAGCAGGACCTGCTTGAAGCGGGCCGCCGCCAGGTTGAGATCGTGGGTCGAGACCAGCACCGTCACCCCCATGGGCTCGAGCTGCTCCAGCAGCTGCAGCACGGCCCCCTGCGTGGCCGCGTCCACCCCGGTAAAGGGCTCGTCCATGAGCAGGATGTGGGGCTCCTGGGCCAGGGCGCGGGCAAGAAAGACGCGCTGCTGCTGGCCGCCGGAGAGCTCGCCGATGGGCCGGCCGGCCAGGTCGGCGATGCCGAGCTGTTCCAGGCAGCGGGCCACCACGGCGCGGTCGGCCGCGCCCGGCCGGCGCACCCATCCAAGGCGGCCGTAGCGCCCCATCATCACGACGTCGGCCACCGAGACGGGAAAGTGCCAGTCGACCTCCTCGCGCTGGGGGACGTAGGCCACGCAGTCCTGGTGGGACCTCAGGGGCCGGCCGTGGATCAGCACGCGGCCCCGCTGGATCGGGAGGAGCCCCACCAGCGCCTTGAAGAGGGTCGATTTGCCGGCCCCGTTCGGCCCCACCACGGCGACCTGGGCGCCATGGGGGACCTGGAGGGTCACGTCGCGCAGGACGGGCGCGCCGTTGTAGGCGACGCTGACGCCGTCCAGGTCAAGACGAGCGGGTTCGAGCAGAGAATTGGACACTTCGATCCTTTGTGCCGAGCGCGCCAGGGCAGGGCAACTGCCCGGACACAGTTCCTTGCTACTGGAGCGCCTCGACGATAGCCAGCGTGTTGTAGCGAATCATCTCGATGTAGCTCGGTGCCGGGCCGGCCGGCCCGCTGGGCGAGTGGGTATAGAGCCCGGTGACCACCCGCACGCCGGTCTCGCGGGCGAGCTGCTCGGCCAGCTGCGGGCTCGCGCCGGCCTCCAGGAAGACGGCCGGCGCCCCGGCCGCGCGGACACGGTCGACAAGCGCGGCCAGCTCCTGCGCCGAGGGGGCCGCGCCGGTGCTGACGCTGGGCACGATCGCCCCGACAAGCCGGAAACCGTAGCGGTCGGCAAAGTAGCCAAAGCTCTCGTGGTTGGTGACAAGGAGGCGCCGCGCGGGCGGGACTCGCGCCACCTGCTCGACGATCCAGCGGTCCAGCTCCTGCAACTCGGCGATGTAGGCGGCGGCGTTCCGCGCATAGACCTCGCGTCCCGCGGGGTCGGCCTGGATCAGCCCATCGCGGATCCGTTCGACGTAGTGGATGGCATGGTTCGGATCGAGCCAGAAGTGGGGATCGACCTCGTCGTGGTGCTCGCCGGAGGTCTCCTCCCCTTCGCCGGGCTCACGGCTCGGGAGGCCGGCCGCGGCCTCGATCACGGTGCGTTGGCCCCCGGCGTTCTCCAGCGTCTTTTCGATCCACGCCTCGAGCCCGGCGCCGTTGACCACCAGGACGGTGCTTTCGGCGATCCGGGCCACATCCTGCGGCGTCGGCTCAAAGGTATGCGGGTCGGCGCCCAAGGGCACGAGCGTGTCCACCGGGGCGCGATCGCCGGCGACGTTCTGCACGATGTCGGCGAGGAAACCCTCCGCCGCCAGGATGCGCAGGGACGGCGAGGAAAGCGTGGTCCCCGCGCCGCCGCAGGCGGACGCGAGCCACAGCACAACCCCCACCACCGGCAAAACCTGTTTCCACCACTGCCTCATAGCCGATCCCTCAGCCTCGACCGGGCCTACCTGGACATCTCCGCCGGCGATCCTGTGGCTGTTCCCGTAGGGGCGGGGCTTGCCCCCGCCCCGCCGTAGGGGGCCACCGCCAGGGTCGCCCCTGCGGCAATGCCCGCCGTCTGGGATGGAAACGCACTACCGCAATTCCTGGCACGTCGGGCACAGGCCGATCAGCTGCAGCAGGTGGCCGTCCACCTGAAAACCGGTCTCCTGTTGGACGCGGGCGATCAGCCCCCCCAGGTCCTCGCAGCCGAGGAACTCGGCGGCCTGCCCGCAGGCACGGCAGACGATGGCGTGCCGGTGTCCCGGCGAGGCCGGCATATAGCCGTGGCAGCCGTCCTCCTGGTGCACCCGGCGCACCAGGCCGGCCGCCTCGAGCAGGTCCAGGGAGCGATAGACCGAGGCCAGGCCGAGCGCGGGCTGCAGCTGCTGCCCACGCTGCCAGACCTCCTGCGGAGAAAGGGGGGTGGACGTCGTCTCCAGTACCTGGACGACGGCCCGGCGTGCGGCGGTCAGGCGAAAGCCGGCCGCGGCAAGACAGTCTTCCCAACGCATCGGCGCTCCTAATTGAGAAAGGTTCTCAATTGCATGATAGCACAGGCGCGTGGCGCTGTCAAGCGCGGGCGAGCGTTACGGGTTGGGGACAACGGCCTGGCCGGGGCTATATTTCCGCGCTGCCCCCGCTGCCCTACCCGCCCTGCCGGGCCGCGATGGTCCCGCGGATGGCCGCGGCCAGGTCGCCGGCCTGGGTCTCCAGGGCGGCGATCTGGGCCTGGAACTGTGCCCCCAGGGCGGTATCGTCCAGTGAAGCCACGTTCACCCGCACGTTGGCCGCCGCGCCTTGGACGGCGGCCTCGGCCATGCCGATGGCCACGTAGGCGTCCGTCAGCGCGTTCACGTTGCCGGCGGCGGCGATGCGCGCGAGGAACTCGAGCACCTTGACGGTGCGCTCGACGGTGGTGAGGGGCACGCGGGCCGCCTCGCGGGTAGCGGCCTGGACGGCCTCGCGGCGAGCGGCCCGTTCCGCGTCATCGCTCTTCGGAAGGCGGTAGGCGGCCATGATCGCCTCAAAGGACGCCGAGTCCCGCACCGCCAGGTCGAGCAGCTCTTCCTGCAGCCGGCCCACGGCGGCCTCCGCCGCGCGCATCTCCTCCTCCACCGCCCCGTAGCCCTTTTTCCCGATCGTCAGGTTGGCCACCATGCGCGTCAGCGCCGCGGCCAGAGAGCCCGAGACCGCCGAAACGGTCCCCCCTCCCGGCGCCGCCGTGCCGGCAGACACCTGGGCCAGCAGGTCCCGCGGCAGCGCCGCGCCGAGGCCGGCCGCCTCGGCGCCGCCCTGGAGCCGGTTCTCCAACACCTGATCGGCCGTCATGTGGTGCAGGCACAGTTCGTAGCGCGCGACATCCAGCAGCGCTTCCGCGGGAGTGAGGCCGACGATCTCGCTCTCCAGCACCGCTACCCCGTGGTGCGCCGCGATGTCACGGATGAGGGCCATGACCCGGTGGATGGGCGTCCGGCGGTAGTCCGTCAGGTTCATCGAGACCTGCACCTGGCCGGGCCGGTCGACGGCCACCCCCAGCGCCTTGACGTAGCGCAGCCCGCCGCTCAGGTGGCGCACGGCGCGGGCAATCTGGTTGGCCACCTCCAGGTCGGCGGTGCCCAGGTAGACGTTGTAGGCGACAAGAAAGGCCCGCGCGCCAACCGCGGTGGCGCCGGCCGGCCCCAGCACGGCCGGCCCAAAGTCGGGCGCGCGCTCTGGGTTGGCGGCGATCTCCTGGGCCAGTCCCTCGTACTCGCCCCGGCGCACGTCGGCCAGGTTCTTGCGTTCCGGCCGGGCGGCCGCCTCCTCGTAGAGATAGACCGGGATGCCCAGCTCGGCGCCGATGCGCGCGCCTACGGCCCGGGCCGTCTCCACACACTCGGCCATCGTCACGCCGCGCACGGGGACAAAGGGGACGACGTCGGTCGCGCCGATGCGCGGGTGGGCCCCCTTGTGCCGGCGCATGTCGATGTGCTGCGCCGCCTCCTGCACCGCGCGAAAGGCGGCCTCGGCCACGGCCTCGGGCGCGCCGACCATCGTCACCACGGCGCGGTTGTGGCTGGGGTCCATCTCGACGTCCAAGAGCTGCACGCCCGGCACGGAGCGGATGCGGGCGCAGATCTGGTCGACGACTTCCTGGCGGCGGCCTTCGCTAAAGTTGGGGACGCATTCGATCAGGCGGGACATGGGGGATTCCTCCAAGGGCTAGAGGCGGCACGGGCACAAAGGTACCGCGGTGACAGATCATGCATGGCAAGTAGTACGTGACACGTCAGGGCCGGGCAGCGGAGGCGGAGAGGAGAGCCCGCTCGACGACCTGGCGGCGGAGAGATCGTCTGCGCGTCCGGGCCGGCGGGGGAGATTATAGCAGAAGAGGGGGGCCCGGGCAAGTGGGCTGGGAAAGCGCTTCGCCTTGACTGATATTCCGGCAGCAAGTATAATGCGCCTGACCGTCGGCGAGAGCCCGGCACTGCCGCCAGGCCCATTGCGAGGATTGAACGACCATGGACGCCTTTGCGATCTTGCAGCTTCTTGTCATCGCCTACTGCCTCTACATCGCGCTGCGGCGGGCCTGGGCCGGCTGGCGAACCCTGCGCCTGTACCGCTCCGCGCCGGCCGAGCCGCCCCGGGACGTCAGCACGAGCCCCCTGCAGCCGCCGCCGCTGGTCGCCACCCTCACGGCGATGGGCTTCCGCCGGCTGGGAGAAGCCAGCACCTACTTTCACGCCATCGGCAAAGAGGTCCTCTGCTGGATCCTGGTGGACAGCACGGAGACGGTCCAGGCCGAGGTGGTCGCCGCGCCCGCCGCCAGCGCCCTGCTCACCGCCTTTGCCGACGAAAGCATCGTGGAGACCGGCTTTCCCGAGGGCGGGCACCTGGAGACCCCGGCCTTCCGCTCGCGCACCATCACCGGCAGCGCGGGCCAGGCCTATGAGTATCAGCTGTGGCAAGCCGCGGCGTGGAGCGCGGCCCACGGCGCCGTGCAAAAGGCCACCACGCTGGCCGACTACCTGCACTGGGACGAGGTCTATCGCGCCCGCTATCTGCGGATCAAGTACCGCTGGAGCATGATCTGGAATGGGGTCCTGCCGCAGGTCCTCCTCCTCTTCCACCTGGCGAGCATCGCCTATACGCTGCTCGTGCTGCCCTGGAAGGGGCTGACCCTGGCCACGGCAGCGCCCCACATCACGGTGCTCTTCTTTCTGAGTGGCGCGGGCAGCCTGCTGACCACGGTGCGCTGGCAGATCTATTTGTGGGGCCGGCGGCGCAATGCGGCCGGAGAGATGGCTCGAGGAGGCCGCTGATGCCCAACCTGCTCTGGTTCGTGCTGGTGATCTGCGTCGTGGCGCTGCTCTTTGCGGGCCTGACCGGCGCGGTGGCGCTCTTGATCTACCTGACGGTGCGCAACCGCCGGCCGGAAGACGTGAGCGCCGAGCAGATCGAGCCGCCGGCGCCGGCGCAGCCGCTCGTCGACGCCCTCGTCGAGCTGGGCTTTCGGCGCCTGGGCGAGAGCCGGACCCGGCTGCCGCTGCCGGGGGTCACGGGCACCACCTGGATCCTCGTGGACGGCGCGGGCACAACCCAGGCCGAGATCGTGGCCCATCCGCCCATGCTCGCCCTGACCAGCGTCTATAGCGACGAGGCGGTGGTCGAGACGGGCTATCCGCTCGGCGAGCGGATCGATACCGCGCGGTTCCGTGCGCACGTCGTCGGCAGCGGCGTCGTGGAGGCCTACCAGAACCACCTGGCGCAGGCGGCCGACTTTGGCGCAACGCACGGCGCGCCGCAGCCGATCGCGAGCATGGCCGACTACGCACAGTGGGACCGCTCCTACCGCCTGAACCACGCGCAGCGCAAGATGCGGCGGCTCTTTATCCGCAACGGCGTCCTGCCGCTGGCGGGGGCGGTCTATCTGCTCGGCGCCGGGGCTTTTACGTTCCTGGCCGGCTGGTGGCGGCAGGACCCGGAGGCGCACCTCTTCCAGTTCATACTGCTGCTGGCGCCGGGACTCGCGGCGATCGGCGCGGCGTGGGTCTGGGGACAGTTGGGGAGCGGGCGCCAAGAGCAGGGGTAGCGTGCCGCGGCCTATCGTCCCCGCAGGTGCAAGCTATGCACGGCTGGTCCGGCAACCTTCTGGACATCGATCTGGGCACAGGCGCCGTCCGCACCCTGGCTCTGGGCAGGGAGGTGCTCCGCGAGTTCCTGGGCGGCCGCGGGCTGGGCGCGCGGCTGCTGTGGGACCAGGTCGGCCCGCAGGTAGACCCGCTCTCCGCCGCGAACGTGCTCATCTTTGCCACCGGGCCGCTGACGGCGACCGGCGCGCCGACGACGAACCGCTTCAGCGTGAGCACCCGCAGCCCGCTGACGGAGACGATCCTCGACGCCAACAGCGGCGGGCAGTGGGGGGTGTTCCTGAAACGCGCCGGATACGACGCCCTGGTCGTGCGCGGGCAGGCAGCGCGGCCGGCCTGGATCGAGATCGCGGGGGAAGATGTCCGCCTCCACGACGCGGCGGAGCTGTGGGGGCAGACGGTCTCGGCCACGACGGCGGCCCTGGAGGGAGGAGCGCCGCGCCGCAGCGTCCTGTGCATCGGGCCGGCCGGCGAAAACCGGGTCCGCCTCGCGGCGATCATGAACGACGGCACCCGCGCCCTGGGCCGCGGCGGGGCGGGGGCGGTGATGGGCAGCAAGCGCCTCAAGGCGATCACCGTCTCGGGCAGCCGGCGCAACGTCCCGGCCGACCCAGAACGGTTCCGCTTCCTCGTCTACGAGATCGGCAAGATGCTGCGCGCCAACCCCATGACCTCGCAGGCCCTGCCCGAGTTCGGCACCAACGTCCTGATGAACGTGGTCAACGTCATCGGCGCGCTGCCGGTCCGCAACTTTCAGGAAAGCCAATTCGCCGCGGCCGAGCGGCTCAGCGGCGAATGGCTGGCGGAACACATCCTCGTGGGCCGCAAGGCGTGCTGGGCGTGCCCCATCGCCTGCACGCGGCAGACGCGCACCGCTCGCGCCGCCGGGGAGGGGCCCGAGTATGAGACGGTCTGGGCCTTTGGCCCGCAGTGTGGCATCGACGACCTGGAGACGATTGCCGAGGCCAACTATCTGTGTAACGACCTGGGGCTGGACACGATCTCGGCCGGCTCCACGATCGCCTGCGCGATGGAGCTGACGGAGCGCGGCCTCCTGGCGGGCGACCTGCGCTTCGGCCGCGCTGATTTTCTTTTAGGAATGCTGGAGGCCATGGCCCACCGCCGCGGGCTGGGCGACGAGCTCGCCGAAGGCTCCCGCCGCCTGGCCGCCGCCCACGGCGCCCCCGAACTCTCGATGAGCGTCAAAGGGCTCGAGATGCCCGCCTATGACCCGCGCGGCATGCAGGGCCAGGGGCTCCTCTACGCCACCTCCAACCGCGGCGCCTGCCACATGCGCGGCAACATGCTCGGCCCCGAGGTCCTCGCCCTGCCCCGGCTGCTCGACCGCTTCGCCGTCCAGGGCAAGGCCGGCATCGTCGCCATCCACCAGAACGAGGCCGCTGCCTTTGACTGCCTCGTCGTCTGCCGCTTCCTGGAGATGGCCGTCGGCGCCGAACACCTGGCCCGCCTGTGCAACGCCGTGACCGGCGCCGCCCTCCAGGCCGACGACCTGATGCGGGTCGGCGAACGCGTCTGGAACCTGGAGCGGCTGTACAACCTGCGCGCCGGCTTTACAGCGGCCGACGACACCCTGCCCCGCCGGCTGCTCGAGGAGCCGGTGCGCGCCGGACCCAGCGCCGGCCATACCGTCCACCTGGCGCCCATGCTGGAAGAGTACTACGAGTTCCGGGGATGGGACGCGGCCGGCGTGCCCGGCCCCGCCCAGATCGAAAAGCTCGGCCTGGCTCCGCTCGTGGCTGCCGCGGACGGCGCGCCGCAGCCCGCCCAATCGCCCCAGACCGCCTTGTCCAAGGAGCGCCGATGATTGACCCTCTCCTCTATGAGCAGTTCCGCGACATCGGCCGCGATATCTACCTCGGGGGCCTGACCAGCTCGCACGGCGGCAACCTGAGCGTGCGCATCGGCAACCGCATCGTGATCAAGCGGCGGGGCGCGCAGCTGGGGCGGCTCAAACCCGAAGACCTCGTCGTGACCCGCCTCGACGGCCGCGACAGCGGCATCACCCGCGCCAGCAGCGAGCTGATCGTCCACCGCGCCGTCTACTTGCAGACCTCGGCCCTGGCCATCGCCCACTGCCACCCGCGCACCGCCGTCGCGCTGAGCCTCAGCCGAGACGAGATCATCCCCATCGACAACGAGGGCTCCTACCTGCTGCACAAGGTGCCGGTGGTGGCGGCCGAGTACGCCTCCGGCTCCCAGGAGATGGCCGACCTGGTGGCCCAGACGCTGCGGGGATACAAGGTGCTGGTCGTGCGCGGACACGGCGCCTTTGCCATCGGGCAGACGCTGGAGGAGGCGTTCCACTGGGTTTCGTGCCTGGAGGAGGCGTGCGACATCATCCTGGAGACCCGGCTGCTGGGGGAAGAAGGGATCGAGTACCGGCGGCACAGCGCGGAGTATGGGAAGTGGTAATGATTGGCCCCGACCAACCCATATCGTCTTGGCGCATTGACAGAAGCCACTGTCTCTGCCAGCTTTCCATAGTCTGATCACCTTGTGCGTACGCGGGCTAACTAATGATTAGGTTGCCACCTCGCTTTCCAACACCCCGCCATGGGGTAGCTAGAGAGCAGGATGGCTATCAAAAACACTCGGCCAGCGTGCTAGGCGGACGATGCTCTGCTAAATCTTCTACTTGGGTATGTTAGGCCGCCACAGCGGCCATCTAAAACACACCAGTCCAAGCTGGAATCATTGTATCATGTCGGACTGCAAATCACAAGGGAAGAAGGGAAAAAAACGATGGATAACCGCCCCAAGAGACTGCTCGACCAGGTCCGCGATACCATCCAACTCAAACACTATTCCGCCCGTACCGGGGAAACCTATATCGGCGGGATCAAGCGCTACATGCTCTTCCACCACAAGCGGCATCCCCGGGAGCTGGGAGCAGCAGTGCGGGGAGGAAAACCCATCTAGCGAAAGTCTCATTTCATCTGGGGCATCACAAAATTGTCACCCCGGTGCTCTTGCGCGCTGGCCCAGGTTGTAGTACAATGCGGTCGGTTTACAGCAGGCAAAACACAGATCGCCGCGGTTCAGACCCTCGACGAGGAGGCCAAGGATGTTCAAGATCCTGGAAAAGCAGGACCTGACCCCAGTTCTGCGCATGTACGTTATGGACGCCCCCGAGATCGCCCGCAAAGCCCAGCCCGGCCAGTTCGTCATCGTCCGCCTGGACGAGGAAGGCGAGCGCATCCCCCTGACGATCGCCGACTTTGACCGCGACCAGGGCACGGTGACGCTGGTGGTCCAGGAGGTCGGCGCCTCGACCCGCCTGATGGGCCTCCTCAACACCGGCGACGCGATCCGCGACCTGGTCGGGCCCCTGGGCCGGCCCTCCGAGATCGAACGGTATGGCACCGTCATCTGCGTCGGCGGCGGCGTGGGCATCGCCCCGATCTATCCCATCGCCCGCGCGCTCAAGGAGCAGGGGAACCGGGTCATCTCCATCATCGGCGCGCGCAGCCAGAACCTGCTCTTTTGGGAGGACAAGATGCGGGCCATCAGCGACGAGCTGATCGTCTGCACCGACGATGGCTCGTACGGCCGCTTCGCCCTGGTCACCGCGCCGCTCAAGGAACTGCTCGAGAGCGGGAACGGCTGTGACCTGGTCTTTGCCATCGGTCCGGCCATCATGATGAAGTTTTCCTGCAAGACCACGCAGCCCTTTGGCGTCAAGACACTGGTCAGCATCAACTCGA
>Ga0302251_1000935_pt1 | contig 21106 bp, 19 predicted proteins | sample AAG_RA_Gln_MG_FD_193534 | JGI IMG/M metagenome (GOLD analysis project Ga0302251, IMG submission 193534) | Enriched activated sludge microbial communities from anaerobic digester in WTTP, New Holstein, Wisconsin, United States - AAG_RA_Gln | ecosystem: Engineered > Bioreactor > Anaerobic >...
AAATATCCGCGGATAATGCTTAAAAAATGAAATGGATGCTGCATAAATGGTAACTATTTTACCCTGTCACGTCAGCTTGATCGACGATGCATAGTGATGTAATTGTCAACTCCGACAGACTCCTAGGAGGAGGCGACGAGGCGTATTATACATACGTTGAGGAAGCCGACGACGACGCCAACAAAGGTAGCGCTTGATTTGGAAATGGAATAACAGGCCGTTGTCCGCACACCGGCTTATCAGGATATAAACAGATTGTTGGTAGAAAAATTAGGATCGCTGGTTAAATTTACTCCCATGCGCCTCATGCCTGCTTCATCTCCCGGCGTTGGAATATGCGTCATATGAACCTCGCATCCCTCCAGATCCTTCAACTTTTCCATAGCCAGTTCTGCGGCTGTATTCGATGTCGAGCTGATGCTCAGAGCGATCAAGGCCTCTTCCAGGTCTAGACTGACATTCTTTTCGCCCAGTATTTCCGTTTTCAGCCGGCAGATAGAACCGGTGATGTTGGGCGGCAGTAATTTTATTTTTTTCGGGATGCCGGCCAGATGTTTGATGGCGTGAATAATCACACTGGAGGCGGCATGCATGAGGGGGGAATTGCTGCCGGTGATAATGGTGCCGTCTTTGAGCTCAATAGCCGCCCCGCAATAGATGCCTTCATTGCCCTTATCGCGCTCTAGGGCGTTCCGGGCTGCTTCACGCGCAGGTGGAACGACTTTTCTGTCTTCCGGTTTGAGATTAAAATCGTTGAGAAAAAGTTCGACCCGCTGCACGGTTTCTTTATCGGTAAACCCCATGACGTATTCGCAGCGATAGCGAAAGTAACGACGAATAATTTCCTGCTTCGCCGCCTCTCTGGTTACTTCATCATTGATGATGGCAAAGCCCGCACGGTTCACGCCCATATCCGTCGGTGAACGATAAAAGGATTCCTGGCCGGTAATCTTTTCCAAAATCCGCTTTAATACTGGAAATACTTCGACATCACGATTGTAGTTAACCGCTTTCAGACCGTACGCCTCGAGGTGAAAAGGATCGATCTGATTAAAGTCCCTGATATCCGCAGTCGCCGCTTCGTAGGCCACATTGACGGGATGCTTGAGCGGTATATTCCAGATGGGAAACGTCTCAAATTTCGCATAGCCGGATTTAATACCCCGCCTGTAGTCATGATAAAGCTGAGAAAGGCAGGTTGCCATTTTACCGCTGCCCGGACCGGGTCCTGTAACAATAACCAGAGGTTTATCAGTTTCAATATATTCATTGACCCCGTAGCCTTCATCACTGACGATGAGTTCCACGTTTGTCGGATATCCCCTGGTGTAGCTGTGCGTAAACACCCTGATATTTCTTCTTTCGAGTTTGTTTTTGAAAAGGATCGCCGAGGGCTGGTTTTCAAAACGGGTGATTACAACACCCATGACATTAATATTCCACGCCCGCAGGTCGTCAATCAGCTTGAGGGCGTCCGAATCATAAGTAATTCCAAAGTCAGCCCTTATTTTTTTCCTTTCTATGTCTCCGGCATAGATGCAAAGCACGATGTCCGCCCGATCCTTGAGTTCTTTAATGAGCCTCATTTTGACATTGGGATCATAACCGGGCAGAACCCTCGCCGCGTGGTAATCAAAGAGAAGCTTGCCGCCGAACTCCAGATAAAGCTTGTTGTTAAAACGATCTGCTCTCTGCAGAATTTCCGCCGTCTGCTCTTTTATATACTTTTCATTGTCAAATCCTCTGTCTTTAGAACTTGCCTGCACCCCAGACGCCTCCTGAAATCAAACTAATATAGTAAAATAACACAAATTTGAATTTTTTAAGGGACATTTTCGTAGAATGTTGCGTGTGCTTTATATCAATAACGTTTATTTCGCCAAATATTTCTCCGTTTAGCGCAAATAAAATTATCAACGGCAGCCGCCGCGTGGCCGGTGGGCACATCGAAGAAGATTAAGAATTGAAGAATTAAAGCAAATTGATTTCCATGGCACGCACGGGGCAGGCGGATACGCAAAGCTCGCAACCGGTGCATTTTTCGGGATCAAATAAAACTTTCATGGTCTGTTTTTCGAACGACAGCGCTCCGGTGGGACAAAATGCGGTGCAGGCGCCGCAGTGGACGCATTTGTCTGCGTTTTGACTGACGCTTTTGGACAGAGGCTCAACTTTGAGCCCTTTTTCCTTTAAAAACTGGATGCCCCGGTCGAAGTTTTCCTTCAGCCCGCTGAGCTCCAGAACTATAACACCTTCCCGGCGCGGAAAAATCCTTGCTTTGAGAATATTGAAAATCAGATCATATTGTTTAACAAGCTGGCAGATTATCGGTTGCTGAACAATATCCGGCGTGTAACGAATAACTATTTTTTTCGAATACATAGATAGTATTTCCAACCTTATAGATTGGCGGCATGTTAAGGGATGGGCCGGATATTGTCAAGGCAATTTATGCCTGTCGACCGGGATTTACTTCCGTATAGACGGTTATTTGCGGTGGATTCGTAGAATTCGCAAAGTTTACAATCTTCAGAGGGCCTTGTAAAAAGGCTGCAGGCAAGGCGCGCGAATTCCGAGGAACAAGGCCGTCATTGATCTTCCTCTTTTTTATTTTTCGCCGGCTCATCCAGATTCCCCGAAAAAGCGTCAAACAGGGATTTAAAGGGCAAAAGACTTTTTAAGGTCTGCGGACTTACCTGGGAATAGGTCGTACTTAAATCAAGCCATTTTTGATACTGATCGTCGGCCATATTGCGAAACAAAAGATAATTCTTAACAATCTGCTCCAGGTATTTTTCAAAGAATTCACTTAAAACCGTTTCCCCATATTGAATAATCAAATAGAGCATTGGATTCGGCAAAAGATAATTCTTTTTCCGCGCCTCTTCCAGAACAATTTGAGTCAAAATTGCCGCCGTTACATCTTCACCGGTCTTCGCATCGACCACGACTATCTGTCTTCCCTGCCGTATAACGTTGGTTACGTAATCAAGCGTCACATAAATGCTCTTTTCCGTGTCGTAAAGGCGGCGGTTAGTATACTTCTTTAATAACAATTTATTATCCATTTTGTACTCCCGGAATTTTAGTAAATCTTTTCAGCAAATATTGCAACACAAAATAATATTTTTGCTTTTATAACTTAAATCTTGCAGCGGCTCTTGCGTATATTATTATATATCTACAATCGTTAGCATTTTATTGTTTTAAAATTTTGCTTACAGCCCCGAATACATTTTATTGCGCTGCAACATTTTCCTTGACATTTTCCGCAAACGTCTATACTATACACCAGCAATGCAAAAAATAAAAAGGGGGAATAAGTAATGGAAAACAAGATAATCGCCAAGAGGATCTTTGATTTTCACAAATCAACATTTGATAGTACTTTTAACTCTTTAACTATTTTGCAGCAGCAAATGGAAAAAATGTTTCTGGAATTCGTTCAGCGGTCGGCGTGGTTTCCTGCAGAAGGCAAAGCGGCCATTAATGAATGGGGAAATATGTGCGAGAAGGGGCGCTGTGATTTTAAGGAAGCGATAGACAACAGTTTCAAACAGTGGGAAGAGTATTTCGCCGCCGGGGAATCCGCTTTTTCCGGTGAAGCCGACGCCGCAGTCAAAGCAGACAAAACGAAGATGTCCAAAGCAACGATATGACAGGGCTATAGACATGGAACCTAAAACGATTACCAAACAGATAATTGATTGGAATAAAGCTGCTTTTGACAATGCTTTCGACTCCATCACGATTTCTTTATACTATTCGGAAAAAATGGTGAGGTTTTTCTGGGAAAAAGCCCGCTTTTTTTCTCCGGAAGGAGAAAAAGTGAGCATCGAGTGCATGGAAGCATGTAAGCGGAGCAGAAAAGATTTCAAAGATTCTGTTGACGACAGTTTTAATGCCTGCGAGCGTTTTATTGTCGATCTGACCAACGCTACTGGTTTTTTTGTTGATGAACTGGTGGAATGCACGGACCAATCGGCAAAGGAAGGTACCGACGAACCTGTTCAGACAGAGGCGTTTATCACAAGAGAAACTCAAAAACCGGAGAAGACGGCCAAAGAAAACACACCCGAAAGCGACCAGAGCACCAAGACTGTACGCAAATCGGTTAGACGATTAAAAAAAATAAAAAACAAAACCCAGGAGGAAGAAAATGGACCCGAAGCAAATCGCAAAGCAGATGATTGATTTCAGCAAGACAGCGTTCGATAATTCTTTTGAAGCTATGGCTGTATTGCAGGATCAAACGGAAAAAATGGTTAATGCCTTTATTGAACAGAGTGCCGTAATGCCGGAAGAAGGCAAAAAAGCCATTTCAGAATGGATTAAGAGCTATAAGAAAGGCCGCAATGACCTTAAAGCGGCTGCCGATGAAAATTTCAAAAAAGTAGAATCATTCTTCACGGCCGGCCAATAATCGTTCATCATTACCACCCTGTTCTTATCCATTTAGGATAAACAGGGTGGTATTTTTATGATAAAAACATCTGTCAGGAAAGTGAACGGATTTTGATTCAATGCTTCAAATTGTACTTTTTCAACTTATAGCGCAGCATCCTCTCCGACATGCCCAAAATTTCCGCAGCTTTTGTCTGATTGTCGGCGGCCTTGCTCATGGCTTCCTCAATTAACTGTCTTTCCAGACTTTCCAGTGAATCACGCAGTGTGCCGGATGATTTTTTATCCGTCGCTTCCTGCAGCGCTGATGATTTAAACGGCAAATCATCGGTGGTTATGTATTCATTGCGCGTGATCACTACGGCCCGCTCCAGAATATTGAGCAGTTCCCTGACGTTGCCGGGGTAATCATATTTCAAAAGCAGATCGCGCGCCTCTGCAGTTAAGCCTTTGATAATTTTGCCGTTTTCTTTAGAGAATTTTTCCACGAAATGATCTATCAAGGAAGGCAGATCTTCTTTTCTTTCCCGCAAAGGCGGCAGCACCATAGTCACAACTTTAAGCCGATAAAAAAGATCTTCACGGAAGTTGCCCTCCTTAACCTGCATTTCCAAATCACGATTAGTTGCACTGATGATTCGCACATCGACGTGAATATTCACATTGCTGCCCAAACGCTGAATTTCCCTCTCCTGCAGAAAACGCAGCAGCTTAACCTGAACCGTGGGACTTAACTCCCCTATTTCATCCAGAAAAAGAGTGCCGCCGTCCGCCTCTTCAAACCGGCCGATGCGCCGGGAGGTGGCCCCGGTAAAAGATCCCTTTTCATGGCCGAATAACTCACTTTCCAGCAAATTTTCATGCAGAGCGCCGCAATTCACCACAATAACCGGCTTGATGGCGCGGGGGCTCAACTGGTGGATCAATCTGGCCAGCAGTTCCTTTCCTGTGCCGCTTTCCCCCTGAATTAAAACCGACGCCGAACTTGCGGCCACCCGGCTGGCCATACTGATCAATTCCGCCATCTGCGAACTTTTATAAATAATTTTCTCGGTGGTGATTCCCTTTTGCCCCAGTTCTTCCTTTAACAGCTCGTTTTCCCGGATTAGTTTTCTTCTGTCGACCACCCGGTCCAGAATCAGCAGCACTTCCTCCAGATCAACAGGTTTGGTTATGTAATCAATCGCTCCGATTTTAATGGCTTCCACCGCCGTTTCAATAGTCCCGAAGGCGGTAATGATAACGACGTCAACCTCCGGATTGATGCGTTTTACTTCCTTGAGCACCTGCATTCCATCCATGCCGGGCATTTTGTAGTCGAGGAGAATCAGGTCGAAATGGCCGTTTTGTACCAATTGGACGGCATTTTCACCATTTTCCGCCTCCGACAGTGAATGACCTTTGGAGCGCAGAAAATCCCGCAGCAGCTCTCTTTGGGACCTTTCATCATCAGCAATAAGAATGCTTAATTTGCGCATTAAAAAATTTTATCCTTCTTTATAGAGACTTTTCGTTAAGCCTTACCCGGGGCAGAACAATTTCAAATGTTGTTCCCTCCTCCTTGCGGCTGATTACCCGGATATCCCCGCCGTGTCCGCGGATAATTTCATAGGCTAAAGGTATACCGAGTCCGACCCCTTTTTCTTTAGTGGTGTATTCGGGGCTGAAAATCTTTTCTATTTCCTCCTCAGTCATGCCGCAGCCGGTATCGGTAATGCTCACAACTATATAATTTTTCCCTTCTTTATCTACCGTGATGGTCACTTTCCCTTCCGCGGGGATGGACTCCATCGCATTTTTGATCAAATTGAGAAAGGACTGCTGAAGCTTGTTGACATCCATGGGAATTACAACCGGAGTCTGCCTCCACCGGGTTTCAATATTAATTCCGCGGGCGGATGCTTCCTCCCGGATCAGGCTGACAATTTTCTGCAAAACATCAATTACCGAGAAATCACTGAGCTGCAACCGGCGGCTCTTAGAGAAGGACAGAAATTCTTCAATGATTCCATTCAGACGCTTGATTTCATCCCGTATGACTCCCGAAAGATTTTTAAATTCTTCCATCTTATCGGGTTCGGCCGGCACGAAGTCCATTTTTAATCTTTGCGTGGCCATACTTATGGCGTTGAGCGGATTGCGAATTTCATGCGCCACACCGGCCGCCAGCTGGCCAAGGGATGAAAGCCGTTCGGCCTTTTCCAGCCGTCTTTCCATCTCAATGATGCCGGACAAATGCCTGTTTTGATCATAATACAAAAGCCACATGGAAATTATCGCGACGAGAGCCACAAAGATCATAAAAGCAAAGATATTCTGACGGTTTTCTTCAATAATCTTGTCCATCGAACCGCGGTCAAGACCGATTCTCACGATGCCGGCAATCCTTTCGTTGATATACAAAGGAGCCGCCACATCCAGAATTTTGCTGTCGCCGGCATTCACTTTTCTACTGATAATTTTGATCTTTCCCGATAAAAGTTCCCGGCGGTTGAAGTCATTGCTGCTCAATCCCTTCGTCAACTGGCCGATGCCGCCCAGCAGTTTATTCTGATCGTTGACTATCCGAAGATAAATTAAACCGTGGCCTTCGCCGAGTTTCTGTATGCCTCTTTCTACGGCCACCTTTAAACTCCAGTAAATCAAACCCTGTTTATCCAGATTGATAACGACTGTGCCGCTGCCATCCTTGCGCCGCAGGGCGACAAAACCAATTCCCTTCTTGGCGCGTATTTTTTCTATCAATTCGATTGTTGTCAGCTTGCGGCCGTTTTGCTTCAGTTCGCTTTCCTCCAGTATATCCGTTTGCAAAGGCCCGCTTTGATAGATAGCCTGCCCCTGCTTATTTAAACAGGCCAGATACCAGAAATTATTATCAGCCGCCGCCTTTTGGAGATAGCCGTTGTTTATCTTTCCCTCTTTCCACAGATTATCTATTTCGCGGCCGAATTCAGTCAGCGCTTCGACGACCCACATTTTGGAGTAGATTGCTTCTTCCTGACTGGCTGTTTTGACGCTGGAACCTTTTTTATTCGATGCGGCAACAATGTTTTTTAAATTTTCTTCCGTCAGTTGCTGTAAGACGCTAATCGTACTCAATGCCTGGTCTTCCATGAAACCAACCAGATTGGCGTCATTTCGTCTCAGACCGAAAAAACCCATAACAAGGATTAAAACGACGAATACTGCGGAAACGATGGCGACAGCCCAGGGCTGTAAAAAGGTACCGTTATATTTGCGGTTGGCCTGATTAATGACCACTTCTTTTTTTCTTAAAAAAAACATCCAAATCCTCAAAACGCCTGTTTGCCGATCATATTAGGCGATTTAATACAAAAGTCAACGGTTATTGAACGCTGATCGACATTTTTGTCGAACAGATAAAAAAGATTCCCCAATCTATGTAATTGCTTTTATTATGTTTATTATGCTGCATGGGCTTGAAGTCCGACATTTATTTCCGTCAAACAGGTGCGCTATTAATTCCGAAAGCACCGGTTGTCGCTTATTAACCATTAAAAACAGTACCTTATACTAGACAGCCAGGGCCTGGCATGCAACCTGCTTAATATAGAATTCACAGTAAAAGATTGTCGACTAAACATAACGGGCATGATTAGCCGGCAGCAAAACAACCCAGGAAGGCAACCGGCCTTCACTCTTCGAAAAAGGGGCGCTCTGACCAGGCGCCCCTTTTTTTGTTTATTTACCACCTTTATCTGAGTTCTTCTTTTGCTGCCAGAAAGCCATTCTTTCTTTGATGGTTTTTTCATAGCCGCTTTCTCTGGGGTAATAGAATTTTTGTCCCTGAAGTTTATCCGGCAGGTATTCCTGTGGAACGTAGGCACCATCGTAATCATGGGCATATTTATAATTCTTGCCGTAATCGAGTTCCTTCATCAATTTTGTCGGAGCGTTGCGAATATGCAGCGGCACCGGCAGATATCCTGTTTTATTAATTATTTCTTTCACCCGCCCATAGCCGGCATAAAGGGAGTTGCTCTTTTGCGCCGTCGCCAGATAAACCGCCGCCTGCGCCAGCGCCAGTTCCCCTTCCGGCAAACCGATAAAATGGAAAGCCTGCTGGGCAGCAATGGTAATCTCCAGCGCCCGTGGATCGGCGTTGCCTATATCCTCGGAAGCGAAGCGGATCATGCGGCGGGCGATAAAAAGAGGATCTTCGCCGGCGTTAAGCATCCGGCCCAGCCAGTACAATGCCGCATCGGGATCGCTGCCGCGCAAACTCTTATGAAAAGCGGAAATTAAATTGTAATGTTCTTCGCCGTTCTTGTCGTAGAGCAGCGCTTTCTTCAGCAGGGTTTCTTCGGCCGCTTTCCGGGTAATTATTCTTTCTTCCTCCGGCAGATTTAGCACTACCGCCGTAATCGCCTCCAAATTATTCAGAGCGCTGCGCGCATCGCCGTCGGCGAGACCGACAATATAGCGCATAGCGTCGTCATCGATTTTAATCGCCAGCTTACCCAGACCTTTAGTTTCATCCGTCAGCGCCTGTTTGACGATGGCCATTAATTCTTCTTCCGAAAAAGGATGGAGAAGCATAACCCTTGTTCGCGATAAGAGAGGGGCAATTACTTCAAAGGAAGGATTTTCGGTAGTCGCGCCGATCAGAGTGATCAAACCGCTTTCGACATGCGGCAAAAAAGCGTCCTGCTGCGCCTTATTGAAACGGTGAATTTCATCGACGAAAAGGACGGTCTTTTCCTTTTTAATTTCCCATCGCTTCCGGGCGTCGTCAATAACCTGCCGGATCTCTTTGACCCCGGAAAGAACGGCGGAAAAGCTGACAAAACGCGCTTTTGTTTCGTTGGCCAGAATGCGGGCCAGCGTCGTTTTCCCGGAGCCGGGCGGCCCCCAGAAAATCATCGAAAACAGTTTGTCGTCTTCAATGGAACGCCGCAGCAGACTGCCTGGAGTTAAAAGATGGGATTGGCCGATATATTCTTTGATGGTCTTCGGCCGCATCCTTTCCGCCAGCGGCGCTGATGCATCCACCTCATTGGGCTCTTTATCGGGCTCTTTCGCCCCGAACAAATCCAGCGTCTTCATTTTATTGCCTTTGCCGCTGCAATCAACTCAATTATACCAGCAACCTTGTCTTTGGGTTGAAAATTTATAAATTTCTGCCATAAATCCGGCGGCAGCCGCTGTTGCAGGTAAGTTTCCACATCAAAGATGGGCGACCAGCAGTGCAAAATTCGCGGACAGGGCAAATCAATTGATTCCTGCAAACAGTAGGACAATTTTATTTCGTGTCCCAGTCGGGGACAACGGATCAGTTTTGCTTCCAGATCGCTATGCATGGCTGCAGCTTGACGAAAAAACAAAAAACCGTCAAGGGTTTTATTAGCCGCCGTTGGTCAGACAATTAGATTGCAATTGACAGGTTAAAGTTTATCTGGAATAAAAAACTAAAATATTTATTTACGTGGAAATAAGAATTAATGACCATCTCGCTGTCTTCTCCCTTTATTCTGGCCTCCGCCTCGCCCCGCCGCGAGGAGCTGCTGCGTTCGGTGGGATTAAAATTTACAATTCTGCCGGCTTCCGTCAATGAAGACTACATAAAAGGAGAGACACCGCGGCAGCATGTGGGAAGGCTGTCGCAGGACAAAGCCGGGGTTGTAGCGGGCAAATATCCGGAAGCGTGGGTGCTGGGCGCCGATACCATCGTTGTTATCGACGATCTGATTTTAGGGAAACCGAAAAACAAAAAGCAGGCGCAGCAAATGCTGGAGAGACTCAGCGGCAGAGAGCATAAAGTATTCACCGGATTTACCCTCACCCGCACGGCATCCTCAATTGCCAAAACAAAGGTTGTGCAATCAGCGGTGAAATTTAAACCGATCGATACCGACGAGATGGAATGGTACATCTCCTCCAGTGAACCTTACGACAAAGCGGGCGGCTATGCTGCCCAGGGTCGGGGCGCCTACTTTATCCAATCCCTCCGCGGATCTTACACCAACGTAATTGGTCTGCCGCTTTGCGAAGTGTTGGCGGAATTAAAGAAACTTAACGTCATAACCTTCAGGTGAGCCAAAAATGGAAACAGACATTGCCGCCAACATAGAAAAAATAAGGCAAAGGATAGCTGCTGCGTGTGCGCGCTCCGGACGGGAGCCGCATTCCGTGGCGCTGATGGCCGTAACCAAAACCGTACCGGCCGAGCGTATTCTGCAGGCGGTAGATACAGGTATAACCCTGTTGGGAGAAAATTATGTTCAGGAAGCCCGGGAAAAACACGAATTGCTGGGCGGCCGCGCCCGCATGCATCTGATCGGCCATCTGCAGACCAACAAGGCAAAATATGCCGTCAGGCTGTTTGACTGCGTCCATTCCGTAGACCGGCTGGAATTGGCGCAGGAGCTGAACAAACGGGCCAAAGCCGTCAACCGGACAATGGATATCCTGATCGAAGTCAATGTCAGCGGCGAGGAGACTAAAAACGGCGTTTCTCCTGCGCAGGTCAGGGAATTGATCGGCCGCATTGCCGGATTAGAAAATCTTTCCGTGCGCGGACTTATGACCATGGCGCCTTATTCCGATGATCCCGAGACTTCCCGGCCTTATTTTCAGGCGCTGCGGCAACTGCGCGATGACATCGCCCGTGAAGAAATCCCCCGTGTTCAGATGGCAGAACTTTCCATGGGCATGACGGACGATTTTGAAGTCGCCATCGAAGAAGGCTCCACGATTGTTCGGATTGGCAGGGCTATTTTCGGCGCCAGGCAATAATGGCGACTTCGTAAATAATCATTAATCATTATCATTGACATTCCACCTCCCTTTTCTTTATAAAATAAACAAGGTCGAACCATATTGTTCTTTTGGGAAAAATTCAGGTGATCGGGATTATTTTTCGATTCCGGTCAGACGTTTTTTAACTCGTTTAACTGAGACCAAGTTGCATTCAAAGCATAACGCGGCGGCAAGGAGGAGGCTCCGCAGGCGTATTATTTATACGTTGAGGAAGCCGACGATGCAGCCAACAAAGTTAGGCAAAGAATGCGACTTGGTATAAGGAGGTGAAAAACATGAATGTACTACTGCAGAAGAAATGGTCTCCCTACATAGCCGGCGCCCTGGCCGGTCTTCTCCTGGTGTTGTCCGTCTTTCTTACCGGAAAATATTTCGGCGCCTCAACCACCTTCGTTCGTGCTTCGGGTTTCATTGAGCAAACCGTTGCGCCGGAGAAAGTGGCGGAAATGGCATACTTCGTCAAAGAGAAGGTAAAAGTGGATTGGCAGTTTCTGTTTGTTGTCGGTGTTTTCTTCGGTTCTCTGCTCTCGGCGTGGACTTCCAGGGATGCCAAAGCCGTTGCCGTGCCGCCGATGTGGGAGGAGCGTTTCGGAGCATCCCGCGCCAAAAGGTGGACAATGGCGGTGCTGGGAGGAGCGGTGCTGATGTTCGGGGCGCGTCTGGCCGACGGGTGACCGAGCGGTCACGGACTGAGCGGTCTGGCTCAGCTGGCTGTGAGTGGCTTCGTTTCCCTGATCTGCTTTTTTGTGGCCGGAATGATTATGGCCAGGATTATTTATGGAGGAGGTAGTAGCCATGAATGAACTGCTGACAGGCGCCGTCACCGGCATTATCTTCGGAATTCTTTTGCAAAAGGGGCAGGTCATCCGCTATGACCGGCAACTGGGAGCACTGCGTCTTCAGGATATGACCATTGTCAAATTTATGCTCTCGACGATTCTGGTGTCGATGGTGGGTATTTATTTGCTGTTCGACTTTGGCCTGATCAAGCTTTCGATCAAACCTTTGATCCTGGGCGGCAATATTCTGGGTGGTTTGATCTTTGGCCTGGGCTGGGGCATTGTCGGGTACTGCCCCGCCACCGCGATGGGAGCGCTGGGAGAGGGCCGCTATGACAGCATCTTCGCCCTGCTGGGCATGCTGCTGGGAGCGGGCTTTTATGCTGAAATGTACCCTTTGATGAAGGAAACGGTGCTGACCTGGGGAGACTTCGGCAAGATCACCCTGGCCACGGCCTTCGGAATTAATCACTGGATAATCATCGTCATCCTGTGTGCCCTGTTTATTCTTCTCTTTCGCTGGTTCGAGAAAAAAGGTCTTTAATAATAGCAAGCTGCATTCAAAGCAGCACTCTTGGCAATAAGGAGGCTTGACAGGCGTTATATCGACGCTCCAAAGAGCCTCCTGTCTCCTACTACTTTATAATCACTGATTTAAAATCAGTAACTACCGTCTGTTAGCTACTGGCTTACCTTATTTTTTTATTGACTTTCGGCCTTTGTGAATGATATTAGCCACTCCGAAAAACAGGTATAATCAGCAGTCTGTTGAAAAAGGTTCATCTGCTTTGTTACACTGCAAACTCTGCCTTCGCTGTATTTTCACATACGCTATGCGATTTGTTTTTTGCAATGCATTGCAACTGAACCTTTTTGACCAGCTTGTAAAACCGGGAGTTCAGCACACTACTGGGAAAAAGATGCTTTCGGAGATATTCCGAAAAAAAGAGTAAGAATATTAAAATCGAACATTTCGATGAATTCTCCGCTGACCGGAAATTACTCGTGAATATTGCGTTTTGTTTGGAACTGATGTAAAAAGCAGCCGATTTAAAATAAAGAAATATCATAAGTAAAATCTGAACTGACGAAAATCATCCTTATCTCTTTCCCAATTGTTGCAGATTCCATAACAACAATCTGAAAATCGGATCATTTCCAGCTTTCTCACTAATTGAGGTGAAGTACATGAAAAATATAGAAATCAAAGAGAAAATAATTGCAGCGGCAAAGACCGGGAAGCGGAATGCACTGACGGAAGCCGAATCAAAACAGATTCTGTCGGAATATGGAATTCCGGTGGTTCCGGAAACCATTGCCTCGACGCCTGATGAAGCCGTGAAAGTTGCTGAGAAGTATGGCTATCCTGTCGTTTTGAAAGGCTTGGGAGCAAAACTGACGCACAAAACGGAGCGGGGATTGGTCTGTCTGAATATAACCACTGGCGAAGAACTTCTTAACGCCGCAAATAAAATAAGCCGTTCAGCGGGGGCTGATCTGGAAGGATATCTTGTTCAACCCCTGATGCGGGGAAGAAGAGAATTCGTTGCGGGCATGTTCTACGATGCGCAATTCGGCCCTGTTATAATGTTCGGACTGGGCGGCATATTCACGGAAGCACTGGACGATGTCGTTTTCCGGGTGGCGCCGGTAAGCAAGACGCAGGCGGAAGCAATGCTCGAAGAGCTGCGTTCGGCAAAACTTTTGGGGCCATTCCGGGGAGAAGCGCCGGTTGATCAAAAACAGATAATAGATTTGATCCTGGGGCTGTCGCAACTGGCGATGGAATGTTCCGATATTGTCGAAATAGATGTTAACCCGCTGGTCGTCGATGCGGCGGGTGGTATTACAGCAGTGGATGCCCTGATTATTCTCGGGAAGAGATTGGGAAAAAAATGGGACAGTCCCTCCGTGACTCCGCAGGATATTTTTAATATTATCGCGCCGAAGTCCATTGCCTTTGTCGGTGCGTCGGGCAATGTTTCCAAGTGGGGCTACCGGCTCCTCGCCAATACCGTAGCCGGCGGATACGAGGGAGAAATTTATCTGGTCAACGCCAAGAATAATGACGACATTGCCGGCAGAAAGGTTTATAAATCCCTGTCCGACATACCCGGCCCGGTAGACATTGTTGCGATGACGATACCGGCTGCTCAGATAATAACCATGATTCCGGCTATGAAAGAGAAAGGAATCAAATATATGCTCCTGATCAGTTCGGGCTTTGCGGAAGTGGGAGACGAAGGCGCCCGGCTGGAAAAAGAACTGGTTGCAGCGGCAAAAGATGCAGGCATTCTCATTGTCGGGCCGAATACAATGGGGTTTATTAATCCTCACGAAAAAGTGGCCTGCATGGGAACAATCGGCGGGACAAAACCAGGCTCAGTTGGATTGATCACACAATCCGGAAACTTTGGAACGCAACTGACTACTTTTGCGGCAAAAGATAATATCGGTTTAAGAGTCTTCTGCGGTTCCGGTAATGGGGCGATGATCACGATAGAAGACTATCTGAGCGCTTTTGAAGTGGATGAAAAGACCAACACGGTTACCCTTTATATTGAAGGCGTCAAAGACGGCAGACGTTTTTTACAGCAGGCTGAACGTGTTTCTAAAAAGAAACCGATTGTTTTGCTTAAGGGAGGACGAACAAAAGCCGGTCATAGCGCTGCGGCGAGTCATACGGGAGCGATGGCTTCCAATACACGGGTGTTTGACGCCGCCTGCCGCCAGGCGGGGATTATTTTAGCCAAAAAGCCTTTAGATTTGCTTGATTTTTCCGCTGCTTTCTCATCCCTGCCGCTCCCCCGGGGAAATCGCGTCGCTCTCGTTACGCTCGGCGGAGGATGGGGTGTTGTGTCGGCGGATTACTGCACCGAGTCCGGACTTGTAATTCCGCCACTGTCTGATGATATTATACGCTCGATTGATAAGATTTTACCTCCTTACTGGAATAAAGGAAACCCGGCTGATCTCGTAGGTGAATTTAATTTTGACATAGCCACCAAGGTCGTGGAGATGCTGGTCGCCTGGGACGGCTGCGACGCCGTTATTCCGCTGGGAATGATCGGCATGCTCTCCCTGACCCAAGGCTTCGCTGAAAATTGTATAAAAATGGACGCCGGCTTGAAACAGATGTTCGCTGAAAGAATTGAAGATGTGGAAAAGCAGGAAAAAATATACATAGAGCGTACGGTCAGAATGATGGAAAAGTACAACAAACCGATTGTCGGCGTTACATTGCTGGACAGTCAGGGACAACAGGCGGTAACGGATATTGAGGGATGCAAATTCAAGGCAGTCTCTTTGCCTACCGCCGAACGTGCTATCGATACCCTGGCCGCAATGGTGCAGTATGGTAAATGGCTGCGGCGCGAGGGTATTCAGAAGTAGCAGAGGTGAATTTAAACTGAAGAGCGCTGTAAAAAACAGCGCTCTTTTTTTATTTCTTTGTTATTTCTCAGCTTGATATCATTTACGGATAATCCCCCGGAAACGGGCATATTCAACCATGAAGCTGAATGCATGTATAGCGCGTTCCGGCATGGCATAGCTGGGCACGCCCAGCTTGCGGAAGCCTTCGTGAACGTGGGCAACTTCCGAAGGTATGCCGCCGTAATGACTGGCAAAAACCGGTTTATGCGGGTAACGTTTCATGACTGCGGAAAATGCCTTATGGAAATCAAACATATTTTCCGGCATCCCGACGAGAACAATCAGCATAGCGTCGATGTCATTTTGTTCCATTATATACTGAACTATATGGCTCATTGCCTTTTCCCCGCCATTTTTCTCGACGGCAGACCAGGTATCAATGGGATTGCGCACGGGAGCCCAGTCAGGCATAACCTCGCGTAGTTTTTTGAGAGTAGCGGGCTTTAACCGGGGCAAAACAATACCGTATTCCTCGGCGGCATCGGTAGCGGCTACGCAACCCATACCAGTTACGGAAACTACACCCATGCGATTTCCGCGCGGCAGGGGAAGCATTTCAAAAGCGGTCAGAGCATCGAAAAAAGCTTCGGAATTATGCGCGCGTAAGAGACCTGTTTTGCGGCAAGCTGCATCGAAAACCACATCCGATCCGGCCAGCGACCCCGTATGCGAGGCGATAGCTGCTGCTCCAGCCTCACTGCGGCCCGCTTTCATGACCACTACAGGCTTTTTCACACAGGCTTTCGCGGCAGCTTTGACGAAACGCGGTCCATCTATAATCCCTTCCAGATACATTCCTATGGAAGAAGTCTCTTTATCATCGATCAGATATTCCAGGAGGTCGCTTTCGTTGATATCTCCCTTATTACCGATGCAGGCATTTTTAGCTATTCCAAAGGGCTTGCTGCCCGCAATCCAGCGTGCCCAGCCCGAAGAGAAGATGCCAGACTGCGCGATAAATGATATCCGCCCGTTTTCTATCGGCTCCATGGTACCTATGGATGTAGCCAGACCAATGGATGGATTTATCGTACCGATGCTGTTGGGTCCCATAACCCGAATACCCAATCGGCTTGCCTGCCCGGCGATTATTTTCTGTTCTTCGACCCCCGCCTCTCCCATGTCTGCATAGCCGCCCGTACTAAGGATGACAGTTTTGATTCCACTGGCGGCACAATCCTCCAGGGCTGCAGGTACGGCAGCCTTGGGTATTACAACTACAGCCAGATCAACCTGTGCAGGTACATCCTGGACTCTGGCATAAGACTGCATTCCCATAATTTCCTTGCCCGAGGGATTTATGGGATAGATAGCACCCTTAAAACCGGCCTTAAGCAGGTTGAGCAGGACTGTGTTTCCTCCCTTGCCCGGGCTGCGAGAGGCGCCGATAACGGCGACGGAGGAAGGATTGAAAAATAAGTCTATTATTTTTTTATCGGATTTCCTGCTGGAAATCCGTTTGTAATCGCTGTCCAATCGGACCAGGGCATCTACAGCTATTGCCCCGTCAGGATAAGCAATAAATGGATTAACATCAATTTCGAGAATATCCGGACGTTTGGACATAAGGCGCGAGAGGGCTGAGACAGCCCTGGCTATCATCGGAACATCCAGTGGTTCCTGAGAACGGAAGCCTTCAAGAAGAGCCGCGCCTTTGAGACGTTTAAGCATTGCCTGTGCACCCTTAATGTCCACAGGGGCAAGATCAATGGCTGTATCACGGAAAACCTCGGTAAAAATGCCGCCCAGGCCGACAAGCACAACCGGCCCGAATACCGGGTCGCGCCGGGCGCCTAGAATAAGCTCAGTTCCCGGCCGGGCCATTTTCTGCACCAGGAGTTCATGAGGAATGTCGGCAAACTTCTCCTTCATTTCCCGCGCAGCCCTGCCCAGAGATGCTGCATTATTAATATTCAGCAACACCCCGCCCCGCTCGGTCTTGTGAGGAACAGCCTCGGAACACACCTTAAGCACAACAGGAAAACCAATCAGTTTGGCCGCTTTGACAGCCTCTGAAGCATCTTTAGCCAGAACACTATCGATTACGGGAATTCCCCATTCCTTCAGCAACGATGATCCGGCAAATTCATTGAGCGTTGTAACATTATTATTATTTGACACAAAAATACCTCCAGGTTCCACAAGCAAAATGGAATTATTCTCCCGCGGAGGTTTATAGGAAAAGTGCTGTTGTATGTCAACAACAAACAGTTACTTCTGAGGGATGTGACTACTAAGTATTGTCCTGAGCTATGCTTGACCGGGAAAACAAAGAATCTGTTTTACCCCTTAACAGCATTTCTCGTTAATGCCAACCAACCTGCGATCACGCAACCATTCCACAATGAGTCCGGCGGCACAGCCGACACCGGCATCTACATACAGGGCCGCCGCAGGACAATTTTTTGCACAGGCGCCACATTCCATGCAGGAATCGAAATTAATCAGTTTAGCCTTTTTATCTTCAAGAGCAAACACTTGATGGGGACAGACTTCCACGCATTTGCCGCAGCCTGTGCATTTGGAGGAGTTTATTTTAAGTGTTGCCACGTTACTTAAATAGTTGAATCCTTTCATTTTGTCTTCCTTATTATCACAGTATTCTCTCTAACGCGGCAACAATAATCCCAAGAACAAGAGCGCAGCCCATGGCGGGCAGCGCAATTCGCATTTCCTTCTTAACTCCGGAACGCGAAGTAAAAGGCGTACAGCCGGTGAAATTAAGAGCGTAAAATGAACTCACAACAGGAAGAGTTAAGAAAACGGCAATTGTTGTCAATAAGCTCCAGTTATCGCCTCCGGCAAGTGCATATAAAATTAGACACCAGATCAGTCCTGTCAGGGCACCCTTGAAAGCAAAACTCCGGCCGGGAATCCAGGGAAGCAGCAACGGCGCTGCCGCCGTGCCCATGAGCATTGCTCCGAGGTAGGCATAAACAGCCTTAAAGCCGGTCGCGTACTCCTGAAATGCTGCCAATATGGCATACAAAACTATTGTTATGATGATTGTCGGTTTTAATGCGTTTACAATCTCCGTGGGAATAAGCACCAACCTTTCCCGGGTTGTAAACGTGATCTCCCGCATGGCTGACGTCGTCGACATTCCATTGCCGAGGTATTCCGGAATATCACCGGCTCGTATTGCTGCGTACTGAACATTGAAGCCGGTATGTCTCTTCACTTCGTGAGCTGCTACGCCGGGTGCTCCAAGTATCGGCAGGTTGAGACGCCGATGGCTGACAATTTCGGCCAATCCCGAAGCTTTGATGCGCTGAATCAGCTCTGCCGTGCCGAAAGTTCCCTTACCTGCCGCGCACCATACGTTGATGCCGTAGGTTTCGAGCACAAGCAGCCAGCAATTTCGCCCGCCGAGGACGCCGCGAACAATGTCGTAACTCATTTTGTAGTTCGCGGTTACCAATACGGGAGATTCAGCGCCGGGATTACCAACGGCATACAGCCCCGGCGGCACCATGTAATTCATTCGGCCAATATTCCAACGGGCTTTCCAAGAGCCGAAACGATCGGCAAAAGTCAAAATTGTCGAAATTCTGGGTATTTTTCTTTTTCCAATCGCCAACCAGGCAAGAAAACCGGGAACTGCTTCGCTAATTTCTCCGCCACCGGCAGAGTTCGGAGGGCCTCAACAAGGTGGCTTTTCCGGTGAATCTCCCACCATCGGCAAACTGCATCCTGAAGAGGCGAGCTTAAGTTGTCCGTTTTGTAATTCGTTCATAGCTTAAGTAAAGTAAAATGAAGTCTGGTAAGGGTACAAGTTAGACACCTTCCGGAAGTTTTGACAACATCATTTCCCGGCGATTCAATTTGCGCCCGTCCACTACAAACGTTCCATCGCCGACGGCATGAACGGTCCGCTTCTCTTTTCGTGAATTGTCGATATACGCAGCAAGGCCTTCAAGGACAACGATATTGTGCTTTTCGACTATATCGATAACTTTGCATTCGATATTCGCGAGGCACTCTTTGATCAAGGGCGACCGGACATATTTCCCCTGCACAGGAGTCAATTCGAACTTTTCAAATTTGTTCGTGTCGGCGCCGGAACATGTTCCCACTCCAACGACCTTATCAAGGATATCAACAGTGGGAATTGCAATTACACATTCCTTCGATTTCCGCAGTGCGGCAAAAGAATAGTTCCATGGTCCGGTGGTTATGGCGAACTCCGGCGTAAAGTCCACCACCATAGTCCAGGAGATCGTCATTATATTGTTCTTCTTCCCATCATTTGTCGTAACAAAGACAACCGGACCTGGTTCTATCAGTGTAAACGCTTTGCTGATTTGCATCGTTTCCATGAACCCATACCTCCCAAATTGTTTGCCTAATGCGGTGCCGCATTCCCCCCGGAGGGGGAGACTGGGTCATAATAACTGTTTGTCATTGCGAAACGCCTCTCAGACGTTGTGGCAATCTAATATTTTCGAGATCTTACGAGATAGCTTCGCTCATTGCACTCGCTCGCAATGACATTGCGACACAGTTTCTGGAGCGGGGGTGGAACGATGAACTGAGTGGCGGCGGGCCAGGGGGCTTGCCGCGCCGCGCCAATGCACTCTTCCCCGCCGTCCACCCCAGTGCCTGTTTCAGTGATTTTGCCATTCATTTTGAAAAAGCGGATCCATAATGGCCCTGCCGTTGGTTGATTACTGTTTCTTTCTTCTGAGTCTGGTTCCCGCCAAAGCCGCTATGCCAGTGCCGAAAAGAAGCACGGTGGCAGGTTCAGGGACTGAGGAGGTAGGTACGGGGACTGATGCAACTAGCTGCCGGTCGGCAGGCCAGGAACCCAGAAGTAGCCAATAGTTTTGAATCTGGTCATGAATAAGGTAGCCAGACGGAACGATCCCTTCGGCTCGGTTAATGCCATAACTCCGTGTTCCATCCCAGGTCTGACTGCCGTTACAGGTAACTCCCGGAGCGTTGTTAACATCCATCACACCAATGCCATCAAGGAAACTACGCAAGGAATCGACAGAACCACCGAACTCTGCTGTGATAATATTCCAATCAACAACCTGTGCAGTAGGTCCAAACTCCGACGCCACCGCCTCAGCCCAGTTTGCTGTGGGCGCATAGGCATTATTAGTGAGCGAATATTCGTAACCGTCGTAGATGTAACCAGCAAAAGCGGAGCTGCTGAGTACAAAGATAATTGCAAGAGAGACAAGAATAATCTTTACGTTTTGAACAGCCCTCATAATCTTTCTTGCGTTCATTCGAGATGTCCCAGATAACCTTACATACATTGCAATTGATTTTTTCATTTTATCTCTCCTTCCTAAACAAGTTGCTTAGTTCGGCGTTTATCGCCATTAAATTGAAAATGCATGCATCCCTCACGATGGCCCTGTCTTTCTGACTCGAAACTATTGTCCCTTGTAACTTCTTTTTCTTCATTTTCTCCTCCTCCTTTTTATTTGCGTCCAGCGAGCCCATCCCGCCCAGCGTCGCCCATACCGGCGTATTTATTCCCGGGACGTAACCCTTATTTCATTCGGGCGGAAACTCTGCGGTGAACTTGCGGATCGCGGCTTCGCTGCCGCAGATGTAGATTGAGTCCTCGGGTGAAAAGCGGAAATCGCCGTCGAAACGCACCAGCACGTCCTCGCCCCGTTCCACCGCCACTACCGAGCATCCGGTGCGCTCGCGGATCCGCAGGTCGGCGGGATTTTTTCCGACCAGTTCCG
>Ga0302251_1000937_pt1 | contig 21083 bp, 14 predicted proteins | sample AAG_RA_Gln_MG_FD_193534 | JGI IMG/M metagenome (GOLD analysis project Ga0302251, IMG submission 193534) | Enriched activated sludge microbial communities from anaerobic digester in WTTP, New Holstein, Wisconsin, United States - AAG_RA_Gln | ecosystem: Engineered > Bioreactor > Anaerobic >...
CAGATTGGCTGAGGTCCGTTCCCGCTCTCCGCAGAAGGCCCTCCGGGGCCTTTTGCCGGACCTGCTTCCCACCATTCAATCTGGCCAATTGGGCTTCAAAGAAAGTGGCCCCTAACAACCAGACTAATAAACGTATGGGGGAAAAGGCTGCTTACAAACACGAACCCTTCTATTGGCGGCTGGAGCAAACCACTCCCAGGCATGGCGACCGTCCATTTGAGATTGGGCACATCGATCACACTCAGCTAGACATCGAGCTCGTCTGTTCCCGGACTGGGCGCAACCTGGGCAAGCCTTGGGTGACCATTCTGATGGATGCATACTCGCGAAGAATCCTCGCCATCTACTTGACTTTCGACCCGCCAAGCTACCGCTCTTGCATGATGGTCATTCGGGAGTGCGTGCGGCGACACGGCCGGTTGCCGCAGATTGTCGTAGTTGATGGAGGCAGGGAGTTCAGGGGCACCTACTTCGAAGCACTCCTGGCCTACTATGAGTGCACCAAGAAGACACGGCCCAGTGGCAAGCCGCGTTTTGGGAATGTGGTCGAACGGTTCTTTGGCACAACGAATACACAGTTCGTGCACAACTTGAAAGGCAACACCCAAATCACCAAGTACGTCCGCTGGGTCACGAAGTCCAATGACCCGAAGCGGCAAGCGGTCTGGACTCTTGGTAAGTTCTATGCCTACTTGTGTGCATATTGTTACGAGCTATATGACCAAGAACCGCACCCAGCACTTCTTGGGCAGACTCCACGCGAGGCATTCACGGCGGGGCTAGCTCTGGGCGGGCCGAGGCTGCATCGAATGATCCCGTACGATGAAGACTTTGTCTTTCTTACGCTGCCAACGACCCCAAAGGGCACTGCGACGGTTCAGCCTAACCAGGGGGTCAAGATTCAGTATATCTACTATTGGAACGACGCGTTTCGCAATTCGAAAGTAGAGAACACTCAGGTTGACATCCGCTACGACCCCTTTGACATAGGCATCGCCCATGCCTTTGTCGAGGGACATTGGGTGAAGTGCTTTTCCGAGTACTATGCGCTTTTCCAAGGGCACTCAGAGAGAGAAGTGCGGATAGCGATTGAGGAGATCAAGAGACTCAAAAAACTCCATGCACGGAGCTTCCCACTCACAGCAAAGGGGATCGCCGGGTTTCTGACGGATGCCGAAGCGGAGGAAGTGTTGCTGGCACAGCGTCTGCACGACCTTGAATCCCGGGATGTGTGGGCGGAAATGACAGGCACTCAGGGGCTTCTTGAGAACTATCCTTTGCCGTGGAGTATGTCCGACTCTCGGAGTGGTACTGCGGCGAAGCCACAAAGCCCGGAGGCCGCAACGCTTACCCTCGATGTGAATAGGCTCCAGGTCTATGGGGATTTCTGAGGGGTCGACCAATGAAAGAACTGGAGCGGTTTCCTCCAGATTTACTCCAGCAACCCGTCCATGTACGCCTGAGCTACTTCAAGAACAAGATCATCTCTCATCCGAAACTGGAGGAGGCCCGGGACCGGTTAGTAAGAACCATACGTGATCCTGCAGGAGCGGCCCTGGTCTTTGTCTATGGCCCCACTGGGGTTGGGAAGACAACGCTATGTAACCGCGTTATACAACTACTGATTGAAGAATCCCTGGCTGCGATGCAACTTGATCCGGGACATCTACCGGTTGCACAGATGGAAGTGCCAGCACCGAGCAAACTGGGCAACTTTAGCTGGCCAGATTACTTCATTCGGGGCCTGGAGGCCCTCTGGGAACCCCACATTGACAAGAAGGTCGATTACAGCTCATATGGCATTCGACGGAGCAGCGACGGCCGGCTGATAGTCGACAGACGCGGCCCAAGTGAAGCGGCTTTGCGTAGAGCATTTGAGGCTACTCTGAGAGAGCGGCGCCTACTGGCGTTTTTCAACGACGAAGCCCAACATTTTAGGAAGATCCGCAACCCAGAGAAGTTCCTTGATCAGATGGATTGCGTCAAATCTACTGCGAGTCTGGGGAAGACGCTTCATGTTCTGGTTGGCACCTATGACCTGTTGGGTCTTGTCAATCTGAGTGCTCAGCTGAGCAGGCGCGCTACCGAGATCCACTTGCCTCGCTACTCTACCGATTTCCAAGGGGACATCGATGCTTTTGGCAGCGTGCTACTTTCTTTCCAACTGCATCTCCCTCTCGAGCAGGAGCCTGATCTGACGAGCGATTTCCAGTACTTCTACATGTACTCTGCTGGCTGTGTTGGAGTGCTCAAGGACTGGCTCCACAGTGCTCTCAGAGAAACGCTACTGGGTGATCCGAAGAAGTCATTTCGCGAACATGTGGAAGAGACGGCCAAGTCACTAACCCAACTCGCGAATATGGTTGGTGAACTCAGGGCGGGCGAAGTACAGCTAGTTGAAACAGAAGCTAAGAGGGCCACAGTACGACTGCACCTAGGACTAGACAAACAGCCTGGGCAAGCATCTCCCCCACAACAACCAGGAGAAAATGAAGGAGGAGTAGAGAAGGGTGTTGAAGAGTCAAGTTCGTTTCAACAAGAAGGAGTTGAAGCCACGGGCAAAAAAGGGAAGAAGGGGAAGAAGGGTTCGGTGGGCGAGCGAAACCCCATTCGGGACCCAGTAGGAGTGCAAGCAGATGGGTAACATATCGACCCGATGCGAGATGTGGGACCTGACTCCGCCCCCAATTCCACCCCGCAGTCGATTGTTCCACCTGCAGCCGCTGGGGGTCGGCACCGCGTACGTGGAGAGCTTGACCAGCTATACCGTCCGATTGGCGATGAAACACAGCATCCTCACAAAGACTCTTGTTCAGCGCGAGATACTACCCCTACTAGGGAACCTCTCCGCGACATCCAGACAGACCGTTCTCTCGATGGTTTTCACAGAGGTTGGACCAACAGTTAATGGGACGTCGGACTGGGCACGCGAGTGGACCAATATTCTCAGTGGCTTGACGCTGTGGGATGACCTTTTATGCTTGACGATGACCACGTGGGCTGAAGTGATCGCAGGGAAGAGGCTAGTTCGCCAGAAGAAGGCTTGGTGTCCGCTCTGCTTTGAAGAATGGGCAACCAGGAACGAACCGATCTATGAACCCTTGCTCTGGGCTTTGAGTGGGATCGCCATTTGTCCAGTTCATCTTCGCCGTCTGGCCCATCAGTGCCCTCACTGTCAGAAACCCCAGGTCATGCTTTCACAGAACGCTCCGCTGGGTCACTGTTATTATTGTGGTGGCTGGCTCGGCGTGCTGGAAGAGGCGAACCCCAACCACCCTGCGCAGCCCAGAGACGATGAACTGGAGTGGCAAACTTGGGCGATACGTGCGGCAGGCGAACTCCTTGCAGTTGCTCCGCAGCTGCCTGCGTCACCTCAAAAGCAGAGAATCGCCGATATGGTTTCCATGTGCGCAGATCAGCTTGCAGGAGGAAACACAGCCCGGCTTGGAAGAGAACTAGGGATCCACGTCGATACAGTGCAGAAGTGGAGACATGGGGATACAATTCCGTCGTTCGATTTGCTTCTTCAGATGTGTTACCGTCTCGGGATATCACCGCTGCGATTCCTGACAGAAGAACCTTGTGCAATAGACCCCACTACAGCGAGGCTGTTGGACCTGGGTGGAGCAACCGGCCGTGTGAAGAAACCGGGGCGGAGAGGCTTCGATGTCGAGGCGGCCCGTACGGCTCTGGAGAAGATCCTGGCGACGGACCCAGACCCGGCTCTATCCCTGAAAGAGGTAGCCAGACGCCTTGGATACGATCCAAGCCACTTGCGGCAGAGATTACCACTGCTGTGCGCGGCGATCTCCGCAAAATATCTCGCCTATCGAAGACGGGAGAAGGAACGCAAGCTACGGCAGATACACGAAGAGGTCCGGCGCGTCATACTGGAAATCCACGCCCAAGGGGTATACCCTACTACCAGTCTAGTGATGGAACGGCTTGCACGTCCAAACGACTTTCGGCGACCTGGCGTTCGCGAGTTGTGGTACGATCTAGTCAACGAGCTGGGGTGGAGGAGGGAGTAGTGTGTCGCGCTCGTAGTGCAGGCGGCTTCATATTGCCCCGTATTCCGGATCTCTTGCAGCCCAGGCGTCGCCTATCTCGAGGCGTTTGTATCAGTAGACCCAATCCTCGTGGCGGACCGGCAACCGGTTGAGTTGGTCGCGATAGAGTTGCCAGCTCGGCATGAACCGATCCATGAGCGCAACGAAGTGAGCATTGTGCGTCGGCTCGAGCAGGTGCATCATCTCGTGCACGATGATGTACTCGAGGCATTCCCGCGGCTTCTTGGCCAGGTCGGTGTTGAGCCGGATGCCACGGGATCTGGGGTTGCAGCTTCCCCAGCGGGTCTTCATCCGCCGCACAAAAAGCCGCTCCACCTTGACTCCCAGCATTGTCTCCCATTTGGCGATCAGCAACGGCGCGGCCTCTCGGATCTGCTCGCGATACCAGGACTCCATGATCTCGTGATTCTTCTCCCGTGTGGCTCCCGGTCGGACCCGCAGGATCATCCAGCTGTGTTCCAGTTCAACGGACGGCGGCGCATTGTCTTCGAGCACCCGCATCAAGTAACGTTTTCCCCAAACATGGTGACTCTCCCGATCCACGTACTCGCGGGGCGTCTCGCGTTCCTGCTCTTGCACTTTTTTCCGCTGCGCCTTGATCCAGCCCAACTTCGATATGGCAAAGACGCGGATAGAGTCGAGGCTCATCCAAGAGGGGGCGGAAATCCGCACCCGACCGTCCGGGGGATAGACGCTCAGGTGGATGTTCTTGATCTCTTTGAGCACTACCTCTGCTGTTATCTCACCCAGTTCGATCTGCGTAATCATCAGTATTCTTTCTGCGCCTTGATGATTCGAAAGATGCGTTCCACTTCTTCAAAGCTTTGTAGGAACTCGTACAGGGCCCTCTTGATCGCCCGCTCGCGCGGTTCAAAGCCCCGCCAGTCGTCGGGCCGCACCTCTTTGACCCGTTTATCGATCCGTAGCGCCATCTCTTCGTCCCCACCCAGGTTGTGATAGAGGGCGCGCTTCCCCGGCGTGTCCAGGCTGACCGGCGTGCCGTCCGCCTGCCCGGTCTCGACCTGTTTGGCCAGCTCCGCGATACGCTTCAGGTACTCCTCGTACTCGAGGGCGCGGGCCTTGCGGGCAGCAATGATCTCGTCCAATAGCGCCGACATCTTGTCATAGTACATGGGGTCGTTCAGGTGCTCCCGGATGATCTTGCGGCGGACGTTATTCTCGATCGTTTCGGCGACGGCGCGCTCGTCGGCCAGGCTGCCGAGTTGCGCCGCAATCGCGTCGGCGATGCCGGTCTTGACGATCAGCTCCAGCAGCGGTACGTCGTCAAAAGGCGAAATCTTGCGCGGCTCGTCCGCCTGGATGTAGGTGTCGATCAGGTGCCGCATATCGGCTTCGTAGGCTTTGAGGTCGAGGCTTTCGCCGCTGGCCTTGCGGATGATCTCGCGCAGCGCCAGGTAGCGGTCGATCTGCCGGCGGATGCGGGTAATATCGGCGCTGCTGTACCCGGCAGCTTCCAGTTCGTCGGCAATGTTGGCGTAGGCCCGCACCAGCGCGGCGACCGCCTTGTAGAGCGCCGCTCGCCGCGACTCTCGTTCCTGCAGGTCGGAGGGAATCTCGGTATTGCCGCAAAAATAGTGGATGTGCTCGAGCTCTCCTTGCGGTGACTCGACGGGCTCGCACAGCAGCTCTACCATTTCCAGCGTCTGGTCAAGTTGCTCCCGCCCTTTCTTGAGGCGATCCTGGATGAGCACCTCGGGATCCGCGCCGCCGGCGCTGTGGTCCAGCTCCGAGGTGTAGACGGCAAGGGCGTTTTCCAGCTTCTTGAACAGGTCCTTGTAGTCCACAATGTAGCCGAACGGTTTGTCCTCGCCGTCCAGCCGGTTGGTGCGGCAGATGGCCTGGAAGAGGCCGTGGTCCTGCATCGACTTGTCAATGTAGAGGTAGGTGCAGGGCGGCGCGTCAAAGCCGGTGAGCAGCTTGTCCACCACGATGAGCAGCCGCATGCTTGCCGGTTCGCTGATGAACAGATCCTTGGCCCGTTCTTCGTAAGCCTCGGTCTTGCTCATGCCGGGCCGGGTTTCCACGTCGCGAAGCAGTTCCCTATAGGTGTTGTAGACAAACTCCTTGTCCGTCTCGGTGTTGGCGCCGGTGTCCTCCAAGGTGATGTCGCTGGCTTGTGGGTTGTAGGACGTGATCAGCGCGCAAAAGCCGCGCAAGGGCGTATTCTGAAAGAGGTCATAGTATTTGCACGCTTCGTATATGCTCGAGGCCACCAACATAGCATTGCCCCGTTCGCCGGAAAGGCGGGGCTTGACGCTGAAATCAAAGACAATGTCACCAACCACCCGCTCCATGCGCGACCGAGAGCTGAGCACCTGCTGCATCGTGCCCCACTTTTTCTTCAGTTCGTCCTTTTGCCAGTCGTTGAGGCCGCGGGTCTTGGCTTCGAACCAGGCGTCCACCCGCTCCGTGGAGGCCAGGTGTTGGTCAATGTCCCGCGCCTCGTAGACCAGGTCGAGCACCACCCCGTCTTCCACGGCCTCGCTGAACTTGTAGGTGTGGATGTAGCCGCCAAAGACTTCCAGGCTGGTCTGGGCATCTCTTTTGAGCAGCGGCGTGCCGGTAAAGCCGATCAAGACGGCGTTGGGCATCGTCGCCTTCATCGCTCGGTGCAGCTTGCCGCTTTGAGTACGGTGGCACTCGTCGACAAAACAGAAAATCTCTCCCACCGCCTGGCTGGGCTGGGCTTCCAGCTCCTTGATAAAGGCGTCGAAATCACCCACATCTCGCCGGCCGAACTTGTGGACGAGCGAGCAGAGCAACCGCGGCCTGGCCTGGCCAATCTGGGTCAGCAGGTCGCGGCCGCTTCTGGTGCGATAGATGTCCTCGCCCGCCTCGGTGAAGAAGCGCTGGATCTGCTTGTCGAGTTCGTCGCGGTCGGTGATGACGACCACACGGGCATGCGGGTTGTTCTCCAGAATCCACTTGGCCAGCAGGATCATAACGATACTCTTGCCACTGCCCTGGGTATGCCAAATGATACCGCCCTGGTGCCGGCAGACGTGCTCTTGCGCCGCCTTGACGGCAAAGTATTGGTGCACGCGCGGCACCTTCTTGATACCGCCGTCAAACAGCATAAAGTCGTGCAGCAATTCGATCAGCCGGTCCTGGCGGCACATCTTACACAGGTACTTGTCCAGCTTGAATTGGGTGTCGTCCTGCTCGTCCTCTTTCCAGGTCAGAAAGTACCTTTCCGGCGTGAGGATCGCGCCGTAGCGCAGCCCCTCCGAATCGTTGCCGGCAAAGACGAGCTGGACCGTGCTAAAGAACCACTCATTGAACTCGGGCCGCTGGTTGGAGATGTTTTGGCGGATGCCGTCGCCAATCGACACGGCGCTGCGTTTCAGCTCCAGCACCGCCACGGCGATGCCGTTCAGGTAGAGCACGATGTCGGGCCGGCGTTCGTGTGTGCCGCGCAGAGTGACTTCTTCAGCGATGGCAAAATGGTTCTTTTCCGGCTCCCGCCAGTTGACGAGATGGACCGTCTCGGTGTCCTGGTCGGCCGCGGTCTTGACCTTCACACCGTAGCGCAGCAGACTGTAAACGGCCTGGTTGTTGCCGTAGAGACCGCGGCTGTGGTTGTCCGCCTCAGCGCGCAGCCGATAGAGCGCCGCGCTGATCTGTGCCGGCGAGTAGCCGTTCTGCTGCAGGTAGGCTGTGAGCAACTTTTCCTCGACGTTGCTATTGCCCGAGCGGTCGGTCCAATCGCCCAGGTAGTAGTAGCCCAGCTCTTGGTGGAACAGCGCGATCACTCGTTTCTGGGTGGCGCGCTCGGGTTTGCCGACAGTGTCCATTTCAAGCCCTCACCAGTTTGAAGCTGATCTGATAACGATAGAACGAGATCGACGGCACCGTGGCCAGCGCCCACCGTAGTCTCTGGTCATCCTCCAGGGCGATGATGGCTCCCTCTACCGTCTGATACTCCTCGGCAATTTGCTCTTTGATGTAGCCCATGTAGCGCAGGACCTGACCGACCACGACATCGGTTGCGCGGCCCCGCTTGAGCTCTACCACGAGCAGGCGCTTGCGGTCCTTGCTGATCGCCAGAATGTCGATGGGCCCGGCGTCCGTCTGGTATTGCTGGCCGACGGGCTCCCCGTCTTCTTCGTAGATCGAGAACTCGCGGCTGAGCTCCGTCTGGCTCCAATTGGCGGCCAGGAACGCTTCAAGATGCTGTTCCATGGCAAAGGCCGCGGGATCCTCGATGGTTGGGTCTGTGGCCACGATAGGAAGCTGGGAGGGCGGCCTACCGATCAGTCGCTCAATCTCCGCCTGATGGCGGGTGATATTGCTGATGGTCCCGATCGCGCCTGCCGAGTTCTGCAGGGTGTCGCTCATGTCAGCGCGGGGAATCAGCGTGTCGAGCCAGCGCACCTTGCGCCGGTGGGGCAGCACCTTGCCCGCTGTGTAGTAGTAATCGCCCAGGACTTCCCCCACGCGGTACGAACCGGCGCCATCGGGGCACAGGACGATGTCACCTTTCTTGATTCCCTTGGCAACGGTCCACAGTGCACCGCAGGCCAGCCCGGCACCGATTTTGGTCTTGCCGGGGTGTGTGTCAAGGTAGACAGGGATATACTTCTTGTTGAAATCCCGCCACTCCTCCGGGAGATGGAGTGTCAGGTCTTCGTGGATTCCGAAGTCGACGCCGATGAAACCATCGGCAAAGCACTCGACGGCATGGGCGCTCTTGCGCCCGAGCATGAGGCGATAGTAACCTTTCATAGCAGTCGAATCCTCCCGGTCAACAGCTCCTGCATCATGCCCTGCTTGAGAAGGCGGGCCTTGGCCAACCTTTCTTCTAGCTCGGCGATCTCAGCATCCATATCACTGAGGATAACGGCGATGGCAGTTTGTTCGGGGAGATCGGGAACTGGTAGCAACACCTTGGCGATGTTGGTCTTGCTAATCCCAGAAACCTTTGTCCCGACAGCAAAGAACTTGAACTGACGCTTGACATCGCTGGTTTGAAAACAATACCTTCGATATCCATGATCCAACTCTAGCGTCTTGGCTTTTGCAACTATAGTATGCAGACCCGAAATGAAAGGGGTCCGGTTTGGGTTGATGATTACTATATGCCTGCTCGTGCCTTCGTCGTCTTCCGATGCATCAACGAAGACGACGTCGCCATCTTCCAGCAACGAAGTCCGGGAGATTCTGCTCAACGGGATGTCGAGTTTTGGAATTTCCGCGTACTCGGATCGCACATCAATGAAGGTCTTCCGCGACCCATGAATGTCACCATAGTGCAGATAACAGTAGCCTACCGCTGAGAGTTGGTCCCGAGAGGCTGAGAAGCCCCCACTGAAATCAAACAACTCACCAAGAGGCTTTGTTTTCCATTCTCCACTGAATCCCGCCAGTCTCCGCTTGCCGGTGAGTAACTCCTGCATAACACCCCGTTTGATCAGGCGCTTCTTGGCGACAAGCTGTTCCAGCGCTTCGACAAGGGCATCCGCGTCGCGTAGGGCTTCGGCGATGGCTTCTTGCTCATGCTTGGGTGGGAGGGGGATTCGAAGCCTTTTTAGGCTTGCTAGAGAGATTGCAGGTTGAGCCCCTGTAGTTCTGATTTGCGCCAGTTGTCCCCTCTCATATAAATCCCTAAGAACCTGCCATACATAAAAGGTAGAGTGTTGAGTCTCATCGATTGTTATCTTGAGGGCATTTCCCGATAGAATGCTCAATGGATGACTGGCAGGAAGAATCGCACTTGCGCCACAGCGAGCGCCAATCTTCGCCATGACGATATCGCCACCCTTAACCGCGCTCCGTATTTCCTGCTGGAATTTCTCTTCATCAACAAACAGATAATCGTTTGCTCTAAACACTCCGTTGGTGACGTAGCCGCTGGAGACTATTGGAATGCCTGATCTGCGATAATGGATGGATTTCAAGTTCGAACCAAAGGGGCCATCGACAATTCCGTACTTCTGATGCGGCGGAATCAGTGATTCGATCGCTCCACAGTCCCACTCCTCCGGAATCACCCCCACTTCGGTCTGCTTGTAGCCGGGTGTCAGCGCCATTGAAACCCCATCCTCTCCAGGTGCTTGTTCACCCCATCCTCCAGCTCGCTCACCCGGACGTTGATCTCCGGCAGCGGGGTTGCGTAACGTTCGGCTAGCTCTTTCACCCGTTGAGCGAGCGCTTGGCTGATACGCTCCACCTCGCCGTGGAGGGCGGCTTCCAGGGCCACCAACCATTTGCCGTCCACGACCAGAGCCTTGACCTCTTCCTCAGTCAGGAGGGCATACTGAGCATGCGCCCTGGCATCCAGGGCGGCCTCAGCGTCCCGTGCCTTTCTCTTTAGTTCGGCTTCCTGACGGCTCAGTTCCAGCCACTCGGTCAGCACGGCGGCTTCCGCGCGGGTCTCCTCATCCCCTGCGCCTGCAATCTCCTTGAGGCGGCCAGTGACGTTGGCCCGGTTGACTTTGTCGAACTCAGAAAAGGCACCTTCCTCGCCGCCGTGTTCCTCCTCCATCTCGGCGATTCGGGCGGTCACACTCTCCAATTCCACCGCGATCCTGTCGATGGCTTCCTGCTCCCGGGCAAAGTAGCGGGCGACGACGAGCGGTTTGGGCACCAGATCGCAAGTCCAGCCCTTGTCCCGCTCCTTGCCCTTCTTGTCCTTTTCGATGATGCGGGTGAGCCCGGCTTTCCAGCCATTCTCGGCGATCAAGTAGCAGTCATCCTGCATAGTGTCGGCCCAGTAGTCTATCAGGCTCTGGTAAACATTGTACGGGTCGACGAGCGGTGCGCCGGCATAGTGGGCGAGCAGGTTTTCGGACAGGGCGGCGATGATTTCCTTAGGGTGGCAACCGGTCTGCAGTGCCTTCAGTATGGCAGCACTCTTGACCCGCCAGGCGGCGAAGAGAGCGTCTATACGTTCGGTGAAGGCGGCGAACTCGCGGTGGCCGGAAATGGCGGGCTTGACCGCGGACATGTCCACGGCCAGGCGCAAGTAGCCGGGGCGCAGGTCGGCAAAAAGCGTCTGGCGGAGCTGGGGGCAGACAGCCCAGTATGGCGCGAGCGCCTCCACGTCGCGCACAGGGATGCCGCCCTTGAGGTGCCCCTCGATGTCCTGGATATCCTCGGTCTGGCGGCTGTCGATATAGCGAGGCAGGTTGAGATTGAACTCGTTCCTTTCGATCTCTGCCAGGCTAACCAGGCGCGAGTAGCCCGGGATTTCGATCTGCTGGCTGAAGACAGTGACAATCTTGTGGATATCCCGGGCGCGCAGGCGGTTCTTCGGGCCGTCCTTCATAAAGCCGCCGCTGGCGTCGATCGTAAAGATGCCGCGGCCGCTGGCAACGCGGGTGTCGGCGTCCCTTTTGTCGATCACCACGATGCAAGCGGGGATGCCGGTACCGTAGAAGAGGTTGGGCGGCAGGCCGATGATGCCCAGAATGTAGCCCCGGCGGACGAGGGCGCGGCGGATATCGGCCTCGGCGTTGCCGCGGAAGAGCACGCCGTGCGGCAGGATGCAGGCCCCGCGGCCGGTGCTTTTCAGCGAGCGGACGATGTGTAGCAGGTAAGCATAGTCGCCTTGCCGGGCGGGAGGCACGCCAAAAGCTTTGAAACGCTCGTGAGGATCCTTCAGCGGGTCAAGGCCGGTGCTCCAACGCTTGTCGCTGAAGGGTGGGTTGGCCACCACGTAGTCAAAGGTTTTCAGGATATCCCCGACCAGGAACTTGGGATCGGTCAGCGTGTTGCCCTGCACAATGAGCGCGGTAGGGTTGTTGTGCAGGATCATGTTCATCCGCGCCAGGCCGCTGGTGGCGGCATCCTTTTCCTGTCCGTAGAGGGTGACCGGCGTGCGCGCTTCGGCGGCCACTTTGAGCAGCAGCGAGCCAGACCCACAGGTGGGGTCATAGACCGAGGTATCGGGACCGGTCTGGGTGTGGTGGATGCCGATTATCTGGGCGATCACGCGGCTGACCTCGGCGGGGGTATAGAACTGGCCCTTGCTCTTCCCGCTCTCGGTGGCAAAGTGGCGCATCAGGTACTCGTAGGCGTCGCCCAGGATATCGTCGTCCTCGGCGCGGTTCCTGGAAAAGTCGAGGGCCGGGTTCTGGAAGATGGCGATGAGGTTCGTGAGGCGGTCGACCATCTCCTTGCCGCTGCCGAGCTTGGAAGGATCGTTGAAGTCGGGAAAATCTGATTGCGAAAGCTGTTGGTTATTATCGACCAGCGATGTGATGATCTGCTTGTTGATGCGGTCGCCAATGTCCGGCTGGCCCTTGAGCGCCACCATATCCTGGAAGCTGGCACCCGGGGGAATCGTGATAGGGGCATAGGGCACGCCGGCGTACTTGTCGCTGATGTACTTGATAAAGAGCAGGACGAGGACATAGTCCTTGTACTGGCTGGCGTCCATGCCGCCGCGCAGCTCGTCACAGCTTTGCCAGAGAGAAGAGTAGAGTTCCGACTTTTTCAGGGCCATAGGTTCGTCTTTCCCTATATCTGGGTATCAACCCAGTTGACGACTCCGCGGACTCTTGCCTGAAGCCTGCGAGCTTGCGCTTCAGTGATCGTGTTTTCGGGCCTTGTGACAACCCCCGTCACCACATCATGAACTGGATAGAGCAGGCTGTTTCTTATGCCGGCTAGCGAAACCGCAATCCCTGCGACCCTTGGGCCCTGACCACGCCGATGGGCCGCTATCGAGAAGTTTCTGATCTTGTCGTTGTGCCCAACGTGTGGCCCTACCGGCAAATGCGCAACGACAGACAGTGCGCAACCTGTCGACTCAAATGCGTGATAAGAGAGAAACGCGGAACTCTCTTGAATTCCTTCGTTCAGAGCAGCGCCTGACGCATCAAGGCTGCGTCTGGCAACTCTTTGGTAGTCGTCTTCAATAGGCATAGTGGTAGATCCTTATTCCCCGGCTTGACATTGAGGAGTACCAGTCGCTAGGGAGAATCTGTGGCTCGTCGTAGTACTTCATGGGAATTGGATTGATGATGGGCAGGATCCGCGTCTGCAGGAACCAGTCGGCGAACACCGCTTCGAGGTCCTGAATCACTCCAAACACGGTGCGGTTCGTTGCGAAGGCGTGGAAGACGATTGACTTCCCTGGCCGTTGGGGGGGAGGGGCTGTTACCACAAGGCGAATCGTCGATTTCACATAGCGCTGCTGAAATAGCTGAGACGCGGCGTGGAGGTGATCTCTTAGACTTGGGCGCATCTTCTCCGGGAATACACCCTCCAGAGCATCATACTCTACTACTTGCAGGATGTTCATTGCTCAGAACCTCGCTGAATGGCCATCTTCGTGCCGTTTTCCGAATTGTAGCATAGCCAGCCCCACGGCGCAACAACGCTTTGTAGCAGGTGGCGGGGTTGGTCCCCATGCGCAACCATCTTGGATACCGCGGAAGACTTGACAAAACGCGCTGAATACTATAGTATACAGACAGTGACCCGCCGCCATGCTGGGGTAGACTGTGCTGGACAGCAGCCGTGCTCGGGTTTGCTCGCAGTCTTGCTGAATGATGACAAGAGAAGTTATTCGCAGGAGGCTGGTGCTAGTTGGAACCGCTGGCCAGTGCCGCTTCTTGCTCGACCAGGGACATCAGTTCACTGACGCTAATATCCAGGGCTTCGGCAATTCGTTGAACTGTTCTTAGAGAGGGGCTTTTCAGACCACGCTCCAACTGGCTCACGTACGTCCGGTGCAGGCCAGCTTCAGCTCCCAGCTCTTCCTGGCTGAGGCCACATTGGATGCGCAAACGTCGCAAGACCTTGGCGAATGCCTGATCGATCACCGTGGGAGCCTTTCAATGCGCTGTTCTGGACACAAGAAGAGCCGTTTGGTAGGTTGGCTTGAACACTTTTGTCAGCATTGTACCGCAATTGCCTCTGAAAATCTACACACTAAAGTATTCACTGCTAGCACTTGTTAGCAAGTGTTAGCAGTTGGTCCACAGGAGCAGGGGTGAGAAAACGAGATGTTTTACGAGCGAAAGGCTATTGCAGCGCTGGTTTTGGCACTTGTTAGCAAGTGTTAGCAGTTGGCCCACAGGAGCAGGGGTGAAAAGACGACATGTTTTACGCGCGAAAGGCTATTGCAGCGCTGGAATCCAAGCGGCACCTATTTGCCGAGGCTGAACAGTCTCGCCAGGAAGACCTGCGAGGGCTTTCCGATGTGCTAGAAATACTTGCCGGGCTCTCGCGCTCCGAGGTGGAACTGAGTCTACAGAGGCTTCCCCGCCCTGGCGCCCTTCCTACTGCCGACCACGACAGGTACAGAAGACTCGTCCTCCCATTCGGTGTAACGTGGGCAAGCCACCGCCAGGCGAGAAGGTGGGCGCTGAGAGTGCTGCGGAACGTCCCGACTTTCGTTGTGGACGGTTCCCAGATTCCACCCACTCACGATATCTCCATCCCCGTCGCCGTAGTTCAGGTAGGTTGTTTCGAGAATCCCCATCAGGGGAGCGCTCCCTATACCAAGGATGTGGATGTAGAGGTGCTGACCCCCGCCGAACTAGCCGCTGACTATGAAGAGGGGGGGTTGTTTCCGCACTGGCGTGTCAACTGGCAGCGATTCAAGATGGAGATAGAACGGTTAGTATCCTATATGGGCTCCCACGCTGGCGTTGTTCCCCCACCGCTCTGCTTTTTTGACGGTTCCCTTGTCGTTTCCTTTGCCCAACACATGGGGGCCGAGCATCAGCGGCTGTATACGGATGCGGTGGCAGGGTTGCTCAATGCCTCTGAACAGACGCGAGTGCCGGTGGTGGCATACGTCGATGCCTCCTATGCCAACGACCTCGTTGCTATGCTGTCCCACCTTGGAGGACTGCACCTCACTAGCCGCATCTCAGATGCCAGCCTTCTTCGGCCGCGTATGAAATGGGGTGATCGCACACAGGTCTATATCTGCGCCCGCGATGACGCTGTGCTGGACAGGTACTATGAGCGGGTCTGCTTTGTCTACCTGAAAACAACGGCCGACAACCCGCCGGCCCGTGTGGAGTTCCCCCGCTGGATCTACGAGGCGGATGAACAGGAACGGGTGCTAGACCTGGTGCGAGCTGAGTGCATTGTCGGCACAGGCTATCCTTATCCCCTGGAAACGGCTGACGCCGTGGCTGTGCTGACCATGCCGGATCGCGAGCGGTTCTACAGGATCCTACAGGAATTCACCGAACGCGAGGGACTCCCATTGCGGTTTCCCCGCAAAGCGGTAAGCAAGGGGCGGCGCCGTACGTGAGTGCGTACTGCTGCGCGGCAGGAGATGTGATATGCTGATCGGCAAGGTTGTAAAGTCGAACTCGCACACCGACTACGTTTGCCAGGTCTACGGGCCTGGCGAGGTGGATCATCCACCGACACGCGAAGACCATGCCTTCGGCACCTTTGTCCGGGTAGAGCTGGGACGCGGACATTGGCTTGTCGGTATCATCTACGATACCCAGCTGGTCAACCCTGATTTCGGCCGGTTGGGTCCACGCCTCTCCCCACAGGCTGAACTGGCGGTCTTCTCGCCCGACTACCTGAACGAGAAGGCTACCCTGGTCGGCATAGCTGCCATTGGCACAATGCGGCGTACTGGTAGCGCGTTCCAGGGTGTTCCTGAGGTCGCGGCCAACGCCGATGCGCTCGTCGAGCAGATGGCCGAGGATCAGGTCCGGGTGTTTCACCAGCACAATCCGGCAATCCAACTGGCGTATGCTCCCCTCCTTCTGGCCCAGGGTTCCCCACTGGTCCTGCACTTGCTGCGGAAGGTCGTGTCCTTCCTGATCGTGCTCTATCCCGAGCATACTCAAATGCTCTCTGTGCTTCGGGCCAGTCTGGACTGGAAAGCGCAGCTCGTACCGCTAGGAGGTGTCCCATGAGCGAACACAAGCCTGTCGCCTTGAGCAAAGCGCCCGGGGAAACACCCCATGAGTTCACTCTGATCAGCCCCGACCGTGAACAGGTGCTGAAAGTGGGGGAGTTCATCACCTATCCGGCTCAGGTGGATGGCACCGCGCGAACCATTGTTGCCAGGGTGAGCCAGCGGCGTGCGCTGCGTCTCTACCCCGACGACTTCCTCATCGACCCAGGCATCGACCCCGATCTGCTTGCCGCACTCCTCGGTTATCACGAGCCTGTTAACGATCTCTTTGAGTTGACGGCTGCGGTCATAGGATACTATGACCGTGACTTGGGCGATTTCATCAACCCTCGCCTGCCGCCACGGAGCGGCTGCCCAATCTATCTTGCCGCCGACGAGGAACTGGCTGGCATTCTGACGAAGAAGCGTTTGGGCGAGGTGGGGTCAGCTCACATCGGTAGCCTTCTTTACCGCGAGCAGGACCGGGTGCCCATTGTCCTTGATCTGCGAGCCATTACCAGTACCCATCTCGCAATCATCGCCAACACCGGCGCCGGCAAAAGCTACCTGGCCGCAGTGCTGCTGGAAGAAATGATGAAGCCGTACAACCGCGCCGCGGTACTGGTGGTGGATCCTCACGGCGAATACGATACGCTGGTTGAGATGGTGAGGATCGATGCCTTTGCCGAAGGGGACTATCGCCCCGATGTTAGGATCTTTCGCCCGGGCGAGGTCAAAATCCGCGCCTCGGCGCTGACGCCGGACGACCTCTGCTATCTCCTCCCGGAGCTCTCGGAGCGGATGGAGTACTTGCTGCGGCGGGCATATCGGGATGTGCGCCAACAGAGCTGGGACGAACGCGGCAACGCCGAACGGTGGACAAGGGCTGAGCTGCTGAGTCACCTGCAGAGATTGGGCAAGGGCGGCAAAGAGGAGCGTGAGGAGGGCGGACGTTACACCAGCACGGCAGAGGCTGTCACGTGGCGGCTGAGAAGTGTGCTCGAGCGTTCAGTCATCTTCGATGATACGCGACAGCTCGAGTTGGACGAGATCCTTCATCCTGGACGCTGCTCGGTGCTGCAGTTGAACGACGTGGATGAACGTGAACAGCAGGTGGTCGTGGCAACTCTGCTGCGCCGTCTGCTGCATGCGCGAACTTTGACCGTCAAAGGGCGAGCGAAGAAAGGAAATGACCTCTACCTGCCCTACCCCGTCTTTGTGCTGGTCGAGGAAGCTCACCGGTTTGCCCCAGCAGCCGGTAACGCCATCAGCACGGGTGTTCTCAAGCAGGTACAGGCAGAGGGACGCAAATTTGGCGTCGTCACTGGATTGGTCAGCCAGCGTCCGGGAAAACTCGACCCTGATGTTCTTTCCCAATGTGGCACCCAGTTCATTCTGCGCATCATCAACCCGCTGGACCAAACCCGCGTAGCTGAGAGCGTAGAGACAGTAGGGCGGGAGTTGCTCCGCGAGTTGCCGGCCCTGACGAAAGGGCAAGCTATCATCGCCGGTGAAGCGGTCAATACGCCAGTTCTCTGCCGCGTCAGAGCACGCCACACGAGGCATGGAGCTGAAACTCATGACGCGCCTGCGGAATGGAGGAGCTACATCGATGATTGAGAATAATCTCATGGTGCGATGGTGCCAGGAATAGCAGTGAGTAGGATGTCGCTAGACTTAACATAAGAGTGGTACTACGCCGGGCCTTGAGTCTATAGGCTTGCTTTCTTGGAGAGGGCCTTTTGAACCAACTTGCGGATGTCGGGATCGGGGTCGTCTTTGCATTTCGCGAGCGCGGTGAGTGATTCGATATCCCCAATCGAAGCTAGCGACTGGAGAAGCCAGTAGGTCCACGGCGCCTCAACCTGCAGCGCCTCTATGATTAGATCGCGGCCCTCGGGCGTTTTCAGGATAGCCAGTGTTCTGAGCATCCTCGAAGCCATGTCATACTCAAGCTGGGGACCGCCCCGGATTTCAGCGACGATCAGAGGGGAGGCTTCTACTACGTTATATCGCTCAACATACGGGTAGATTTGGCCGTTTCTCCTCATGTTGCTATCACTCAAGAAGCGCAGTAGGCTCTCTTTAATCAGGGCAGATACTTCTCCCAATCCTCCGGTATGGTCGATGATATCAAAGCAAGTGGCACTCGTCTCCCAAGGCGGATCTCTGTGCAGCGTATCGATCGCCCACGCACGGGCCCTCTCTGCGTCGATGTTTGCCAATGCGGATACCAGAATATGCTTGTGCTTGACGCCGCCCCTTTCAAATAGCGTCGTGATGGGAGCAAAGGCAGCCTCCAGCCGCATTTCCCCAGCCGCCGCTACGTACCGATACCTCACTTCATCGTCCGCTTGCGTAATCTGCTCTATGATATCGGTACAGATCTCTGGGATGTCATGGTGTTTCAGTATCTCCAGGACTGCAGTCTTCAGGTGAACCTCCTGGTACGCCTCTACCTCTCCCATTGGCCCCAAGAGAGCGAGCTCCCTCCGAGGTTCAGTCTCACGGAGATATATGCCGGTCAGTGTGGGCAACGACAACTGCCCCTTGCACAGTGACAACAAAGCGTTCACCTGGAGTACCAGTCCATTCGCATATGCCTCTTGGAGCACAGGGAGCGCCAATCGCTCGAGTTCTTCTTCCGTCATCGTCGGTCCTTGCACCGGCTCAACTGGCACAGGGCCCAGCCCTTCTGGGTAGACGACCGGAAGGCATTTGTGCAGACCCTGCAGGGCAGCCGTTCGGACCTTGTGATCGTCGTCCAGTACAAACTGTAGCAGCAGGCTGACGTACTCCACCGGGTTCACTGCCCCCAGGTACAGAGCGACTGCTCTTCGAACCTCCCGGCTGGAGTGGGCCGCAAACCCCAGTATCTCCTGGACCCACTGATCTTGCCGCCCTTCCGCGAGAGCCTGGATCACGCCAGCAATCTCCAACTCGTTCTGTGATGTCCTCAGCGTTCGCGCGAGGGCCTCGTTCAGTTGCGCAGTGTTGAGCTGGGACAATGCCTGGGCCGCTTGGTATCGCACCCAATCGTCAGGATGTTCCAGAAATGGAATGATATCGTCCGCAGTTTCATGCAGCCCCAATCTCGCGCAGGTTCCCATGGCATTGAGGTTCACAGCAAGATCCCTGACCCTCAGGAACCGGCGCATTTCTTCCGAAATGCCGGTCGCTTGAAGCTGGACCAACGCGTGGAACAGGAAGTCTGTGTACGAGCTTCCTGACCCAACCATAGTGCGGGGAAGCATTCGATACTCATGGAGCTCCATGTTCCGTCGTATTTGCCTGAGTATCTGAGGAATGACGTTCCGCTCTCCAATCGTAACCAGGGCGCCCAAGACATGGTTCTGAGTAATCCGGTCTTTGCAGTTGATGAATATCGAGACGAGCCCCTCCACCAAGCTGCGTGGCGCCGGCGCGCCCGCCTCCACCCTTTGCTTTAGGATCGACCGTACCTCCATCTGCGCCTCTTGCTCTGAACCGCGCATAACCTCAAGAAATCGATCGACCTCGTCTAGATTGTGGTATAACTCGGGGTGCTTCCCATAGTGCTCCAGGAGCCGTGCCTCAAGTTCTTCTGGAGCAATGCCCTTCTGGTTGTCCAACACAACCCGGGCAAAGAGCCCTACGTTATCGCGCGTGATCTGATTGGCAAGAGGAATCGCGAAAGTATAGGTCTTTTGTCCAGGTTCCGGCCTGTAGGTATCGTGGTCGACGAGAACATAGTAGGTTCTGAATCTGTCAGCGTCAGACATCAACACAAATACGGGATAATCGCTGGGGAGCCAATACTGTTCAACAGTCTGGCATTCCACAGGCAAGGACCTTACGCTCTTTTCTGTGTACACAGGGGTCAAAGAAGCTTTGGACTGAACAAAGAACCGAACACTAGGGCGGTCCCGCATCTCACAGAAGAAATCGAGACCCCGATCCTTTCGATATGGGTTCACGAAAGCGATTTCGGTGAGAAGCAATTGTGCTAAGAGTTCTCCCAGGTCGCCGATTGTGTCAGTCTGTGCTCGGTTGTCCACGTTGCCCTCCGATAGTCATATTGGAGATTCTCATTATACCCCAAACACGCCAGTCTCTCAATGTGCCGCGCCGACATCCAGTCACCAAATAGACATAATGGCAGATTTCGTCGTGCCCGCGGCAGATCAACCAGCGTTGCCCCTCTCTGAGAAACTGGGCTGCGTATGAGGCAGCGCAGCCGCCCAAGCAACGAAGTCGGGAAGCATTGCAGAGATTGTGGGATTGTGTCTGCATTGGGAGGGCACCAGAGTCCTCGGCGGGATCCAGAAAGAGGAGGGGTTGGTAGCCGCAACTTGACATACCCATATGGCCGTTGAGAGACGGATCCCCAATGGCCGGGTTTTACTCAGATCGAGCAGAATATCATATCTTTTCCGCTGCCAAAATAAAGGATATCGGTTCCGAAACGGAACCGATATCCTTTATTTTACACTGGGCCAGCCTCAAAAAAGGGCCCCTGGGAACTTCCGATAAGAGTTATTATGTGGAAAACAGGCCTATATACGACATAATATGCAGTGTCGGGGACTCCCGAACTGACCGCCGGGCTCCCCGCCCTTCATCACCAGAACTTGCCACCCGGATGCCCTCGTTTTCAAACGTAGGGAGAGAGGGTTGGACCAGGTCCTACCCCGATTACGCTTTTTCTTGACACTCCCACGCTTAGAAAGCGTGGGAGTCTTGGGGTGGAGGCCCCGTGGTTGCCTTCGGGACATACCCCAAGCCACTTCGCCCGGTGTCAGCGGGACTACGCCGTCCCCGCCGCAACTCGGCGGGCAGACGATACTTGACGACCGTCGGCACTCGCGCTCCGTGTACCTGGCCGTGCTCCGCGAGCCCCAGGATGCCGGCTGCGCCGACTACGTCGCGATGACCGACGAAACCACAACCGCAGCGGAAGACTCGCCCCTGGGGGTGGACGCGCTGCCCGCAGCGCGGGCAGGTGCTGGAGGTGCCACGCTCCGAACGGTACTCCACCTGCCCCCCATGGGCGCGGAACTTGTACTCGATGTACTTCTCCTGACGGCCGCGCTCCCACTGGCCGACTTTCTGTTGGCTGACCTTGGACAGCCGCTTGCCGTTGGCGATGTCCCGCAGGTCACCGATGACCACCGTGCCACAGGAGCGCG
>Ga0302251_1000939_pt1 | contig 21047 bp, 22 predicted proteins | sample AAG_RA_Gln_MG_FD_193534 | JGI IMG/M metagenome (GOLD analysis project Ga0302251, IMG submission 193534) | Enriched activated sludge microbial communities from anaerobic digester in WTTP, New Holstein, Wisconsin, United States - AAG_RA_Gln | ecosystem: Engineered > Bioreactor > Anaerobic >...
CAACCCTGGCCTTAAATGCCGCATCGTGACTCTTCCGTATGTTATCTGCCATCTTTCTTCTCCTTCTCTCTTCCGGCAGCTTAACATGCACCTTATTCACCTGTCCAGTTTTCGGGGAGTCTTATAGGGGTCAGAAAATTCGGGGGTCAGGTCTTTAAAATTAGCGTTTTTCATCGACGCAGGAATGTTCCCACCGGAAGCAAAATGCTAATTTTAAAGACCTGACCCCCAAATGAACTACACCGCCGCAAGCGGCGGGGAATTCAACCCGGAGGGATTAAAGAGTGTGGGGGGTATGGAAATCGACCGGCTGGCCGTCCAGCGTCAGACGGGTTTCCAGCGATCGGTTCAGCACCACGAATCGCTCCGGGTGGTAGGCATCGATAAAACTGCGCATGGCGCGGCTGATCTGGGGACGCTCCAGCGCCGCCGCTTTGACCTCCAGGGCTTCGATACGGCCCGCCTCCTCGATCACGAAATCGACCTCTCCCCCGGCCTTGCTTCGCCAGAAGTGGATCGTGGCCGTCAGCGGCAGTCGCTTGTAAAGCTCAGAAAATACCCAGTTTTCCATCAGGGCGCCCTTGTCGGTTCGCAACGGGATGTCCTCCGCAAAGGCATTGAGCAACCGGTTCCGGATGCCGTTGTCCACAAAATACACCTTGGGCGCCGTGGTAAGCTCGCGCCGCTTGCCGCCGGCAAAGGGCCGGACGACCTTGACGATATGACTTTCCTCAAGAATTTCCACATAGGCATGGATTGTGGCCGCATCGACACGGCAAACCGCCGCCAATTCCGAAAAGTTCACCAGATTGCCGGTCTGCCCGGCCAACAGGGAAAGAAGTTTCCGGAAAACATCTACCCGCTTGATCCGGAACAGGTCGGAAGCGTCCCTCAAGATCAGCGCCTCAGTCAGATCGGAGAGGAGGCGAAGGCGGTCCGGGTCGGTCGGGGCCAGATAGACGGCGGGATAGCTCCCGTGGATCATCTGCCGCTGAAAAATGGTTTCGCTGAGATGCCGGGCGGCCAGCGGGTTGTCCGGGGCTTCCCGGTGCACCAATTCCTTCAAGCTGAAAGGGAGCAGCCGCAACCGGTCCGCCCTGCCGGCCAGGGATTCTCGTGTCTTGCTCATCAGGTGGAAGGAGGACGACCCGGTTACCAGCACGGGAATGCCCGGCCGCGCGTCCACAAGTCCCTTGATGAAGAGTCCGGCGTCGGCCAGATGCTGGGCTTCGTCCAGGAAAAGGGCCGTGATGAAGGGGTAGCGTTCGCGCAGCAGCGCCGCCAGTTCGACGGCCGCGACGAGGGCGGAACGCAGCAGCGGATCTTCCAGATTGAGATAGAGGATTTGGGGCGCGTAGGATTGGAGAAGTCGCCACGCCAGGGTCGATTTCCCGGATTGGCGGGGGCCGACAATAAGGAGGGCCCGGTTATTCCGCAGTTCTACGGGCTCCACGGCACGCGGCACGTAACGGTCCGGAAGCAAGCGCCGCATGAGGGCGTCCGCCTGCTGCGGCTGTATCAGCCACGGATTGAACTGCAATATCCGGTTATGAACGTCGTTGCTCAACATGTATCCCGATTATCATGGTTGATGATGACTGTCAATCATGATTAGCCTGGATAATATGCGCTATGGGGGTCAGGTCTTTAAAATTAGCGTTTTTTCTCCCGCAGATGTTCATCACCTATTCTCCATCAACAAAAAAGGGGGCTTCGTCGCCCCCGTACCCGCACACCCCGTCGCCTGCCGGCCACATCTTACCCAATTTTGAAACACCAGCCAAGATGTGCCTATCAGACGGTTATTCCAACTCCTCTATCAGGCGGTTACCGCCGCAAAAGGCAAAAACGCTAATTTTCAAGACCTGCCCCCCGATTCATGCACTGGAGAGATAAACCGGGAATATCAATGAAGTCTTTTTCGTTATAGGTGAGCAGGGTCAAATTGTGCTGTATTGCCTGACTGGCAATCCACAGATCCTGCACACGGTGTCGATGCTGGCGCCCCAACGCTTTCATCTGCGCCGCCAAACTGCCGAAGATCTCGGCGGTGGTTTCATCAATGCGCAGGACAGGCTTTCGCTTTAGCCTGAGAAGAGCTGCCTGCCGCCTTTGGCGAATGTTTGGGTCCGATGCGTTATCGGCGCCAAATTTAAGTTCAGCAATGGTCACGGGTGAAATATAAACGGCTTCGACGCCGGTGAAACAGGCGACGTCTGCCGGGGCTAAAACGCCCCGCTCAACATCGACCCAGATGCAAGTATCGATCAGGAAGCCCATGGATCACGCAGGTTGTTGAGGTTATCCAACGTTTCTTCTCTACTGTCGCTCAGCCATGCGGCGCCGGCATCATCAGGCAGGGTCCGATAAAGATCCGACATGGCTTCGATGGCCGTCATCCTTGCCGACCCTGGAATGATTTTCGCTATGTGATGGTTATTGCGGACAATAATCAACTCTTCTCCCTGAAATTCAACCAAATTCATCATCTGTTTGAAATTCCGGGCCAATTCTGTGGCAGTGATCTGAAGCAAGACAGGCGCCTCCTTTGATAATCTGATTGGATCATATAATCAGACAACGGTTTTGTCAAGCAAGAGCTTTGAAAAACACTCCATGTCGAAACTCCAACCCACACCGGCAAAAAGCAGCCACAGTAAAATAGCAACTCCCCGGGGGTCAGGTCTTTAAAATTAGCGTTTTTCTCCCGCAGATGTTCATCACCAATTCTCCATCAACAAAAAAGGGGGCTTCGCAGCCCCCGTACCCACACACCCCGTCTCCCCTGTACCCGCACACCCCGTCGCCTGCCGGCCACATCTTCCCCAATTTTGAAACACCGGCCAAGATGTGCCTATCAGGCGGTTATTCCAGCTCCTCTATCAGGCGGTTACCGCCGCAAAACGCAAAAATGTTAATTTTCAAGACCTGGCCCCCATAATTCTGATCCCCAAAATGATCTGATGTTTATCCCTTTTTGCCGGTAATTATCGTCGCCGCCGTAGATCAGAGTGGGAGCGACCGCCATTTCCCCCGCCGCTGCCGTCCATTTTTCGAGGCCGGAGAAAAATTCCCCCACCACCGTTTTTCCGGACTTGATCTCGACCGGCATGATCCGTCCCCCCTGCTCGATGAGAAGATCCACCTCCACGCCGTTGCTGTCGCGCCAGAAATAGAACGCGGGCCGCTCCCCGCGATTGAGAAATGATTTCATCCATTCCGCCACCACGAAGGTTTCGAATATGTTTCCCCGCAGGGGATGCGTTTCGATCTGTGCCGGCGTCTGGATGCCCAGCAGCCAGGAGACCAGGCCGACGTCGTAAAAATAGAGTTTGGACGCCTTGACCAGCCGCTTGTTGAAATTCGCATGATGGGGACGAAGCTGAAACACGATGTAGCTGGCTTCCAACACCGATATCCAGGCTTTGGCGGTGTTGTGGGTAATCCCGCAATCCGCGGCCAGCGAGGAATAGTTCAGCAACTGCCCGGTGCGGCCGGCGCAGAGGCGCACGAAACGTTGAAAGGTTTCCAGCTCTTGAATTTTAAGAACCTGACGGACGTCCCGCTCGATGTAGGCCGTCACGTAGGCGCCAAACCATGCGCGGACAGCGACGTCGCGATCATAGAGCGGCGGGTAGCCGCCGGTGAAGAGCAGGCGCTCCATATCGCCGGGGCGCCGGCCGGCTTGCGCCAGCTCGTGCAACGAAAAAGGGAGCAATTCCACAAATGCGGTTCTTCCCGCCAGGGATTGGGTAATGCCGGACAACAGGCCGAATTGCTGCGAGCCGGTCAGAAGGAACAGACCCATGCGCCCAGCGGCATCGACGCTGGACTGAAGATAGGAGAGAAGCTCCGGACAACGCTGCACCTCGTCGAGGACGGCGCCGTCGGGAAACCGCGCCAGAAACGACCGGGGGTCCTCCCGGGCGGCCAGCCGCACGTCCGGCTCTTCCAGGGAGGCGTAAGGTTTGTCGGAGAAAATGGCCTTGGCGAGGGTGGTTTTCCCGGACTGGCGCGGCCCGGTGATGGTAACAATCGGAAATCCCCGCAACAGCGCATGGATGGTGTCTTCGGCGTCCCGTCGTATCATGGGCGTGAGCCTACCGCATCTTATGTATTATGTCAAACAATTTCTCAATCTGCATATGCATGAAAAAAAGGGGGACACTTCCCATATTTTTACCACCCCCCTCCCCACTCCCGCAAAAACGCTAATTTTCAAGACCTGACCCCCGCTTCATGTTTACCATTTATTTGCTTACTTTTTTCTGGCAAGTACCGATGGAACCAGCGTTGCAGGTGGCGCCATCCGGCCACACGGCGTTGGATAGCTTCGTCTGATTGAAATTGGCATGGGAAATAACTGCCCGCGTCAAATCGGCGGCGGTCAGATCGGCATCATACAATGCGGCGTCGGTTAGTATCGCATCCGTGAGCTTGGCTTTTACAAGGACAGCGCCTCCCAAAGGCATTTTGAGACCTTTGGAAAACGCCATTCCAGCCTCCAAATCGTCATTCCGGCGAAAGCGGGAATCCAGTATTTTCATTAACTTCCTTGATTCCTGTTTTCACCGGGAGGATCTGCGTCATACCGTGGGCGATTCTTTGTTCGCCGCCGTAGATGAGCCATGATTGTTGTCCGGCGCCCCCTGAAATCACCGCCCATTTCTTCAGATTGTCCAGATAGTCCGAGGCGATGGTCTCCCCTGATTTGATCTCCACCGGCGTCAGGGCTTCCCCATTCTCCAGCAGCAGGTCAATCTCAAGCCCTTTGCTGTCGCGCCAGAAAAAAAGGTTGGACGGCATGCCTTCATTCCAGCAGCGCTTCAGAAACTCCCCCACCACCAGCGTCTCAAAAATGGCGCCGCGCACGGGATGAAAGACCAGATCCTCCACCTTGCGGATACCGACCAGCCAGGCGGCCAGACCGGCGTCGCAGAAATACAATTTGGGCATCTTCACAAGACGTTTGTTGAAGTTGCGGTAGTGAGGCCGGAGGAGATGGATAATATAGCTTGCCTCCAGCACCGAAATCCAGGCCGAGGCGGTATTATGGGAGATACCGCAGTCCGCTGCCAGCGCTGAGAGGTTCAGGAGCTGGCCGGTACGCGCCGCACACATCCTGATGAATCGCTGAAACGCGGAAAGGTCGCGTACACTGATCAATTGGCGCAGATCACGCTCGACATAGGTGGTCACATAACCGGCAAACCAGTCGCCGGGGGTAAATGTCCTGTCATACAGAGGGGGATAGCAGCCGCGATACAAAAGTTCATCCGTTTTTTCCGGCAGCCTGCCGGCAGCCTGCAATTCCGCCAAAGAAAAGGGGAGCAACTGGACAATTCCGACGCGCCCGGCCAGTGACTGGGCAATGCCGGACAACAAACCAAACTGCTGCGAGCCGGTAAGTACAAACATACCCGGACGCAGATTTGCATCAACATAGGTCTGAAGATAGGAAAACAGTTGCGGCGCCCTTTGTACCTCATCCAGAACAGCGCCATCGGGATAGCTCGCAAGCAGCCGACGGGGATCAGACTCCGCAATCGCACGAATATCAGGATCTTCCAGCGAAAGGTAGGGTTTATCGGGAAATGCCGCCTTGGCGAGGGTAGTCTTGCCAGACTGCCGCGGCCCGGTAATGGCCACGATGGGAAAGCCCTGAACAAGTCTCAGGAGCGTTGTTTGCGCTGTTCGTGGGATCATAGGGTCAGGCTATACCAACCAGAACATTTTGTCAAATGAATTTACAGATTGTAATAATCAAATTTAAATGGGGATAATCCACTGCTTTTAGCGCCATGACGAGACTTTGAAAAGCCACAATATGAAAAAAAAAGGGGGCTTCGTCGCCCCCGCACTCCCATACCCAGTCGCCTGCCGGCCACATCTTACCCAATTTTGAAACACCAGCCAAGATGTGCCTATCAGACGGTTATTCCAGTACCTCTATCAGGCGGTTACGGCCGCAAAACGTAAAACGCTAATTTTACAGACCTGACCCCCGGGGAGTTGCGCTTCCGCCCTTGATCCGTTACGTATATTTCCAGGGAAATCTGACGTTCCATGGTGTAGCTTATATACTACACGCCAAAACAAAAGGGAAGGAAAAATAGGGTGCTGTCCCTATTTTTTATAGGCCTTGTCATGGGGTCCGAGGGCGACAAACTTGATGGTCTCGTCCGGGTATCGGGTGCAATCGGAACAGGCGACCACGCCGTCATCGCCTTTTTTACGGCATACTTTGCAATACAAGTAAATGACGAGGAAATTCTTTTTAACCGTGCTGGAGTAATATCCTCTAAAATTACCCTTCAACGGCTCTCCGACGGCGATGGGGTTTTCAATGATCCTGTCGACCTTGCTTTGGACCTCTTTTTTGACGCTGCTGTGGATCCGCAGAGATTTGACGAAAGCGTCGCTGAAGAGGACGTTCATTGAAAGACCTCGTCATAGCCGTACCATTTCATCTTGCCCGACCGGATTTCGGACAGGGTATCCAAAAGGCTGTTCGTGAAGGACGGATCGGCAAGGATGATTTCCGTAGGCTCTCCTTCCTTTGTCCGTTTAAGGTTTAAAATGAACTGGCCCACGATTTCAGAAACCGTTGTCCTCTGCTCCTGGGCATAGTATTTGGCAAACTCGACCAGGTCTTTATCGAGGGTAATATTCACCTTTGTTTTCTGCATCATGCACCTCCTGGCGCATATCATACGCCTTTCATGCCTCGCAGGCAAGATAAAATACGCCGCCCCTGTCATGCCCGAAGGGATCACCACAGTGTCATCCCCGAGTGTTCATGTCGGGGATCTGCGGACAGAAAATAGGGCGCTGTCCCCATTTTTCGGCGCGGGGTGAACCGAAAAATGGACGCTGTCCCTATTTAAACGGATTTTCAACAAGGATGCCTTCGATGATCTGCCCGTGATTCAGGTCTTCCGTGATCATTTTTTTTGCATGAAGCCGAAGGGCGGCGGCAATAATCAGCGCGTCCCAAAAAGAGAGATTGTTCTTTTCTCCGATTTCCGAAGCCTGGAGGGTCATCTCCGGATCATTGACCTGCACGGGCCAGGAAAAGTAATTCACGATGATCTCACGTGCTTCAGCCGGCTTCAGCGGGTTTTTGATCTTGCGTGTAAGGGTGACATAAAACTCTTGAAGGACCTGAACGCTGATGACCCCTGTTTCGGCTTGCCACAGGCTTTCAATGATGGCCGAGGCTTTGGCATGGCGCTCTGTGCTGCTCAAGTCGTGCGCATAAACGAGAATGTTTGTATCCACAAAGATCTTATCGCTCATGAAGCTCGTCCCTCGAAGGGTAGCGATCCATACCTGAATGAAATCCCGCATGCATGGCAGCGATGGCCTTCTGTTTCGCCGTATCGTATTGCCTCGCGTTCCGGATCAATTTTTCCAGTTCCTGGCGCAACATGCGATTCAGCGACGTCCCTCGCTGTGCCGCAATCACTTTGCCTGCCTGAATCAAATCCTTGTCAAGGCTGATGGTAATATTTTGTTTCATGGTAAAACCTCCCCCTTTTGCACGTGAATTACGTGTAGCACGGCGGGATGAGAAAAATCAACAAGGAAGACCGAGGCAGCTTTCCCGGTTCCAATAGGCTTGGGGAACTCAGGGGGTCAGGTCTTTAAAATTGATGAAAAATGCTAATTTTCAAGACCTGACCCCCGGATTACCGCACAGGTTTCTTTGCGTGGTTATGCCAAATAATATGTGATGTGTCCCCCTATTTTTCCTATTTTGAGGGGGTGTATTCGGGGACGATTTCGTGGAGTTTGGCCTTGATGGCGGCGTGGTCGGAGGTTTCGGCGCAGGCGATAAGGTCGTCGATCTGGGCGTTCAGGGTGGGGCAGTCGGTATGGCGGCCCCGGATGACCCGGATCTTTTCGTGGCGGGTCGGCTTGATGCCCTCCCCTTCCGTTATCAGTTCCTCGTAGAGTTTCTCCCCCGGCCGCAGACCCACAAAGCGCACGGGGATGTCCCGGTCCGGCTCCAAGCCGTGGAGGCGGATCAGATCCCGCGCCATGTCGGCGATCTTCACCGGCTCCCCCATGTCGAGGATGAAGATCTCACCGCCCTCCCCCATCGCCCCGGCCTGCAAGATTAGTTGGGCCGCTTCCGCCGTGCTCATGAAGTAGCGCGTCACCTCGGGGTGGGTCACGGTCACGGGGAGGCCTTTGGCGATCTGCTCCTGGAAGATGGGGATGACGGAGCCGGAGCTGCCCAGGACGTTCCCGAACCGCACCGCCATAAAGCGGCAGCCCCCGGCGCCCCTCTCCCCCCCGTTCATGCACTCCACGAACATCTCCGCCACCCGTTTCGTCGCGCCCATGACGTTCGTCGGGCGCACCGCCTTGTCCGTCGATACCAGCACGAACCGCGCCACGCCGTTTTCGCCCGCCAGCCGCACCAGCGTCCGCGAGCCCTTGACGTTGTTGAAGATCGCCTCCCGCGGGTTCAGCTCCTGCAGGGGCACGTGCTTGTACGCCGCCGCATGGATCACCACGTCCGGCTTGAAAGCCGCAAAGGCCCGCCGCACCGCCCGCTCCACCCGGATATCCACCAGGAAGGCCTCCACGGGGATATATTCAAAGCGCCGCCGGCTGTCATTTTCCACCTGGAAGAGGTTGTACTCGGAAAAGTCCAGCAGCCCCAAAGCCGCCGGCTGATATTTGGCCGCCTGGCGCACCAGTTCGCTCCCGATGGACCCCCCCGCCCCGGTGATCATGATCCGCTTCCCCCGGTAGGTCCGCTCCAGAAGGGCACTGTCCAGGCTCGCCTCCTCTCGCCCCAGGAGGTCTTCGTACCGCACATCCCGGATCGCCTTGATGGAGATCTGCCCCCCGATAACCTCGCCGATATTGGGAACGATCCGGTAGCGCTTCCCCGTCTTGTCGCAGGCCGCCACAATCGCCCGCATCTGCGACCCCTTCACCGACGGAATGGCGATGAGGATCTCGTCGAATTCATGCTGGAACTTCTCCAGATCCGCCACCACCCCCTTGATCGGCACGCCGTGGATCGCCTTCCCCTGCTTGCTCTGATCGTCGTCCAGGAATCCCGCCGGCCGCATCTTCATCGCCGGGCTGTCCATCATCTCCCGGACCACCTTCTCGCCGGTGTTGCCCGCCCCGACAATCATGATCCGCTTCCGGTTCCGATCCGGCCCCCCCCACAAGCCTTCGGGCAAACCGCTCCCCCGGTTCATGACCAGCCGCACCGCCACCCGGGCGCCCCCGATAAACAGCAGCGTCAGGACAAAATCCATGGCCAGCACGGACCGCGGAAATCCCCAAAAACGTCCGAAAAGGGCGCAATAGACAACAATGAGCATCGTGGCCATGAGCGCTGCCGCCACCACGTTCTGCAGATCGTTCAGGCTCGTGAAGCGCCACATCCCCCGATAGAGGCCAAAGATCAGGAATATCAAGACCTTAATCGCCACCACCGGCGCGACAGTCCAGGAAAACAAATCCAGGAATCCCGGTGGGATCTCCCCGTCGAACCGCAGATGAAAGGCCAGGTAATAGGCCCCGGCCACCAGGGCGGCATCCAACAGGATCATGATGTAGAAATTCCGGCTCCGGATCAGATTCCTCATGCCATCGCCTCTTTCATGACCCGGAGCAGGGCCTGGGCCGTCTTCTCCATGTCCGCAAATGGGGTCAGGTCTTGATATTTTAGCGCTGCAAAGCAATGCTGAAATTCACGCCCTGACCTCATGTAAGGAACCAAAATGCTAATTATCAAGACCTGACCCCCGTTCAAAGCAACGCCTTCCGTCTCAGAATTGCCAAGTAATCCTCATAGGTCAGAGGACATTGCAGCAACATCTGAAAGTCTTTCTCGGATAGCTTCAATTGACCACGAATCTTATTGGCAATTTTGCCCGGGATGTCACCTTTGCCGTGGGAATAATGAACTCTCAATATCTTCTTGCCGTTTACAATGAGCCAGCCATAAATATGTCCGGTTGAGCGAAGTTGCAGATTCAACTTATTGAATATTTTATCGATTTCAGATATTTTCATGTACGTTGATAATTTCTTCCAGGTAGGCCAGCCATTTCCGGGGTAATACGCCCAAGCTCTCTCTGTCTTTTCTTAAATCTTCAAATATCGCAATTATTTCATCACACAACATATTAACAGCTTCATATTCCGTATCAGCATAAGCAAAGGCCTCAATGTCGTCCAAAGAAGCAATAATACTGTCTCCATCGGCTTCGATTGTTATATAGATTGGCTCTTTTAATTTATACCCAAATTTTTTCAGTGAATTTAATGGAACGACTCTATGGCGACTCTCAATCGTTCTAACAATGTTTCGTGAAATTTCTTTATACTGTTCTTCCGTTAAAATAGATGGTTGCATCATTTCACCTCATGTCTTTCGCCGATTTCCGAGGGCATGACCGGCCGATTCTCTTTAATGGGCGCCCCACCAGTAGCCCCCCGGCTAAGTCGCCTCTTTCATGACCCGAATCACTGCCTGGGCCGTCTTCTCCATGTCCGCCTCCGTCAGCGTCGGGTGCACCAGGAACATGAGGCTCGTCTCGCCCAGTTCCTTTGCCACCGCCAGCCGCACCCCCGGCCGCATCCCGTTGCCCCCAAAGGCCTTCTCCAGATAGATCTCGCTGCAACTGCCGCTGAAGCAGGGGGCACCCTCCTTCACCACGGCGTTCATGATTCGGTCCCGATCCCAGCCCGGCCGCAACCGCTCCGGGCGGACGAAGGCGTAGTACTTGTAATAGGAATGGTAAATCTCCTCGGGCGGCGGCGTCAGGCGCAGCGCCTCCAGCCCCGCCCACGCCCGGCTCAGGATCTCCGCGTTCCGCCGTCGCATCCGCACCCACTCCGGCAGCTTCCGCAACTGCCGCCGCCCGATGGCCGCCTGCATCTCCGTCATCCGCCAGTTCGTCCCGAAGCTGTCGTGAAGCCACCGGAACCCCGGCGGATGCTCCTTGTGATAGACACTCTCGTAGTTCTTCCCGTGATCCTTGAACGCCCAGGCCCGCTCCCAGAGCGCCTCGTCGTCCGTGAGCAGCATGCCCCCCTCGCCGCCGGTGGTCATGATCTTGTCCTGGCAGAAGGAAAAGGCCGCCGCGTGGCCCATGCTCCCCACAGGGCGCGGATACAGCGTCACCCCGTCCTTCACGATAGACGGCCAGTCCACCCCCAGCCCGCCTGCGCCGCCGGTTCCGTGGCCCAGCCCGCCGCTCATCGCGCCGGCACCGCTCCCCCCCCGCTCCCGGCTGTAATAAACCGCCCCGTGGCACTGGGCGCAATCCTCGATCACCTTCAGGTCATGTTCCCGCGCCAGCGCCAGAATCTCATCCATCGCACAGGGCCAGCCCGCCAGATGCACGGCGATGATCGCCTTCGTCCGCGGCGAGATCACCTTCCGAAGTGTCGCCGCCGTCATGTTCTGGCTCTCCCGGTCCACGTCGGCAAAGACCGGCGTCGCCCCCTGGAGGACCGCGCAGCTCGCCGAAGCGATAAACGTCCGGGGCGTCACGATCACCTCGTCCCCCGGCCCGATCCCGTACCCCCGCAGGGCCAGCTCCAGCGCCAGCGTCCCGTTGGCCAGGGCGATCCCGTATTTCATCCCCGCCGCCGCCGCAAACTCCTCCTGGAAGGTGAGCACCTCTTTCCCCGTCCACTGGTTCACCTTCCCGCTCCGCAGCACCGCCGCCGCCGACATCACCTCATCATCCTCAAAATGTGGCCACGCCCCCTTGGCGGGCAGGCCCTCCGGCGGCACCCACCCATCCTGCTGGGAAAGGAGGGTGAGATTCCGGACGATCTCCTCCAGGTTGGGGTTGTACTGCGCCAGGGGGATCAGCTTATAATGTACATAAAAATACCGCCGCGCCAGCCGCCCCGCCAGCATAAAGACAAAGACGAAAGCCCACCCGGCGAAGAACATGCTCCGGGGGATCAGGGTAGCGGTGAAATACAACAGGAAGGTATAGATCAACAGCGCCGCCGTCACCCCCTCCGCCACGGCAATCAGGATCTTGCGGAACCGGTTCTCCCGGGTGACCCCGTAGAGCCCCGTCAGCCCGTAACCCGTCAGACAGGCCAGACTCACTAAGGGGATGCTCTCCAGCCAGGTGCCGATGAACATGCGCTGGAAGTGGTACCGGGGAATGACCGGGTTGTCGATCCAGAAGGTGATGGTAAACACCGCCCCCAGAAACATTCCCGTATTGGAGACCAGCAGATCGTGCAGGATCCGCAGCAGCAGGCCGGGGGAGGAGTAGGCGTTGAGGCGGGGGAGGAGATAACTGAGAATGCCCTTAATTTTGATTTTATTCACCTTTTATGCTCATTGCGGCGATCTTGACCGGTACGCCGTAAGCAACCGCACCGGCAGGGATGTCTTTGTTCACAAAGCTGAAAGCGCCGATGTCCGTTTTATAACCCAGGTTCAGACCGCTGACATTCTGAACCACCCAGTTGTACTTGGTCGGCTTCCCCTCCTCGATCTCAGGATATTGCCAATTTTCAAATCGTGCATCGACATCACATTCATTGCTATCTATGGAGGGGTTTGGCAGGCACCCCCCCCCATGTTCCGTAACTTATTGATTTTGCTACACATGCTCCTGCGCCTACAACAACGTCGTCACCGATGATAATCGGATTATCTTGAGTCCCGTTAATAATGACGGCGCCGGTTCCAATATAGGCCCGCTTCCCGATATGCACGCAACCCGACACATGTACGCCCGGTGCCAGCGTCGCATAATCACCCATAATGACGTCATGTCCAATCGTGCAATCCAGGTTTATTTGGACATGCCTTCCCAAGGTGATATTGGTCGTCAAAATGTTCCCGGCGCAGATAACCGTGCCTTCGCCAATATTGATCCATCGCGACATCTCGACATTCGGATGAATGAAAGTCGCAAGCCCTAAACCCTGGGCGGCGGATTTATTCATTATAATTTCACGGATTTTTGGATTTCCTATGCCACTGACCACTTTTGCCTGAGGATGGTCGCTGGCGGCATTTTCCAGGCTCAAAATGGGGATCTCGTTTAACAGACTTCCTTGCTTTTGCACATCGTCATCAATAAAGCAGCATACATGACCCGGGCCTACGCAACATTCCACAAGCCACGCAACTTCTCTCCCAAAGCCGCTGGCGCCATAAACCATTGTTCTTTCAGTCATTATGATTTCCCCGTATCAAAATGAGCCTCTGAAGTCCCCATCACTGCCGCCGCACCTCCGTCTTTCGCGCTGCCATTCGCCTCACCGGGGATGATACTTGGCACCCACGCCGGTGAACTCCTCCATCGTCGCCTGCCCGGGGTGGCTGATCCCCTCCCGATTCAGGATCTTCCCGATCGTCATGGCGATAATCCTAATGTCCAGCCACAACGACTGGTGGTCCACATACCACACATCCAGTCGGAATTTCTCCTCCCAAGTGATGGCGTTGCGGCCGTTGACCTGGGCCCAGCCGGTGATCCCCGGCCGCACCTCATGGCGCCGCGCCTGCTCCGGGGTGTAGCGCCCCAGGTATTGCATCAGAAGCGGCCGCGGACCCACCAGGCTCATATCGCCTTTGAGGACGTTGAGCAATTCCGGCAGCTCATCGAGGCTGGCGGCCCGCAGGAAGCGGCCGAAGGCGGTCAGGCGCGCCGCGTCGGGGAGGAGGGCGCCGTCGGGACCGCGGGCGTCGGTCATGGTGCGGAACTTGAGGAGCAGGAAGGGACGGCCGTGCAGACCGGGACGTTGCTGGCGGAACAACACCGGGCCGCCCAGTCGCCACCGGATGGCCGCCGCAAGCAGCAGGAGCGCTGGGAATAGGACGACCAGGGCAAGGGCGCTGGCAACGATGTCGAAGAGGCGTTTCACTTCCGCCAAACCGAGAATAAGGAGCGGCCTGACACGGACGCCGCCCCTGCCAACCTATATTTCATGGCACGTTGACACGCCCTTGCCCCCCAGATCGCGGGACGTTATCAATAGGGTGCCGCCGCCGCGAAGTTATCAGCATGTGCGGCGGCGATTCCGAAAAGTTATCAACAGGCGCCGCCCCCCGCTTTTGAAAAGCTGTCAATAGGGTATGCCGGAGCTCCGGCATAGGTAAAGTAACTGAAATCACAGGCAGAACCACCGAGGGGCGAAAAGTTTTGCCTTCCGGATTTTCAGGGCAACTTTCATGGCGATTGCGGAATGGGCAGGACGGTGGGGAGCTGCATCATAGTTGAATCAGGGGTTCTATTCAGTAAGGTTGGACAGCAATGATCCGCTTTGATCAGAAACAATCTTGCCCTATCCGTTGTCAGAGTGACTTCAAAGGAGTTCTTTGCCCCGTCTGCAGATATAATAGGCATGCTGCCGACATCATCATTCAAATCCACTACTTTCAAAGCGCTCTTGGCGCCCTTGTAAACTATCCGCGCTGTTTTGGAGGCATCTGAATACTCGGAGACCAGGATAACGGCATTGCCATGCAGATCTTTGACCCCTTTTACGAAAGTTGCCTGATTAAGGTCAGCGAGTTCAGCCGTCGGAATAAGAATGCCTTCGGCTATTATGTCCTCAACCGGTAGAATTTGTTTGATCGCTTCGGCATAGCCTTTCATATCATGAGCGTCAAAAAAGCCCTCGCTGTATATGCCCACCCCTTTGGCCCCACTGGCGAATGCTTCCAGTACCTGATATTTCATAACATTTCCTGGCGGAATATCCGACTTGAATACGGTGTAAGGAAAACCGGGGCTCAGCACTGGGGCAATCGTCATGTCATGCCCACCTAAGTAACGACGCATGTTAATTATCTCCGACGCTACCTCGATCATATCCAGGCGGTGATTGAATCGCTCATTTATGTCGATATAGATCATCGGCGCAAAGACATCGAATACCTGGGACAGCTTGAGAGGATCCTGCATGCTTGTGCGGATAGCAGCAATGGCCGCTGATTTTGAAGTCGTCGATATTTTCAGATTTTTATATCCGGGTTGCGCATACAACACCATCTTTAATTTCTGCCCGAGCCCCTTCTTCTTTATATGGGATTCGACATTCTCCCGGTAGTATTGATACAAACCTGCATACTTTTCACTTTTAAAATCGGTCCATGCTTGCATATACTCCCGATATTCCGCCTGTTTCCTGTTGAACGAAGCAGGACTGATATAGGGCAAATGGGGATTTCGCTGCTTGAAATACATCTCAAAATCTCTGAGGAATACATCAGAATAGCATATCTTTTCACCATCCGTCCTTTCAGGGTCCGCAGCATGTATGAAAATACCGGCATCAACTAGGTTCTCTCCCCTTTTTATCCATTTCTGCAAAGCGGCGCCTCTGTAGCCAGGTGAAATGGCATTTGTTTCTTTGCCGTCGCTGGTTCGCGCCCGCCAGTTTCCTGACTGGATACCATTTTCAGCATGCTCAGTATTCCAAGTCATTGCTTCCACGTCCGCTCTCGCACTCTTTCTTGCGATTCTTTCCGAGGTAGATTCCGGGAAATCACTAAAACCACTGACCACATTAAAACCAATATCACGGAAGCGTTCGAAATCCGGATATAATTCGATGGCTGTGCCGAAGGTGTCAAAAAATGTGAACAGTTTCTTTGGCGGTCCGGGTTTCGGAATGCCAACAATCTTGATCGGCAAAGATCGCTTATGATTAACTATTTCGTCAATTTCCGTAGCGTAATGAATTATTGTTTCTTGCCCCACACGCTTACTCGTTGTACAGATAAGTTGTGTCATCCCGGAACGGCTGACCGTCTTCCCATACGTAAAATCAATACGATACCTTTTATGAGGCTGACCGTTGGCCAAATGCGGTCGTGGTTCTTCGGTAATTGTTTTAACAAAACGGCCCCCGTGGATGGAAATCTCCACGGGTACATCAAGAACTAAAAAAATATTCTCCTTGTTTTTTCTGAGTCCGCTCCACTGGCCAAAAGAAAGAAATGTCGGCATATCCGGAGACAGATAACCGACAGTCTCATAATGATCGGTAAACTGATAGAAGAAATCCCCGGCTTCAACGGTAGGCTCCCGAAAGGGCCCAGTGGTAATGTAGCGGGTAGGGCCATGCGGGGCGGCCAGACATAAACCGTGGCTGATCATCATCAATAGGACCATAAATTGAATAAAGGTAAGGATTTTCGAAGGAAAGAAACGTAGCATTACATTTATGGCATAAACTTCAATCCCCCTCATTATGTTTCAAGCACCTTTTCAAAAAACGGAATGATTGAAGGATACGTCTTATTCCTATCGTAGTGTTCTTCAACGAGTCGCCTGGCGTTTCCCGCCATCTTCTTTCGTTTTTCATCATCGTTAAGAAGAATATCTATGGCCTTGACAAGGCTTTCAGGATTGCCGGATTGATACCACAAACCAGCATTCCTCTGCGTCAGGATTTCCCGAAGTTCACCACTTATTGAGTTTATGACTGGAAGACCAGCGGCAAGATAATCGAAAACCTTGTTTGGGAAGCTCTGTGGGGCATCAGGCGCAAATGTGTTAAGCCCTATATCACATTTGATCAAAAGGTCATTCAACTCATCCGCCTTAAGGAAACCGGTAAAACAGACGTTGCCCAAGTTCTCTGATTTCGCAATTTCTTTTATCCTCTGTAATTCCGGACCGGCCCCCGCGAATATGAACTTGATTTCGTTTTTATTCTTTAAATAATAGGCTGATTTTATTATTGCATCCAAATCATATGTTTTACCCATCGTACCTATATAAATAATCCATTTTACCCCCGGTCTTTTTTGAATAATTGGGGATAAAGGCTCAGAATTTTTCCTCTTATCAAAGCTAGCCAAATCGATCCCCAGATGTAACGAAAGTCCCGGTTTTTCTGTTTCACATCGCCGTTGACCGGCTTGTAAATAATCAAGGGATACGGCCATTATAGCATCGGCCCTGTTCATTATGCCTCTCACTTGCCAGTAAAAAGGCGTGAAAAGGATGTTCGCGATTGGTCTCAAGTTAACGGGAAAGGCCAACAGGAAAACCTCCGGCCAAAGATCCTGAATATCAACGACAACTTTACAGCGGTGCTTCCTGGCAACGGTTATTGCGGCTGTCGCCGAACCAATAGGCGGGAAACTGGCCAAAATAATATCCGGAGAATTAGTATCTTGAATTGCCAGCCTTCTGAACTCGGCGCCATACTTAAAATGATTATATAGCCTTGCCATACCAATATTGTTTCTATACGGCGGTGTTGGGATATAGATAACTTTGAAATCGTCCCGCTGCTTGAAATCATCAGCACTTCTGTATGATTTGCTGTAGTGAAACCAGGAGGAAGTCCACCAAACCACACGATGCCCATTTCTTACAAGTGTCTCGGCAATGAACGCATACCTTCCCGCACGGAAAGCTTCGCCAGGCAAGGGGTCAAAGGGATTCACTATCCAAATATTCATGTTGAGATACCTGAGTGTCTATACATATCAATGGATACCACCAGTGAACTGGTGGTATCCTGATGCCCCCTAAAGGGGGCTCAGGTGCCAACTGCTCTGTTGGCGGTTTATCTAAAGTTCCGTATCTTCTTCCTGTGTATCCTGTTTTTCCTGATTTCTGATATACTCTCGTATTTTTTCTTCATCTAATCCCACGGTACTGACACAATATCCCCGTGCCCAAAATGTCCGTCCCCGAACCATTCGACTGCTTTTGGTTCCAAAACTCATCACTTCTGATGCGCTTTTACCTTTCAGAAGCCCAATGATGTGCGCCACCGAATATTTTGGCGGTATCGAAATACAAAGATGAATATGATCCGGCATCGCATGCCCTTCTATAATCTCTATCCCTTTGATTCTTGCCCATTGTTTGATTGTGTCTACTACGATCCGCCGTTTCGCACCGAGATCTTTGCATGAATCAGTCATTGGTTTAATTTTCCCGTTCATAAAAAACCACATTATGCAAAGATAACATGTTGATTATACTTGACATTTAACTATTTACGCGCCATAATTCCTCCAAATTCACGCCCCGGAGGAACTATGAGCTTCAAAAATATGCAATCCAATCTCACCTTCGCAGATATATCCCTTTTCGCATCCATTGAGAAGAACCGAGCTATCCAGAGAATGGAACAGATCAACGCCATCGTCGATTGGCCCAGAATAGAAAATCTCCTCATGCGGAGTTATCCTGTCGGCAAAAGCGCCAGGGGAAAAGAAGCCTATCCTCCGGTCCTTCTTATGAAATGCCTGCTCCTTCAACAATGGTTTCACATCGATTCCGATCCGGAGCTGGAAACCCAGATCAATGACAGGGCATCTTTCAAAAAGTTCCTGGGCCTTCCTTTCGATGATCCCGCTCCCGATCATTCCACTTTCTCCCGCTTCAGAGGAAGATTCTCCAAAGATACCATGCGCTTGGTCAACAATGAACTCCTCAGCCAATTCGCCGCCAAAGGCCTAACCATCAACGAAGGCATAGCCATTGACGCCCGCTTGGTTCAGTCTGCCAGCCATCCCATCGGCAAAGAGAAACTGGAAGAAGAAAAACAAAAGAGAAATACACCGGAGGGAAACCTCGACAAAAATGGGAACATTATCAAATTCTCCCGGGATCTGGATTCCGACTGGACGATCAAAAATGACGCCCCTCATTTCGGGCTCAAAGAGCACGCCGCTGTCGATACGTAAGCGTCTGACCAACCCATCTTCTCAGCCGTTCTTCTTTGGTTTATGCTTCCCGAGAATGAAAGGCATTCATTGGGAGGCAAGCGATGACCAGAGCGGAAAGAAGTGCCCATTGGCGCACCATCATAGAGAACCAGGCGGCAAGCGGCATGAGCATTGCCGGCTATTGCCGTGACGCCCAGATCAGACCATCCTATTTTTATGCCTGGCGGCGCAGACTCACTGAACAGCGACCTTCCGCCGGAGGCTTCCTTGAGCTGATTCCCGGCAGGTTGACTGAGGCCGCTTCGGGAATCCGCATTCACCTGGGCGCTCAACTTTCCATCGAAGTGGAACGACGCTTCGATCCTCTCACCCTGCGCGCCGTCATCGAGGCGTTGAGTAATCTCTCCCGATGTTCGGCCTAACGGCAGCAACCCGCATTTATCTCTACCGCGGCGTTTGCGATATGCGCAAATCCTTCGACGGCCTCTGCGGCATCATTCGTTCCGACCTGGAGGAGGACCCCCTGTCCGGCTCGCTGTTCGTCTTCGTCAATCGGTGTCGCACCATGGTCAAGTTACTCTACTGGGACCGGGATGGCCTGGCCCTTTGGTATAAGCGCCTGGAGCGGGGCCGCTTCACGTTGCCCGATCGGTATCCCCAGGATGGTCATATCGACCGCCGGGATCTGGCCATGCTACTGGAGGGAATCGTGCCAAAAAAAGTTGAAAAAAGATACAAAATATTCAGATAACTACTTGACATAATTATATTTATGTGCTACTCACGCTTCCATGATATTGACACTTCCGCAGGCCTTGGAACTCATTGCGCAGAAGGATGCTCTGATCCTCGAAATCACCGCGCAACAAGATACCCAGATCGCGGAACTCACCCGCAAGCTCGAATCCACCCAACGGCAGTTGATCACCCTTCAGCATCAGATGGAGCAGATGCTCAGGCGTCTCTACGGTCGCAAGTCCGAACAGCTCAACCCCAATCAACTGATGCTCGATTCGATCGTGCTCCAGGCGTTGGAGCAGAGTGCTGCCGTTCAGCCCCCCGAAGCCGAGGCCCCGGTTGCACCGGAAATCATCAAGCCGCGCAAGGCTTCCCAGCATCACGGCCGCGTCCCAATCCCAGAACATCTCGAACGGGTGGAGATCCTGCTGGACATCCCCGAAGAGCAAAAGGTTTCCCCCGAGACGGGAGAACCCCTGAAGGTGATCGCCGTCGAAGTTTCGGAGAAACTGGAGTACCGGCCTGGAAAGCTCATCGTCAATGTCTATAAGCGGCCCCAATACGCATTACCGAATTGCGACGAATCCGCCGCCGGCGTCATCTCCGCGGCCATGCCCGATCATCCTATCGCCAAGTGCAAAGCCGATGTGGGGCTCTTGGCCCACGTGATCGTCAGCAAATTTGCCGATCACCTGCCGCTCTATCGGCAGGACGGGATCTTCGAGCGGGAAGGGGTGGCCATCCCCCGGGCGACCCAGACCAGTTGGCTGATGCAGATCTATGAGAGCGTCAAGCCCTTGGAGGAGACCCTCAGATGTGCCATTTTCGAAAGCGACGTCCTGTTCACCGACGACACCCCCATCCCCCTGCAGGTCAAGGGGAATGGGAAGTTGAAGAAGGCGCGGTTTTGGGTCTATGTACGGGGAGGAACCGGCCCGCCACTTGTAGCCTACGACTTTTCCATTGATCGCAGCAAGCGACGACCGCTTGATTATCTTGAGTGTTATCGAGGGTATGTCCATGCCGATGCCTACAGCGGCTATGATGAACTCTTCCGAAAAGAGGGCATCATCGAGGTGGGCTGCTGGGCGCATGCGCGGCGGAAGTTTGACGAAGCAGCCTCTTCGCGTCCCAAAGAGGCGACGGATATCCTCGCTCGCATCGCCCGACTCTACCACGAGGTGGAGACCCCCTGCGCCGATATGACCCCGGAACAGAGGCAACGCTTCCGTCAGGAGCACGCCGCATCGCTCCTTGCGGGAATCTTCGAGAAGCTCGAAGAACTGAAGAGGCAGACGATCCCCTCGGAACCGCTCCGCAAAGCCTTGGACTATGCTCTGAATCAGCGCAAGGCCCTGTGCCGCTATCTGGAGGACGGACGGCTTCGGCCCGACAACAATCTGGCGGAGAATGCCATGCGGCCCGTTACCCTGGGTCGGAAGAACTGGCTCTTTGTCGGAAGCGAACGGGGCGGCAGGGCGGCAGCCCTGTTCATGAGCCTCGTCAAATCCTGCAAGTATAATGGACCCCGAAATTTGGACAGTGTGTTAAGTTACACTTGGGAGCAAAAAAGAGGAGGACCAAGTGGATAATTTAAGGAGGAAGCACACGCCGTCATTTAAGGCTAAAGTTGCCTTGGAAG
>Ga0302251_1000941_pt1 | contig 20991 bp, 12 predicted proteins | sample AAG_RA_Gln_MG_FD_193534 | JGI IMG/M metagenome (GOLD analysis project Ga0302251, IMG submission 193534) | Enriched activated sludge microbial communities from anaerobic digester in WTTP, New Holstein, Wisconsin, United States - AAG_RA_Gln | ecosystem: Engineered > Bioreactor > Anaerobic >...
AAGTGCTAAATCCTGTAAAGTATTATTTTCTTTCCGGAAAAACGATGTCCTCGTCGTTCATTTGGTTGACCAGGAGGTCAACCTTCCGGAAAAACGACGTCCTCGTCGTTCATTTGGTTGACGGGGAGGTCAACCTTCCGGAAAAACGATGTCCTCGTCGTTCATTTGGTTGACGGGGACGTCAACCTTCCGGAAAAACGACGTCCTCGTCGTTTTATGGTTGACGGGGACGTCAACCGTCCGGAAAAACGATGTCCTCGTCGTTCATTTGGTTGACGGGGAGGTCAACCTTCCGGAAAAACGACGTCCTCGTCGTTCATTTGGTTGACGGGGAGGTCAACCTTCCGGAAAAACGATGTCCTCGTCGTTTTATATCACCAAAATAATTATTGACCAAAAGAGAGAGAGCGTTAAAAAGGATACATAATTAACGGTTAAGAGGTGTTAAATGTTATTAGCCAGCTTTCTGGAAGCGCATAATATCCTGTTTGAAAACAGGGTTTTAACTAAAGAACAGGTCTATAAACAGTTGGTTGACCGACTTTGCAGTCAATATAAATTGCCTGTTTGCGGTTCTAAATTATTAGAGCTGATTTTCCAAAGAGAAGAAGAGGTAAGTTCTGCATATCCAACGGGTATTGCAATTCCACACATTCGTATGGATGGCTTAAACGATACTTTGATAGCGATGACTTTTTTGCAGAATCCTTTGGATTATAACGGAATTAAAGTTTCCTGGGTAGTGCTTATCTTAACGGATAAAACCAGTTCCAAGACCTATCTGAATATTGTAGCCGCACTGCTAAAACTTTCCAAAGATAAGGAAGCAATGGCTGCTCTGGCATCTGCAGGAGACGGATACAGTGTAATTCAATATTTGAAACGCAAAGAAGTGGAAGTGAAAAAGGATGTTACGGTAGCTGATATAATGGTGCAAAATCCAATTGCAGTACTGCCCCAAAACAGTTTGCGAGAACTAATTAACCTTATGGGAACTCATAGGGTAGCGGGAATGCCTGTAGTTGATGAAACAGGAAAATATATAGGCGAAGTGAATGTTCTCAATTTGCTGAAAGTAGGAGTTCCGAATTATGTTATGATGCTGGATAATTTAAGTTTTCTTGCTTCTTATGAACCCCTGGAAAATCTTTTCGGAAAGCAGGATATTTTGTTTGTAAAAGATATAATGACTACCGGAGATGTATTCATTCGTCCCGAGTCCTCAATTATTGAAGCAGTATTTTTAATGTTCAGCCAAAATAAACGCTATCTTTCAGTAGTGAAGGATGAAAAACTTGTAGGTCTGGTTACAGCAATGGATATACTAATAAAGGTGATAACGGTGTAAGAAAATGCTACTAATGATTATTGCTTTACTGGTCTTTATTTTAACCTATCTGTGCATCATTACGGAGTGGATCAATAAAATGCTTGCTGCTCTGATTGGCGGTTTTGTTATTATTGTTTTAGGAGTGGTAGATCAAACCCTGGCTTTCTCCGCAATTGATTGGAATGTAATATTTTTCCTGATTGGAATGATGCTTACTATATCCGTAATGCGACAAACAGGGATGTTTATGTATATAGCCATTAAGACGGCAAAAATTGCTAAGGGCAGTCCACTTAAAATTATGGCAATGATGTTTGTAGCGACCGCGGTTATTTCTGCTATTTTAGGTAGCGTTACGACAATAATGATCTTGGTACCTATCGTTTTACTGATTGCGGAAGAACTAAAAATAACTCCTGCGCCCTTTATAATAACTATGGTTATTGCTTCCAATATGGGTGGAGCATCAACAATGATTGGTGACCCTCCTAATATCCTTATTGCCAGTGCCACAAAATATACTTTTATTGATTTTTTCCTGAATTTAACTCCTGCCATTGTAATAGTGATGATTGGCAGCTTAGGATTAATATGGCTTTTATACAGAGGGAAAATGTATGTAAGTAATGAACGGCGTGCCAAAATTATGGAATATAATGACAAGAACTTGATAACTAACCCAAAACTATTATGGATTACTCTTGGGGTTGTTGTTTTGATGTTGCTGGCATTTATTTTCCAAAAACCGTTACATCTGGAAAATGCTACTATTGCAATGGCAGCAGGTTTGATCTTAGTGTTTATTGGCAGCCGGAAAAAGGTGGAAGAAATTATTCTCAATGATATTGATTGGATTACTATCTTTTTCTTCATCGGGCTTTTTATGATTGTAGAGGGCTTGGTACATACAGGTTTTATAGATTTATTAGCCCAGGGTGTGATGTCTATAACCAATGGAGAGCCGAAAACGACTTCTATGGTAATTCTTTGGCTTTCGGGAATTCTTTCCGGCTGGATAGATAACATTCCTTTTGTGGCAGCAATGATTCCGATGATTAAAAGTATTGGCTTGCAGATGCAAAATGTAGCTCAAGTCCAACCTCTGTGGTGGGCTTTGTCTTTAGGAACCTGTTTAGGAGGAAATGGAACTTTAGTTGGTGCTTCTGCCAATATTGTAGCTGTAGGAATTGCTAATCGTAACGGATATAAAATATCGTTTATGGATTATACTAAGATTGGTCTCATCTTTGCTTTGGAGTCAATGATTCTTTCTTCTGCCTATATCTGGTTCAGGTATTAGTCCGGAAGAATTATATCCCCGGCTTTCAAAAGGTTGATGAGGACATCAACCTTCCCGGAAAAACGACATCCTGTCGTTCAATGGGAACCCTGGTTTTTTGTTACCTTTTGCATTTCGGTAAAGAAATAAATCGCAAGAGGTGGGTTGACGAGGACGTCAACCTTCCAGAAAAAAAGGTAAGAAGTGGTTGACCAGGAGGTCAACCTTCCGTTAGTTTTTTGTAGGTTTCGTATCTTTCCTTAAAGAATACAGCAGCGCTGGTATTCAATTCCTTAGCTCTCTCAGGGAAGATTTTTTTCAATCCAGCATAGCGATTTTCCGAATCCAGAAATTCCTGAACTGAAATTGTGGGCTCTTTACTATCCAAAGTCAGCGGATTTTTTCCTTCCAGTTTATTTAGAGGATTATAACGATAGAGTAACCAGTAACCTGCATCCACAGCCAACTTTTGATGCTTTTGGCTCAAGCTCATATCAAAGCCATGATTGATGCAAGGAGCATAAGCAATCACAATTGAAGGACCCGGATATGCTTCCGCTTCTTTAATTGCTTGGATTGCCTGATTTTTATTGGCACCCATAGCAATGGAGGCAACATACACATAGCCATAGCTCATCATCATCATTCCGAGGTCTTTTTTATTGGTATTTTTACCTGCTTCAGCAAAACGCGCAATGGAACCGATTGGAGTTGATTTACTTGCCTGGCCTCCAGTATTGGAATAGACCTCGGTATCCAGCACAAAAATATTGAGATTCTGATTTAAAGCCAAAGTATGATCTAAACCGCCAAAACCAATATCATAAGCCCAACCGTCACCTCCAATTGCCCAAATTGATTTCTCTATCAAATAGTCCTGCAGTTCCTGAACTTTTTTTAGGAGGGCTTTACATCCCTCGCAGGCAGTTTCCATTGCCTTAGGAAGCAGAGTTCTAATTTTATCAGCATTGGCTTTTGCCGGTTCATCTATTTTATCCCAATTGTCTAAAGTATATTGAATTGCAGATTTCAGTTCTGCAAGAATATTTTTATCCAGCAGTTCCTGCATTGCTTTTTGCAAAAGTTTACGGTGGGAACGAATTGCCAATCTCATTCCAAAACCGTATTCCGCATTATCTTCAAACAAACTGTTTGCCCAGGCAGGACCTTTGCCGTCCTTATTTTTACAGTAGGGAATAGTAGGAAAAGTTCCACCCCAAATACTGGAACAGCCGGTAGCATTGGCAATAATCATTCTATCGCCAAAGAGCTGAGTTAAAAGTTTTATATAGGGTGTTTCACCACAACCGGCACAGGCACCTGAGAATTCCAAAAGAGGTTGTTTAAACTGACTGCCTTTAACGGTTGTTTCTTTAAAGTTGCCCAGAACATCATTAGGCAGGGATTCAAAGTATTCGTAATTAACTTGTTCGCCTTTACTTCTTTCTTCTTCAATAGGACTCATCACTAAAGCGGATTTAGGGCATTCATTCACGCAGACCTTACAGCTTTGGCAATCGTCAATATAAATCTGCACTTTATATTCATAGCCAGGAGCACCAGTCGCTTTCAAGGTATTAAAACTTGCCGGTTTATTAGCCAGGTCTTCTTCTTTCATCAGTTTTGCCCGAATTGCTGAATGCGGACAGACAAATGAACACTGATTGCATTGAATACATTTTTCCGGCAGCCAACGGGGAACTGAAGGAGCCACTCTTCTTTTTTCCAGTTTGGCAGTTCCGGTTTCAATACAACCATCCAAAGGCATTTGGCTTACTTTAACTTTGTCTCCTTCTTCTCTCATAATGGGCTCAATTACATTTAAGATAAAGTCATCGGCATTTTCGGGAACTAGTTTCTTCAGAGGCATATATTTATCTGGAAGGGTTTGCGGAACTTCAATTTGCACTAATGCCGCATTAACCTTATCTACAGCGTTTAAGTTCATTTGCACTATTTCTTCACCTTTGCGGGAATAGGTCTTTTTTATGGATTCTTTAATTAACTGGATTGCCTCATTGCGTTCCAGGATACCGGAAATAAGAAAGAATGCTGTTTGCATTGTAGTATTGATTCTTCCGCCAAGACCAACTTCTTCTGCAATCTTTAAGCCGTCTATATTGTAAAACTTTATCTTTTTGTTAATTATGGTTTCCTGCATCGGACGCGTTAAATGATAAAAGACCTCTTCTCCGCTCCAGTTGGAATTTAGCAAGAAAACACCGTTTTCTTTTATACCACTTAGTAAATCAAATCTGCCGATAAATGCCTGATTGTGGCAGGCAACAAAATCCTCTTGAGTAACCAGATATTGACTATGAATAGGAGTTTTACCGAAACGTAAATGGCTGCGGGTTATTCCACCGCTTTTTTTGCTGTCGTATTGAAAATAACCCTGAGCATACATATCGGTATTATCACCGATAATTTTGATGCTGTTTTTATTGGCACCGACTGTTCCATCTGAACCTAAGCCCCAGAATTTGCAGGAAATTGTGCCTTCAGGAACAGTATTGATAACTTCGTCTACAGGCAAAGAAAGATGAGAAACATCATCTTCAATGCCTACTGTGAAACTATGAAAGCCCTTTTTTGCCAAGTGTTTATAAACGCTAAGGACCATTGAAGGAGTAAATTCCTTACTGGATAAACCGTATCTTCCGCCAATAACATAAGTATCAGGACGGTTCTTAAGAGCAGAAACCACATCCAGATAAAGGGGTTCACCAATTGAACCGGGTTCTTTAGTTCTATCTAAAACGGCAATTCTTTTCACGCTTTCAGGGATTGCCGATATAAAACTTTGGACACAGAAAGGGCGATATAAATGCACTTTTATCAAGCCAAGTTTCATTGAGCGTTTTTCATTCAGCCATTCAATCGTTTCCTGAATGGTTTCACAACTGCTTCCCATAGCCACAATAATATCTTCTGCTTCGGGATGACCTGCATATTCAAAAAGCTGATAATGGCGTCCTGTTTTTTCTGCCACCTGCTGCATAGTTTCAGCAATTATGGCAGGTGCCTTGGCATAATATAAATTACTGGTTTCTCTACCCTGAAAATATACATCGGGAGCTTCCTGACCAACTTTCATTCGCGGCTTATCAGGAGTTAAAGCATTTTTCCGAAATACTTCTACTAAGGCAGGGTCATTCAGTTCTGCTATTGTTTCATAGTCAATCACATTTATTTTTTGAAGCTCGTGGCTGGTTCTAAAACCGTCAAAAAATACCAGAAAAGGAATCCGGGTTTTCATTGTAGCCAGCTGAGCTACTAAGCCCAAATCCATCACTTCCTGCACACTGTTACAGGCAATTAAGGCAAAACCGGTATTTCTAACACTCATTACATCACTATGATCCCCAAAAATAGATAGGGATTGAGCTGCCAAAGACCTTGCCGATACATAAAAAACCGTAGGCAGCATCTCACCCGCAATTTTATGCATATTCGGAAGCATTAACATTAAACCTTGGGAAGCAGTAAAAGTTGTTGTTACGGCACCAGCAGAAAGTGAACCATGCACGGCGCCAGCAGCTCCGGCTTCACTTTGCATTTCAATTACATCTACTTTAGTACCATTAATATTTTTTTTGCCTTCGGAAGCCCAGGCATCAACCAGTTCACCCATTGTAGAAGAAGGTGTAATGGGATAAATGGCAGCTACTTCAGCAAAAGCATAAGCAATGTGCGCTGCAGCAGTATTACCATCCATTGTGGCTTTGGTTTGTTTAGCCATTGGATAACTCCTTATATTTCATATTTTTATATTTAACATTATGTTATAGTGACAAGAATTGAAAGAAGATTTTTCGTCAATCTAAATTGTTCAAAAGGTTGTTGGCAAAGGCTTGATAGTAAGGTAAAAAGTATCTTCCATTTATTATCTATCTCATCAGATGGATATATATCAACAAAAATTGGAGGAATGACAGGAATGGTCTTATCGGCATTCAATTCTGATGGTAAGATTTGTTTCGGATTTTGGTAATTTCTACTTCAATATTGTTGCACAAACCCAATTGGCTTTCCCGATTTTTCTTTTACGCCAACCTTTGAGATACAACTGCTCTGTATCTATTGCCTATATACTTGTAATATATCACAATATGATATGTTAAACCTTGTCTGGGCACTTCTATAGCTATGTAATTATTGTTGAATTCAGGTAATCTTGATTTTATCTTCAAGATTCATCTCTTGCATCCCGCTGATAACTTCATTTTTTATGTTTTCAAATCTAACAGAATCTGTCTCTGCTTTGATTTCAATTTTGATAACCAAAGTGTTGCTACTTGCGTTTAGCTTAGTGAGGATGGACCTGGAGAACTTGTTCCAGAGCTCATAAGGCAGTTCTCCGTTAAGTTTTATGATTTCAATGCATGGTTGTTCATGTTGAAAATCAGATTCCTCCTGACCTGTTACAGAACCTTTTCCATTGCTAGTGCCAATTCTAATACCATCCTCATCAAGTTCAGGAGCTTTTATGCCATTACCAAAATCGGGTTGAGGAAAGGGCTCTTCTTTGGGTTTGTAGAGATAGACCTTGCTCGCCATAACCAGGCACACTTCAGACACAAACATAATCTCTGAAGGATCAAGGTCTTCTTTAAACCAAAGGTGAAATCCCGAGCTATCAGCATTGGACCTTGATATGAGACCCGCATCTCCTTTATACACAAAGTCGTGAATCTTGCTTTTCAGAACTGCATCAGGATCAACCAAACGTGTGAGGGATCCGTCCAAAAAACTCTGTCTTAAGCTCTTCAGAGGCCATGCACCTTTCTCAATGAATGCCTTTGGCCAATAACGCTCCAAATAGCTAATGCCAACAGAATCATTCAATAGTGCCTGGGATTTCAGCGCTGTAATGATTCTTTCACTTAGCGAGATACAAGAGCTGGAATGCCCTTGGCCTAAGTCGATAACATGAAGGTTGTGTTTATCCTGTTTTTTGGTGTAAAGAGCGATGTATCGGTATGATGCCCATATTTCGTCTTTGACAGCATTCTCCGAATCTACCAGTTTTGATCTTAGTTCAGAGATATCATTACTGCTCATTTCGCTTCCGAGCAATCCATCAGTATATTCTTTGTTAACCTGTTTCCACGCAAGTAACACTTCAGCTTTGTCCCTCAGTTCGCGTCCCTGCTTTTTGAAGCACCAGATCAATGCTGCCGGATATAACCTGGGAGAAGTTCCTCTGGTTTTTATCCATTGGGATACCTCATATTTAAAATCTTCGCTGTCTATCCATTCCTTATCAGGATCAGCTACCACTATTGTAAGCTTGGGATTGTCTTGAATAGAGGTACTATCCAAGGGGAAAAAAGAAATGGGTAATTGGCTATTCTTTTTAAACTCATTCTGGATAGTTTCCTTGAGCAAAGGCATTACCTGGCTTTCATAATCTATGGATGCCCTACGGTCATTCACAACTTTTTTCAGAGTGGGTTGAAAACCGATCTTATAGCCATCCGTGCCAACTCGGCGGATAAAATATGCCTTATCTTCAAGAGCAAAGGCAGCATTGTCTATTGATGTTGTATCCAAACCAGGACCGCCTAAAGCAAATCTGATTTCTGGCAGATGAGCTGTTTTATCGCTTTGTCCGCCAGATGATTCGAAAAAGATCGCAGTACCGACCTTGCGATGGATATACTTAAGCTCATCTTTGGCATCAGCATCAAGAGCATTTGCGTGAGATTGTTTTCCTGCAAGATCAGCATCAATAGCTGCTTGTAACCTCATTTCTCCTAATTGTCCCAGAACGACCCCCCTGAATTCAGGGGACTCTAAAGGGGCGGAACCCAATGTGATCAAGGTTTCTCTTCTGGCTTCCGTATAACCAGTTTTGTAGGCATAAGATATCCATTGGGCAAGCATCGCCAAAGTTCCTCGTGTTTGTTGGAATTGAGTAAGTGCCTGCCATTTTTTCTGAAAGACAGACAAGGTGGCAGGATGAAAGGGATAGCATTGTTCAAATCTCTTCTGCAACATCTCAATAGCGGTAGCTTCTGTCGTTGATCTATCTACAGCCATCCACTCTGGGGGTAGCTGTGCTCTGCGTTCAAACGCCCATTGGGCATATTCTTTGCAGATATTCTTGATTTTTCTGGAATCGCCAATATCATCAAAGAGGCGCTTTCTTACGACTTCGCTGATTTCTGACTCATCATTGGCGATTAAATCTTTGGCTACGCGTTTGACAACCTTGGTGATCTTATCCTGCCAGGCAATATCCCAATCCGTCATCTCCACCTGACTCCGAGGCAAGCTAATCATCACAGCGCAGTTCAAAGCACCGGTTGCTGCCACGGTGAGATTTTGGATAAAAGCATGAAATTGGTCACACATATCTCTATGGCGGTTCATAAAGTTCAACACCTCATCAAAGAGGATTAAAACTGGAGCTTTGGCAGCAGAAAAAACCCTGTTCAAGGTCTCGGTTCCGGGCGGAACACTTAGCGAATTCAAACCCAGTTCTTTTACTCCCTGATCTCCGGCAAGCTGATAAGCAATATCTATCCAGGGAGTTTCTTTGCCAGGCGTAGGGTCCCAAGCATTTCCTACGAAAACGGCTACCTTAGCCTTGGGTATAGCTGATAAACCTGTCCAGTTACAAAAATCCTGAACTCCAGCATAAGCTCTTGCAGAATCCCCAGCTTTTGCCAGATGATAGAGGGTTGCCAGTGTATGGGTCTTACCTCCACCAAACTGAGTGATCAAGGTCATGACTGGAGCAGTGTTAACCGTTTCTCCGACTAGTCTTCTGAGGGTCATGGCGCAATGTTCTTTTAATGCACTGGTGAAGCAAGTGCGGGCAAAGAACAGTTCAGGGTTCTTGTAGTCATCCGGAGCTGTTCCGTTTACTATCTGCTCCAAATGAATAGCAAATTCATCCGGATTGAATGATCTGCCTTCTATGACTTCTTTACGGGGAGTTACTAGTTTATACCAAGGATCCATAATATTCTCCTTTTTCTATTCATTATATAAACTCCAATTCTATCTATCATTAATGTGATTTTACCTCATTAACATTTATAATGTTAGTGATTTGAAATTGTGTTATTGAGACTAGCTAAAATGGCACATCATCGTTTCCATCTATTGTTCGCTCAAGCGTTTCTGAACATTCGTTTTGTAGCTTTGGAGGATATTTTTCCTGATATCTACTAATTATGTAGTAAATCAGAACCCCTGTTAAGTGTAATGCTAATTGAGCCAGGCTTTCTGGAGGAACATTCAATGCTTCACCCTGCCCATGGCTTACTCCTTGTTCTTTGTTCCTTATTTTGATCACGCTATTGAGGATATTTTCTTCGAAACTTTTAAGAAATCCATTGTAATACTCAGGGAAAATTCCAAGTTCCATTACTCCCCTTATCAGCTCTCTCGGTTGAGCAGATGGTTTATCAAGTATAGTCTTCAAAACGCTTTCAAATGCTTTGCCTGAGTTAAATATACATCCTTTTGTATCTCCACTTAATAGATCAGATCTGGCTTCCTCAATTTCATGTAAGGCACCTTCAAATTGGTAAGCTTTGATCAAATCGTAGGCTTTTTCCATTATTTCATTTTCAATCCATTTTGAATCAGCCTTTATAAAACTACCTTCAATCATCCTCCATGGAAGATCAGCTTCAGAGAGAATGCGATTAATTTCACTCTGCAATTGATAAACATATTTCTCTAAATTAGCTACATCTGTTGTCCTATAATAGCTCAAATAATCATCATAGTATATCTCTACTACATCAAAAACATAATTTGCAACCCCTTTAATGATAAAATCTTCTATGCTTTTTGTCTCTTCAAGGACACCCTCGGTATTATAACACTTTAGCTCTTTCCATCCGTGTTCGGATAGCATCCTATTGGACACCCAATTTAGCAGAGGTTCAGATTCCCGGACATTTGAGTCATCTATTGGATCAAGCGAATCAAGCAGAAGATAAAGGCGACGTCTAACAGACGTTTTTAGTTTGATCTGAATTCCTTGTTTCGCTGCTTTTTTGGAAAATAGCAACTTCATCTTGTGCTCCTCACGCTTAAAAGCATAGCATCGACCAATCTCTTTTCATCGCAGCCTTTGGGATAGAGGGCAGAAAGAGAATTCGCTAAGCGCAGGAAATCCTGACCCCGCTCCATTTCGCTTTTTATCAGAGCCCGGAGGGCGTTGGTCTGTCCATTATCCTGTAATAGCATAGCGGCATGCACTTTATCCAAAGTGGTGACCATAATTGGTTGAGTTTCATCTGCTCCGGAGAGCTTAACTTTTCTACCCTTGATCTTCGGAAGAGATTTGGTCTCGTATTCCTCAAATATCTCAAGCTGTTCTTTAACATCAAATGTAGTATCCACCCGCGAGATATTGCCACTGCCAAACAGTGTATCTGCCCTTTCCCAGACAGGAATTAGACGCACAGTTCCTTTGTCTATGTCAATAATCCGCTTGTCCCATTTACTCAGATCTATCCCTAAGGGCTGAGCAAAGCGTCTGGCAACATCATAAACCAAAGAGAAACCGGCTTTAACTTTAGCTTTTTTGGGAACATCTTCATCGTCATCTGATTCTTCATCCACATCTTCACTTGCGTAGGTAGAAATGGTATCTGTGGATTGAAGTGTCCAGAGGAAAAGGGCTGTAAGCCGGGCATCCTCTTCCAATGCTCCAGCAGCGCCATTTCTGGCCAGAGATTCTGCTGATCCCAGAACTTGCTCCAAAGCTATCCTGCCTACAACTTCCCAGACCTTTTCCAGATAGGTGCCAATGCTTATTTCTTGCCCTTCAGCAGTTTCCACTTTGCAGTAACGGCTGAAGATTTCAAGAGCAGGACCTATGCAGGAAAAGACCAGATCTGCACCTCTGACACCCTCTGATTCGAGACGGTCTATCCATTTTCCTACTTTATCAGGAAGTTCCTGAAGCACTATAGACCAATCTCCAACTCCAGCATTAATTGGCCTTGGACGGCAGACTAGGTGAACACTAGACAGAAGCATAGCTTTTTTTACGCCAGCCTGAGATGCGCCAACCTTGCTTTCCATTTCTGTTTTTATAGGCCATGAACTCGTGATAATCAAGCCAGCATCTATCAATCCATTTAGTAGAGCTTCCCATCCTTCAGTTGTTTTATGAGCAAAGACTACAGAAAGAACCCCATCAGGTTTTAATACTCGTTGAGAATCTGAAAATGCCAAGCCAATTTGACCTTCAAAGAAGGATTTCCCCTTAGGTTCTCCGTTAAAAAACCTTGTTTCATCCTGTACTATTTCATATTCTTTGGGGGTGAGAGAGTTACCAGAGTCATAAGGATCTTTTAGGAGCTTATGATTAGGTAATAGTCTTTTGAGCCAGACATAGAAAAAATCTGATAGATCGGAATAAGGAATGGCATCGTAGTATGGTGGGTCAGTGAAAACCAGATCAGCTGTTTCATCTGATAATGGAGAATGACGTGCATCGGACTGTGTCACTTGACCACTATTGTATTCGTTTGAGGAGATAAAGTTGATAATCCTATCTAAGGCTTTTCTAAAATCACCTGTTGAAGATGCGAGTATATTAGCTTCCGAAAAATCCCATACTATTGGCATGGCTTGTCTACCAAAAGAATCCATTAACGATTCTCCCGATGGCTTCCACCTACACAGGTTGTTATTTTGCATACTTGTTTTGCTGATGCTAAACGCAATCAATTCACTTATGGAAGAGGTTAGATCACTTGATAATGACACTAAGTTATGCATAGTTAATAATTGTCTTCGAGTAAAGAGATTTCTGAATTCAAGAATACCATATTTTTGTATAGAGAAAGCCCTACCAGCTCCAGATCCTCCACCAACAGGAGTCGGTTCATCTGGAACTGGACACAAACCTTTTTTACCACCTTGTTCCCATTCTGCCATGATTCTCTTAATCTCTTTTTGAGCTGCAAAAATTGGGAGATAGTCAGCATCGGAAGCTAAGCGATATTGGCGTCCCTGGACTCCTTCTCTTGTAAGCACTACAGCCAGCATCCTGGCTCCACCAATTCTTTTGCCAGCTTCATCAAAGATCACATCCGCACCACCATTTTGCGTAGCTAGCTGGGATCTAACCCTATCAGGAGATAGAACCGAACCACAACAAAGGCAAGTGGCTTTAGCGCGAGCCACGGTAGGACCATGCACTTCGCTGTCTTTCCTAGGCTCAAAGATCTCGAATTCAACTGATGGTGCGCTACCTTCTATTCGCTTAACTATTGGCTTTAAAGCGACTTTCTTTTTTGCTTTATTACAGAGCCAGAAACTACGCATCAAAGGTATTTCTGCACCACAATCGGGTGATTCGCAGCACACTGTTCTTGCCCAGATATAGGCAATGGGCTTAGAACCATCCGGATCATCGGGATAGTATTTGCCAAGCTCTTCTTTTGCTTGTTTTATAATTCTGTCTCCCGCTGCCTTTAGTTCATCTATCAACTCAGGACCGCTTTTGGGGATGTCTTCCAGCATTACTTTCAGGATGAGGCAGGCAACAGGATTCAGGTCACTGGCAAAGGCATCACAGCCGATTCTGAGAGCTTCAAGAGGAATACTGCCACCTCCGGCAAAGGGATCAACAACCAAAGGTGTTTCTTCCGGATGGGCTGCTTTGATCAGAGCCCTGCTCACTTCAAGGTAATCCTTTTTGTTAGCATTATCCCAATTGGCGAAATCGGCTATGAAATACAGCAACTTCCTTTGCAGATCATAATCGGTATTGCCAATGTTTCCACACAAAGGATGCAGCAATTCTCTTGCTATTTTTTTAAAATCTCCAGGACAATAAGGATCGCAAGGATCAGGCAACAGCAGAGCCATCAGCATTGCCCTGCTTGAAGCCAAGGGGCGCCTTGCCCACCATAAATGCAAAGTGCTTGGATGCCCATGATGGATAGATTTTTCTCTAACAGCGTGTTTTGATACTTCTGCAATCGGGAAATCAACTTCAGCGAGACGTTTACATTCTTTGGGGATCATGAATTCTCCGTTGTGCCCGGTGTGTGGTGAACAAGCATTTCTCCTTCTTCACATAGCCTTCTATACTTGTGACTAAGCAGATCAGGTAAACTGCATTGTGCTTCAAGTATGACCGAGATATCGTAGCCGTCCATTAGAAAGAAAGTAGGCTGCTTGCCTTGCTTGATCTGGTATAAGGATTCTTTCGTATATCCGTTTATTGATATAAATATGCCCCGAGTGAACATGCTCTTTCCTTCGATCTTTCCCCTGAATTTTAGCAGTTCGCCCTCATTTACTTGGGATGCTGTCCATTTAACTTCAATAAGATATATATCATTTTTGAACTCAATAGCTCCATCAATCTGCTCCCCAATTACCCTGAATGGTTCACGTGGAGATAAATCATAAATATCGAAGATTTTGGTGAGGATTTTCTCGAGTTCAAGGCCAGCTTTTTGTCTGTCGTTCTCCTGGGTTAATTCGTAATATCGATCCCTTAGGGGAGCAAGTTCATTTTTTATGTCTGACTGATTCTGATTAACTACTGGTGGGGTACTTGGTTCATTATCAGGGATGAAAAGTGTACTTAAGAATTCTTTGTCATGCAAGCTAGGAAACTTGAAATCCAGTTCAAGAAGACATTTATTGAGTTCGTCGATCTCATTCCTTGATAAGGGATTACCCTTGTTGTTTCTATAGGTTTTCCCCTCTAAAACAACTGTTTCGATCAAATCTTGAAAGACATTGGCCTTTTTTTCGTATGTATTCTCAAGCAGATTGATTATAGCGGGAAGTTTACTCCCACCGAGCCAGTATCCTGACAATCCAAGTTTAGCTGCTACAGTACCAAAGTTGACATGTCCTTTCCACATAGAATGGCCAGAAGCTGGCAAGAAATTGGAGAGTATCTCCGCAAGCTTCCTTATTGCATCCCTCTGATTAAATTCTAGCGCCATTCCCTGTATCCTCTATTAGTTGCGTGATGCTAATCGTGTAGTGTTGAACCTTCTTCACTTCATTCCAATTATACTGAGCAGGATTGAGTATTGGAGGTTGAAGCTTAGGTTCAGTATTACAGTTAGTGACTACATAAAGCCAAAAGCAATCCGGTCTATCCTCTGCTACCCTTCTTTCGTTGGGAGTGAGGATAATGGTGCCGGTTTCGGCTCCAATTCCTTTGACCTCAATAAGCCGCAGCTCTCCAGAGCTAATGTCCAGGCTGGTGATATCGTATCCCAGGTTTTTCTCGTGCACATCAAAGACCTTTCTGCCCTGGGATTCTTCATATTTCATCACCACTTTCATAGCAATCGCCTCGGTTTCCAGATTGGGCTTCAGATTCTTTATAGTATCGGATTGAGCTTCCGGGTGGGGGAGAACTACGATACTAGTGATTCGCTCAACGCCTTGTAAAGTGAGTGATTTCTGTTGCTGCAGCTCTTTTCTTCTTTTTTCGCGGCGGGCGATCATATTTGCCTGATGGTTTTCGGCTATAACCAAGCGTCCTTCAGCTCCAGCAATCCCAAGTTTTACTTCCTCTTCCAGCTTTCCGATTTCCTGATCTGCTTTGCCAATAATCTCCTTGAGGGAAAGCTCCACATGCTTTTCCACACGCTTGATCTCTTCTTCTTTTTCAGCTTTGATCTCATTCAGAAATGGCATAAAGGCATTGTCATTGAGCCAATTGAGAGCTTCCTCAGAATATGCAACTGAAGGCAGTTCAATTTGTTGCTCTGCCGGCATAAAATCACCGATAATAGTGGGTTCTCGCAACACCGGTTCTTTATATTCTGAAATTTCCACAACAAACATCCTCTCATGAATCACGGTGCCCATGCCATCTACAACTCTGGCTCTATAAAAATCCAATCTCACCGGTTCTAAATGCATCAGAGAATAGTATGCAGCTCCGCAGCTTAGTTCTTTTTTTGCGTTATTTACTGTATTGCGCCGGAGAGCTTCAAACAGAGGATGCCCGGGAGTTACCCACTCCAAATTGTGCTTTTCTGATGTAGCTCTGTCAGTTGTGCAGAGAGGATACTGGTTTGCTAAAGGAGGCAGCTTCCAATCCCGCTCTGATTCGTATGACTTTAAGTGTCCCGGCGTTTTTCCAAGATCAAAGCTGTGAGCCATACCGGGATGGTCTTTAATTGAGAAGTTGGCAATTTTGGCGGCTTCATTGATAAATCTGTGTATGGTTTCGGGGACTACGCGTCTTTCCTGAGCGAGAGCTCTTCGTTCAATGAGCATACTAAGATTCAGCTTCTTGGAAGCAAGCCCCTCCAAAGCATTCTGGCAAATAGCCCGAAAGCGATCTTCCTCCACATTTTGCAGTATTCTAAGTTCCAGGTCTGCATCACCCATCTTGCCTGCGTAATAATCTCTAAGGATTCGTTCTATTTGGTCGGAAGGCATCACTTCGCCTACCACATTGAAAACAGCATCATCATCCAAGGCATCTCTAATATTTTGAAGTTTTTCCAGGAGTTTCTTCAGCACCATACCCTCAATAGTGTTTTCTGCTACGAAATTGAAGATTAGACAATCCTTCTTCTGTCCATAACGGTGGATACGCCCCATCCGCTGTTCCAGACGGTTAGGATTCCAAGGGATGTCATAATTGAACATAATGTTACATACTTGGAGGTTGATACCTTCTCCTGCTGCTTCCGTGGCTATCAGGATTTGGATTTGTCCCTCTTTGAACATCTGTTCTGAGTATAACCTTGTTCCGGGTTCATTACGAGAACCTGGCTTCATGCTGCCATGGATACAACCCACTGCAAAACCCCAGGATTTAAGCTTATCTTCTAAGTAATAGAGGGTATCTTTAAACTCTGTGAAGATTAAGAGACGTCTGTCTTTATACTCGAAAAAACCTTCTTGTTGCAGCAGGAACTTCAGCTTTGCCAGCTTTGCTTCTTGGTTGGATTGTTCTACCGCTTCCGCTTCTTTGGCGAAAGCAAGTAAATCCGCTATTTCTTCCTTTACCAGGTCTTTGTTCTCAACCAGAGACATAGCTTCCAGGATTTGTTCCAGCTTTTCTCTTTCATACTCCTCCATCTCTTCCCACTCTTCTTCATCAGGGATTGAGGGGGGTGCTTGATTTGCCAGTTTGTAAGCATTTTTAAGGTTTTCTTCCAGGCGATTTGCCCGATTTAATAAACTTTTGCGCATGGCATAGGTACTGGAAGCCAAGCGCCTTTGATACATAGACATTAAGAAACCAATAGCTTTTGCTCTTGGATTATTACTATCTGCGGCAGCTAAAGCGCTTTGTCGCTTAACATAATTGGTAATGTTTCTATATAGCTCAAATTCTGCTCCGTCTATCTGGAAAGCAATGGTTTGGGTTATTCTCTTGGTGAAGATCTTAGCTTGTAGCCAGTTACCAGAGCTATCTTTCTCTGGGAAATATACCATTGCTTCTTTGGTTCTGCGCAAGTAGAAAGGAGCTCTTTGGTTTTCCATGGCATGGCGAATAGACTTTACATCGGCAAACACATCCTTATCCAGAAGTTGCAGAAAGTAAGTGAAATTCTCAGGATCTCCCTTGTGAGGAGTAGCTGTCAAAAGAACCAGATGATCGGTAATGTCTCGCAGGTATTCACCAAGCTGATATCTGGCTGTTTTCCCTCCTGTTGAGCAAGACATTCTGTGGGCTTCGTCAACGATCACCAGGTCCCAATGTGACTGTTTTAATCCTGGTAAAATGTCCTCCCGCTTCGCTAAATCCAAGGAAGTAATGACTCTATTGTACTCGAGCCACTGGTTTGATCCAAATTGGTTACGAATTTCTGAACCCTTGAGAACAGTGAATTTTTCATCGAACTTTTCCAAGAGCTCACGCTGCCACTGAAAAGAAAGATTGGAGGGGCAGACGACAAGGATTCTCTCTGCCAGACCACGTAGCTTTAGCTCTTTAATCAATAATCCTGCCATAATCGTCTTTCCGGCTCCGGCATCGTCAGCAAGCAGAAACCTTATCCTGGCGAGTTTGAGGAAGTAATCATATACTGCCTCAAGCTGGTGGGGAAGGGGATCAACCCGAGATATAGATAGTCCAAAATATGGGTCAAATTCATAGGCAATCCCAAGCATATAAGCTTGTAAACCAAGTCTGAGGAGATTGGCATTCCCATTATAGGTATATGTGCTATCAATGATCTCAAGTTCTTCTATTTGAGTAAGAGTAAGGTTTACCTGTCTAAAATTTTGGCTCTTAGTTCCTACCAGACCCAAGACAAAAACTTCGTTTCCCCCTTGTGTAAGGGTCAGGACTCTCATGGGCTCATTAAATAGGGAGCTGGAAATGATCTGGTTTACCTGTAATCTCAATTTGACCCTCTTCTTATCTAATGATTACTTATTGAAACTATCTCAGTATGAGTAAAATGTGCCAGGATGTTTACCACCATTCCTGGTTTCATATCTTTAATCAGGGCTCCTCCCTTTGTGTCCGCCAATAACATTATCCATTTTTCTCTATAAACTTGATGATCCGCTTTACACTCCTAAGATTATGTTCACTTGCCTCTTTCAAGAGTTCAGCTAAATCATTCATTTCGGTTATTCCACATCAAATGACAAACAATCACATCAGATACTTCTGTCAATAAGAAACTGTTTAGCATTACATAATCAGCACGCTGACTACACAGCTAATATCATTCCGCTTGAATAATTACAAAAAACGATTAAAGTATCTTCCCAGTTTCCAAGCTGGAGGTAAACATTAACCACATCCATATTAACTACACAATGACTGCTGATGAGTTCAAGTTCAGGATGCTCAGCAGCAAAGAAATTTAAGTAATTGCGCTTTTTCTAATTTCAAAGTTCCGTTTTTCCAACTGCTCTTTCCAAACCCTGTCCAAACGTCTTGCTAATTTGTAGCAATAGGATCAGCAAACAGGCCAAAAATTCCCAATATTTGCTTGGTCATTTTCCAAGCTAATTTATCGCATCTTGCCTCCCATCAAAGCATTATCCCCACTTTCTCCTTGTGTCATAATTTGAAGTTTTGGGGTCACTTTGCATTTTTCAATTATAAAAATCTTATCTTTTTGATGATTTTTACTTTTATGTCTTTTTAATAGGTAATGGATCTTAGTTAAAGGCGTTAATTAGGCCTTTATCTATCCTTAATAACTCCTTAAATATTAACGCTTGATTAAGGAGTGATTAACTTGTAATATACTTCTTCATCAAGGGAATTGTAATTGATGACTGATACAATTTCTCTTGCATAAAATTACTGAGTGGTAACCCATTAAAGTATACAGGGTCTTTTATGCTAAGATAGTCTTTTCTGAAGTTATCGCAAAGGATAGGTGGAAGGATGAAGTTAGTAGGTTTTAACTCCTTGTTATCTTGGCAGATAATGTCTGCAGGAGTCTGGTTATTCCGGTTCCTGTTTTTCCTGAATATGTTGAAGTAGATGTTATACAGAAAGGCTTTACTCATGAAGTCCGGGAAGCTGTCAAAGTCTTCAAGTTTGAGAAGCTCATTTTCAACTCTGCCATGGAATGATTCTACATCGCTGTTGTATCTAGGCGAGGCTGGAGGAATGATTCTATGTTCTACCTGCCCACTGAGAATATTCTGGAAGAAGGTTTTGTGGTATCTAAGCCGATCCACAAATTCTGTACCGTTATCAGTTTGAAAGCTGACCTCTGACAAGTCCACTCCAGCGGATTCAAGGTTATGGATCAGGTATTGGGCATAGATACCTGTAGCAATGGGATCAAGTTTATTCGAGAAAGCCAGGAATAACCATCCAGATTTATAATCCCTGGCAGAGATCATGAACCTGGGGATATCGCCCTTACAATAAGCAGGATAGCATTCAGGCACGTCATTCAGGAACTTAACATCTATCTGGATCTTCTGGAAGGGCTTATATTGAGCCCTGATCTTACTCATATCCCATCTTTTCTTCCATTTGGTGGGTCGGGGCTTGATCATTCCGTTCTGCTTAAGGATTTTATTCACCGTTTTGGCAGAGCACTTCAAGCCCAGTAATTCGATTATCCGTCTGGCTCCCAGTTGATTTTTGGTCTTTTGGCGGAAGGCAATGATTCTTTGCCTGGTCTCTTCCGGTATCTTTTGGGGATGATTCTGTCCAACTCTGGATTTATTTTTCAGGCTCTCCACACCTATCTGGGCATCATAGCTTCTCACCCAGTGCTGGACAGTCCTTCTGGTGGTGTTGTATTGACGGGCACAGGCTGAGATTCCATGCGTCAAAGCATACACGACCAGTGAATACCGAAAAGAAGTTCTTGACTTAGAATCGGGTATCGTTTTCATAATATCTCTATATGTAATCATGTGTGCCAGTATTTCCACTATGTGGTTTTCTGGCACGCTTTTTTTTTGATATCTCAGGCATAGTTGGTGTGTTTTTATGCGTAAAGGGAGGATCGGCATAGTTTTTTTTGCATTTAAGCCAAACTCCCCTACATAGAAACCCACCGCAAAACTGGGTTGGCTGGGTACAAAGCTGATATACCAGGACGCAAGGGATCAAAAAAAGACATACATCCTGAATAGTGATCTTCATTTGTAATAACTTACTACTCTCAATGATCATTTGGTTCTCCATCTTTATGCGGTTGATTCTGCAAAAGTTCACGTAAGTTGCTTTGGCGAAAATCCTTCACTTCCCGGGCTGAAAACTCTATCTCCTTGATACCATAAGCCGGAATAGCTATGTTCCTGTATATCAGCAGCTTCTCCATCGTTCTCCTCGAAACTAGTTTTAAAGGTTCTGCCTGTATACTTAAAAGGGTGACTCTCCACTTGCATAAAATTACAAAAGGTGAATCCTGTAAGTGGAGACATCTTCTCTATCCTAGCTCCCAACTACGCTACAGATATTATGTAGTTATTCATAGAGAACTTCTCTAATGAATACCAGGATTACCGAAACATCGTGATTATGGATAAAGCTGGATGGCATATTTCCGGAATGTTTACCTCCCGGTCAACCCTCTCTCACGCTTTATTTCTTTACCGATTTGCATGTGGTAACGAAACACCCGGGTTACCAATGAACGATGAGGACATCGTTTTTCCGGAATGTTGACCTCCCGGTCAACTATAAAACGACAAGGATGTCGTTTTTCCGGATAAAAAAGCGGAGCTTCAGCGAGCTCCGTTAACACATAATTGGGCTCTGAAGTTTGCTTGCGGGTGCAAAATGAAGAATAATTATTCCTATTTTCCTGAATATCCTCTTCGGGTTTTGAAGGCAAAGAGAAATTTGTGATTGACAAAATAACATTAGTCCTGTATAAGGAAACTATTATAATTTATAGTAGTGAGGTGAAAATGAACATAGATCAGGAAAAAATTAAGGCAATGAGCTTTGAAGAGTCCTTAA
>Ga0302251_1000943_pt1 | contig 20978 bp, 20 predicted proteins | sample AAG_RA_Gln_MG_FD_193534 | JGI IMG/M metagenome (GOLD analysis project Ga0302251, IMG submission 193534) | Enriched activated sludge microbial communities from anaerobic digester in WTTP, New Holstein, Wisconsin, United States - AAG_RA_Gln | ecosystem: Engineered > Bioreactor > Anaerobic >...
CTTGATTTTAACGAGCAAGCTCGTTTTTTGCCGGAAGTCTATATAATCAAACAGCAATAGATTGAGGGAGAAGAATGATAATTCAATGCAGTCAATGCCGGACAAAATATCGTTTCGCCGATGAGTTAATGGAGGGGGACGGTATATGGATGCGGTGCAGCCGTTGTCAGCATGTTTTCTTTCAGGAAAATCCGCATATTAAAAAGCCCGGCGGTGAGCCGGCAGCCAGGGAAGAACAACTTGCAGAGGATAAGACCTTATCTTTGCACAGACCGCCTGTTTCCGGTGAAGATGAGAATGCCGAACTCTTTCTTGACGACGTCATGCGGGCGAAGAAGGAATCTGAGAAAGAAATAATGCCGGAAATAGAAAAGCCGATCAATGAAGAAATCTTTGAAGATGAAGATGATACAGCCTATGAATCGGCGATGGAGTTTGATCGGCGCGAAGCAGGAAAGTCTTCCCGGAAAAAGACCTGGAAAATACTGGCAATCGCCGCCTGGATCATTGCGGCGATCGTTGTTATTCCGGCGATCATCTATTACTTTGTTTTTCCGCAGATGGGCGACCGTTTACTCAAGGTTGTCAGTCAGTATGTGGATATCGGCATTCGTGAACCGGCGCGCCCGGAAGTCGTTGCCGGCCAGATAAAATTGCAGGATATAAGGCAGCGGATTTTAAATAACTTTATGCTGGGGCAAATCCGCGTGGTGGAGGGTACGGCCGTGAATCAGGCCGATTATCCGGTTTCCCGGATAGTCGTCAAGGGAGAAATTGTTGACGCCTACGCCGTCGTATTGGGAGAGCGCGCCGCGTATGCGGGGAATGTCTTGACTGACGAGGAATTAACGAGCCTGCCGGAAGAAGCAATATTCAGCAGACTTTCCATCCCGGAAGGCAGCAACAATTCGAATGATAAAATTGCCCCGAACGGAATGATACCCTTTATGATAGTGTTTGTCCGCGAACCGGCGGGCGTAATTAAAACAACGGTCAAGACGGCCGGAGCGGAGCGTCTGTTGTCCAATTGATGGCGGTTTCTCTTGTTTACACAAAGGAAAAGGCGCGTTGATCAACGCGCCTTTTTTATTTCTCCTATTTGATGGCGATGAGGCTTTGAATACTTATTCTGCTGATTACACCTTCGCGCAGAATTTGCGGAGGAGCGACTGTGACGTCTATTATTGTAGAACCCTTGCCGCCCGCCGTATTTCCCAGGTCAACGATAGCGTCAACTTGCTGTCCGATTTGGCGGGCGACTTCGCCTGCGCTCGAGCATTCGGGGGCGCCGGATAAATTAGCGCTGGTTGCCGTGAGGGGCTGGCCGAGTTTTTGTGTCAAAGTTCGAGCGCCTCTGTGGCTGGAAATGCGTATACCGATTTTACCGGTTTGCGCCGTCAAAAGAGGCGATACTGTGCTGGAAGCTTTAAAGATAATGGTCAGCGGCCCGGGCCAGAATGTCTTCATCAAAATTAAAGCTGCCGGGGGCACTCCCTCGACAAGCGGGTAGAGATTTTCTTCCATGTCGATGATAACGGAAATTGGATTGTGAAAATTTCTGCCTTTCAGATCGTAAATTTTCCGGATCGCTCTTTCGTTTGTTGCATCTGCGCCCAAACCATAAAATGTTTCCGTGGGATAGGCGATGATGCCGCCCCCAGCTAAAATATCCGCTGCGCGGGATAAAACGAATTCTTCCGAATTGTCGGCATCGACTTTCAGGATTTCCGGCATGAAATGTCGTCCTGCTTCTTTTCCACATCCTCCGCCATTTTTCTAATGTAGCCGGCAAGTTTGACGCTGATCTTTTCATCTTCGAGCGCCAGGATGCGCACGGCGTAGAGGGCGGCGTTTTTTGCCCCTGCTTTGCCTATCGCCATTGTGGCCACCGGTATGCCTCCCGGCATCTGGACGGTGGAAAGCAGGGCATCGAGACCCTGCAAAGCGGTGGCATCAATGGGCACGCCGATTACCGGCAGCCGGGTCTGGGCGGCGATGACACCGGCCAGATGCGCCGCTGCGCCGGCGCCGACAATAATTATTTTTACACCGCGTTTAGCCGCATCCTGGGCGAACTTGGTTGTGCGCTCCGGAGTGCGGTGGGCGGAGGTTAAAAAAAGCTCACAGGGGATGTCGAATTCTGCCAGAATTTTCGTTGCCTCGGTCATAATCGGCAAATCGGAATCGCTGCCCATGACCACGCTGACGACTGCATCTGTTTTTTTATTCATAGCTTCCCTCAAAGACGAGATATTAAGTAAGCGCGCCTAATAACTTATTAAAAGTGTAATTGCAAGCGGCAGTTTTATTCCAATTCCAAATTCAGCGCTACCTTTGTTGGCGTCGTCATCGGCTTCCTCAACGTATGTATAATACGCCTCGTCGCCTCCTCCTAGCCGCCGCGGTATCATCTATGATTTGGAAATGGAATTACGCATGGGAACTTTGTTTTTGCCTTGACATATTAGCTCTAAGTATCTAGAGTTTCGCGATGTTAAAAATAAGGAGAAATTAATGAAAAACGAACTTACAGCTGTTATTGAAACCGACAAAGGAACAATCCGCTTACGGCTTTTTGCCGATCAAACACCGATTACCGTCGGTAATTTTGTTAATCTGGCGCGCCGCGGTTATTACAATAATTTAAACTTTCATCGTGTTATTTCTGATTTCATGATTCAGGGCGGTTGTCCCGAAGGTGATGGCCGCGGTGGACCCGGATATCGATTTCAGGATGAGTTTGTCGCCGGGCTCCGCCACAATAAACCGGGTATCCTTTCCATGGCCAACGCCGGTCCGCAAACCAACGGCAGCCAGTTTTTTATTACACATGTGCAGACGCCGTGGCTCGACGACCATCACACCGTCTTCGGCGAAGTGTTAAGCGAAGCCGATCAGGATGTTGTTAACCGGATTGCTCAGGGGGATAAAATCCGTTCTATTTCAATTGAAGGTGATATTTCCGAATTGATGGAAAGCACCAAATCTTTGGTGGATAAATGGAATGCCGTCCTCGATGTGAAATTCCCCGAACTGCCAAAAGCCCCGAAATGATGAATACGCCACACCGGAGATAAAATATCGGAAGAAAATGACCTGGTTTACCGGCGTGAAGGGAGGAGTGTGTAAAATCGGCGGGGTTTCGCAATTCGTGTCTTATTCCATTTCCCATTAATGATGACATCGCGGCGGCAACGCCCCCTGACTCCCGCCGGCGGATTGCTAAGACGGCTGGATCGGGCAGCGACCAACCGGCGAAGCCTCCTTCCCGCCAGGGATTTTTCTTGAAATACTACTTATTATTACACTTAATCGAGGAGAGAAGTTAAAAAATGAAAGTGAACTTATACGAATACCTGGCTGGCAATGAATATCCTGGCCGGGGCATCTGCATCGGAAAGACTCCAAGTGGAAACAAAGCTGTGATTGGCTACTTTATCATGGGGCGCAGCGTCAACAGCCGCAACCGTGTGTTTGATCCCATTGACGGCGGCATCCGCACCATGGCGGCCGACCCTTCCAAAATGACGGACCCGCACCTGATTATTTATAACCCCGTCCTGACTTACGAAAACACGACGATTGTGACCAACGGCGACCAGACCGACACTATCCGCGATTTCATGGCGCGCAACGATTTTCCGGGTTTTGGTTTTGAAGCCGCGCTTTTGACCCGCACCTTTGAGGATGACGGCCCCAACTGGACGCCCCGTATTTCCGGTGTGGTGGATATGCTTACCGGCGGCTATAAACTCAGTATTTTGAAGAGCTGCGACGGCAATGAGAAGAGCGTGCAGCGTTTTACCTTTGACTATTCCGAGCCCCTGGCCGGAGAGGGGCACTTTATCAGTACCTACAAATGCAACGGAACACCGATTCCCAGCTTTGCGGGTGAGCCTTTGCGCGTCGCCATCGACGAGGACGATCCCAATGAATACGCCGGCAAGCTGTGGGCAGCCCTGAACGAAGACAATAAGGTCAGCCTGTTTGTGCGCGCCATCGATCTTAAAACCCGGGCCTATGAGGACGTTATCATCAATAAATACAAAACGGTGGAGGGATAATTCATGAACGAAATAGCACTTAAATACGGCTGCAACCCCAACCAGAAACCCGCCCGGATTTTTATGGCGGACGGCAGCAATCTGCCGGTTGTCGTATTAAACGGCAAGCCCGGCTATATCAACTTTTTGGATGCGCTTAACAGCTGGCAGCTGGTGAAAGAGCTCAAAGAGAATACCGGCATGGTTGCCGCGGCCTCCTTTAAACATGTCTCCCCTGCCGGAGCCGCCTTGGGCTTCCCCCTGGACGAAGTTTTACGCAAAATGTATCATCTCGACGCCGCCATGCAGCTATCACCACTGGCCTGCGCCTATGCGCGCGCCCGCGGGGCGGATCGCATGAGCAGTTTCGGCGACTGGATTGCGCTCTCCGACGTCTGCGACGTACCCACGGCAAAGATCATCAAAAATGAGGTTACCGACGGCATCATCGCTCCGGGTTACGAGCCGGAAGCGCTGGAAATTTTAAAATCCAAGAAAAACGGCAACTACAACGTGGTTTCCGTCGACCCCGCCTACGTGCCGACCTCTATAGAGCATAAACAGGTGTTCGGCATTACCTTTGAACAGGGCCGCAACAGCCTGAAGATCGACGGCAGCATGCTGGACAATATTGTGACTGAAAACAAGACTATGACTGATGTCCAGAAGCGTGATCTGGTACTTGCCCTGATTACGCTGAAGTACACGCAATCCAACAGTGTATGCTTTGTGCAGGACGGCCAGGTCATCGGTGTGGGCGCAGGGCAGCAGAGCCGCATCCACTGCACCCGTCTCGCGGGCCAGAAGGCCGACAACTGGCAGCTGCGCCATATGCCCAAAGTGCTCAATCTGCCGTTCCGCGACGATGTTTCCAAACCCAACCGCGACAACGCCATCGACGTTTACATCGGCGACACCCCGGAAGATGTCATCGGCGAAGACGTATGGGCGGAAACCTTCACCAGCCGCCCCGAGCCTTTGACGCCAGCCGAGAAGAAGGCATGGCTCGCCAAAGTCACCGGCGTTTGTCTGGGCAGCGACGCGTTCTTCCCCTTCGGCGACAACATTGAGCGCGCCCGCCGCAGCGGCGTGACGGCCATCGTGGAGCCGGGCGGTTCCATCCGCGACCAGCAGGTGATTGACACGTGCAATAAATACGGCATTGCCATGGCCTTTTGCGGGTTGCGGTTGTTCCACCATTAACAGGATCAGTACTTAACAAGTTATAGACTGTTAAGTGCAGCAAAGACATTTTTTTCGTAACACATGAGCAGAAGATCGAAAGTGCAATAATATTTCATCGGAGCGAAAGTGATGCCCGATTATACAAGGAGCTTACATTATGGCAGGTGCAGAAATATTTGACAGTGAAGAAATAAAGGCGATGGCGGATGTCATCGATAGAAAAATGATTCATCGGTACGGTTCACACGCGATGAGAAACGGACAGTATCGTGTGGATGAATTTGAGGACAAAGTGAAGGCCATTACCGGCGCAAAATTCGCCCTCGGCGTTTCCAACGGCACAGCGGCGCTAATCGTTGCGCTCAAGGGCATAGGAGTTCAGCCCGGCGACGAAGTCATTACAACTCCGTTCACATTCATTGCAACAATAGAAGCCATTGTCGCCTGCGATGCGGTTCCGATCCTCGCCGATATCGATGAGACGCTGAGCCTCGACGCGGCTTCCGTCGAAAAACTCATCACGCCGAGGACGAAAGCAATTATGCCCGTGCACATGTTCGGGGTGGCCGCGGATATGGATAAGTTTACGGCGCTCAGTGAAAAATACAACATACCCATCATTGAAGATGCCTGCGAAGTGGTCGGCGGAACTTATAAAGGCCGTTACCTCGGTACGCTGAGCAAATGCGGTACATGGAGCTTTGATCCCAATAAAACCCTGACCGTCGGCGAAGGCGGCATCATTCTTACCGACGATGAAGCGGTCTACAGTAAAATGGAATACTATCATGACCACGGACATGTCCACAGCAAACAGCACGATCGCGGCGCGGATGCCAAATCAGGTCTGGGAGTCAACTACCGGTTAAGCGAAATACAGGGGGCGCTGGGGCTTGTAGCGATGAATAAAATGCCGATGGCTCTGGGACTGCTGCGGGCGACGAAAAAGAAAATCCTTGACGCCGTGGCGGATACAGGCATTCGCCCGCGTCCCATGAACGACAGCGAAGGCGACACGGCAACCCATGTCATCTTCCTGCTGCCCACAGCCGAAGCCGCAAAAAAATTCCAGGCGGCCACCAAAGAAGCCGGCTGCCCCGCTGCGATCATCGCGGAAAACACATGGCATTATGCGAAACACTGGCAGGCGCTCGAAGACATGGGCAATAAAGATTACTTTGGCACGAAGACTCCTTCTTACACGCCGCAAACCATGGCCAAAAGCGATGCCATTCTGAGCCGCGCCGTCATGTTCGGGCTCAATATCATTATGGATGATGCCTCCGTGGATAAAATCATCGCGGCGATAAAAGCGGGAGCAAAAGCTGTGCTTTAGTAAAAAGAAGCAAATATAAGATTAAAATACAGGCGAGTTTGCAAGACTCGCCTGTATAGGTAATGATATGATTTCAATTTGCGAGGTTATCAATGATAACAGATAATATACTCAGCCTGATCGGCAATACTCCCCTTATTCGACTCAAAAATTCACGTATTTTCGCCAAAGCCGAGTTCCTGAATCCCGGTGGAAGCATCAAAGACCGTGTTGCCCTGGCGATGCTGGAAGGCGCTGAACGCGACGGCAAACTGCACCCGGACACTATCATTGTGGAGCCGACCAGCGGCAACACCGGCATCGGCATAGCGCTTGTCGGACGCCTGAAAGGATACCGCGTCATCATAGTGATGCCTGAAAACATGAGCGACGAACGCAAGAAGCTCATCGGAGCTCTGGGTGCTGAATTGATTTTGACGCCCGCGGAAGAAAGCATCGGAGGAGCCGTGAAAAAAGTCGCTGAACTGGCGGCAGCGAATCCGAAAGTTTTTGTGCCGCAGCAGTTCGAAAATCCGGATAATCCGCGTGTGCACTATGAAGAAACCGCACGCGAATTATGGCGTCAGATGAATGGTGCAATCGATTGTTTCGTCGCGGGCGTCGGCAGCGGCGGAACCCTTCAGGGGATCGGCAAGTTCCTCAAAGAGCATCGGCCCGACATCCGCATTGTGGCCGTAGAACCAAAAAATGTCTCCGCGCTGCTCGGTCACGAACCGGGTTTGCATCAAATACAGGGCATCGGCGACGGCTTCATTCCGGCCGTGCTGGATGTCAAACTGGTCGACGAAGTTATCGAAGTTACTGATGAAGACGCCATCGAGACAACCCGTGAACTGGGAAGAAGCATGGGGCTGCTGGTCGGCATTTCCTCCGGGGCGAATGTCTGGGCCGCACAGCAACTGGAGAAAAAATATCCGGGCAACATTGCCACGGTGCTCCCCGACCGTGCCGAACGGTATTTCAGCACGGCGCTGTTGAAATCCGGCAAGACAGAGTAGCGGTATATAATGCCGGTAAAAATGTAAAATAAAAAACGGGCGAGTCTAAAAACTCGCCCGAAAAATATGCATCAGATTAAATTGAAAATAAATTTAGATGGTGCTTCCTTTAACTGCAATGTCTTTTCTTAACTCCGTCCATTTCATGTAAGATAAAATTACTACTCCGATGGAAAAAATAATCAGCAGGACATCAACCACGGCGAGCATGATGTTGCTCTTGGGGATGTAAGTGTTGAAAAGCAAAGCCGCAAGAGAGTACAAAGTGGTCGCCATCATAAACAAAGCCGGCAGCACCGTGAACCAGGCGTTCTTGTTTCGTTTTACCAGCCAGACGGAGACGGCGATCAATGCCAGAGCCGCCAGCAGTTGGTTGGCGGAGCCAAAGACGGGCCAGATCACCAGAAATGCATTATAGTAGGCGAGAATAAACATCAGAACCACGCAGAGCAGGGCGTTAAAGAGATAGGATTTCATTATTGCCGGAACTTTCTTGAAAATTACCTGCCACAACTCCTCAAATAAGTATCTGTTTAACCGGACAGCCGTATCCAGGGTCGTGATAACAAAACCTTCCACCAGCAGAATCCCGAAAATGGTGCCGTAAACCGGCGGTATTCCTAATCCTGCATGCATCAGTCCGCCCGCTCCGGCGGCAAAGGCCAGTATCGGGTTTGATTTGGTGCCGGCGACTGTCGGGAAGACGATGCTGCTGTAATCGGTAAAGGCGATGCCGCAGCCGACCGCGACCAGAACGGCAACGGCGAACAACCCCTCCAGCATCATTCCGCCAAACGCAATTTTCTTGATGTCTGTTTCTTTGGTTACCTGCTTTGAAGATGTGCCGCCGGCAACCAGACAATGAAAGCCGGAAATAGCTCCGCAGGCGACTGTAATGAATAGAAACGGCCAGAGCGCGCCTAACTTGTTCGTTCCCGCCGCAATGTTGAACGCCGGGGCGGAAAATGCAACTCCTTTAAAACCAGCGACTATACCGGCGATAAAGAGTGCGGCGATTCCGGCGTAAAGGAGAAATGAATTGGTGAAATCACGCGGCTGCAGAATTACCCAGACAGGAATTCCCGCCGCGAGTAAGGTATAGAAAGAAAGGATGATCATCCAGACGGTCGTGTTTATGGCAATCGGAAAATTCATCCCAAAAATAATGGAGCTGATACAAACAAGAATAGCCAATAGAGAGGCCAGATAAATATTAATTCCTTTTTTATAAACCAGGTAGCCGATGAGAGGGGCAAAGCAGGTTATGAAAATGACGGAAGCCGAGGCGATGCCCCCGATCTGGGCCTTGGCAACCCCTTTGACCATAACGGTTTTAACGATATTCTGGGAAGAATCCAGCTTCAGAACATCCAGGGGCAGCAGAGATGTTAAAGCGGTTGCCGTTAATCCCAGAAATGCCGACGTAACCAGCAGAAGCATAACGGTGGTGAAACTGATAAATAAAAAGAAGCCCGTATTGCCCAGAGTTGCCTTGGCTATCTCCGAAACGGACTTGCCTTTTTCCCGGACGCTGGCGAAAAGCGCCGTCATGTCGTGCACCGCGCCGATAAAAATGCTTCCCACAACACACCAGAGCCATACGGGCATAAATCCAAACAACAGCGCTACGGTAGGGCCGATGATCGGTCCGCCGCCGGCAATGCTGGCGAAATGATGCCCGAATAAAACTATAGGCTTGGTTGGTACGTAGTCACGATCATCCTTCATCGAACACGCCGGCGTCTGGTTCTTATCGTTTTCCTCAAATATGCCGGCAATGTATTTCCCGTAGATACGAAATCCCAAATAAAATATGACAGCTGCTATTATTAAAAGTACCGCGGCGTTCATGCACCCTCCCCCTCAACATACTTTAATCCGGACAAAAAGAGCGGTTTTTGATTAAACTGTGGTTTAACCGCCCGAAACTATAGGAAGCGCACACACGTATGTCAATCAAAAAAATGCAGGGGAAAAGACAGCAGAATTCAGGAGATAAAAGATTATTTCCTTGACATTTCCTTGTTATTTTTGGAACATTTCTTTAATTTTATTAAAGAATTTTCCGTCGATGGGTAGATTACGTTTCCGAACAAATCACATCAGAATTGCTGCAAGCTGCCGAACAAATGGTTAAGTCGGGAACTCTGGTTGAGATTCGTCACTATTTGGCGGCATGAGCAATAACGGGATATGGGAGAGGGAGATGTGTAATTCTGTTAATAAGCAGAACCGTCCACATTTATACCATTAATACTTCTAGAGTAAAGGCGGACTTTTTTCGCCAATTTCTTTAGCAAAATCGTTTATTTCTTTTTCTAGATGCTTTAAATTGTTATATTGCAATACCTTAGACCCTATATTAAAGGGTTCTGATTCCAATAATTTCATTGTCCATTCTTCACCATATTGGTGCAAAATTCGTTCATGTTTCTTATAATAAATTTCGTACGATTTAGTCTCCTTATATCTCCTTATTAAATTATCAAGCCTATCAAGATTATTAAATTTTCTGAGTATTAAAATAAACATAATAACCAATATTAGGAATAAAATTAAATCCATTAAAATATATATGATGTTCGCAAATCGATAAGGCCATAAAGGCCATATAAAAGAACCAAAGTCTTTAATCCAAAGATTTACAGTTAATAATCGCAACATAAAAACTATGCCTATTATTGCCAATGCAACACCGTACTTTTGTTTTTTTGTAAAAGGCGCAAGTTTCATAGCTATTATGTGCTTCTTTTATCCATAAGCTTTTTGAATATTTCTTTTGTAATACCCAACGAGTTTCTCCGGTTTAATACAAAATAGTTCTACATTATCGAATTCTTCAAGACTTGTAAAATCTGCCAACCATATTTCAGAAAAACCTGTATCATATAGGTCAGGAAGATGTTCAATAGTAATAAAGTTTTTAATTTTCCATAAAGGAATATCAGTTAAAGAAAATAAAAGAATTGTATGTTCTGGTATTTCCCAATCAATTTGAAGTCTTTTATATTCTTTTTCAATTGCTTTTTCTCGAATCATGTTTAAAGCGCTGTCAATTGACATATGCTCTTGCTTCTCTATTAGCAGTTCAAACATTATGTCATTTGGATGACCTCGCCTTATCATACAAAGTTCGATACCTACAATGTTGCCATTCTCTCGAATACAAATAAAATCAGGACGCTCACTAGCTTTGATAATTTGAATTGATGAACTACTTATATAGCCATATTCAGCTAAGAAATACTCAAGTAATTCTGTCTCTCTTTCTTTTTTGAATTTATAATTATTCATAGTTGGAAGATTTATTGTTTCCGTATCTTCCTCATATGATCAATTCGCTTTTGTATCAGCGCATCGGTACCGATGTCTTCGCGGTAGGCTACCGGTCCTTTCACGGCTTGGACGCCTTCTTCGGCGATCCGGCGGGCGGCGTCCAGCGTGTCGGCGATGCCGACGATGCCGATGGCGCGCGAAGAGCTCAGATACAGGCCGTCCTCCTTCTTATCCACGGAAGAATAGTAAAGTCTTGCTTTTCCCACGTCGCCCACTTCAATCTTCGCTTTGGATGAGGCCGCGTCGGGATGATCGGCGGGCAGTCCGTAGCCTTTGGGAACGACGTATTTGCAGACGGTTGCCTTGGATTCAAATTCAATTTTCAGCTTGTCAAGCGTGCCGTCGATGATGTGCCTGCAGATAACCACGAAATCCGTTTTCAAAAGCGGCAGGATGTTCATGGCTTCGGGATCACCGAAACGCGCGTTGTATTCCAGCAGCTTCGCGCCATTTTTCGTGGCGATGAAACCGCCGTACATGACACCTTTATAAGGACTGCCGGTTTCTTTTAAAAGCGCCGCCGCAACCTGACGCGTGATCTCCAGTCCTTCTTCAATATCCGATGGTTTCAGAAAGGGCATGGAATGATCGGGCAGGGAATAGGAGCCCATACCGCCTGTGTTGGGGCCTTTATCGCCGTCAAAGCGCCGTTTGTGATCCTGCACCAGCGGAGTGCCGACAACGGTTTGGCCGTCGCACAGACACTGCAGGGAGAATTCTTCGCCGTCAAACTTTTCCTCGACGATGACGGAGGAGCTGTCCTGCAGAATCTGGGTGCATAAGTTCATCGCTTCTTCTTTGGTTGAGAAATGATCGCCCTGCACCAGCACTCCTTTGCCGCCGGTGAGCCCATCCGGCTTCAGCACGATGCCGTCGAGCGAATTCAAAAACGCCTCCACTCCTTCCATCGAGGTAAAGACTTGATATTGCGGATTGCCGGGAATATTATATTTGTTGACCAGATTGCGGGTAAACGATTTGGAAGTCTCCAGGCGCGCCAGACTTTTATTGGGGCCGACCGCAGGAACGCTGATTTGCGCCAGTGCATCCACAACGCCGTTATTCAGCGGATCTTCCGGACCGATAACGGCCAGTTCAATTTTATTTTCCCGGGCGAACGAAGTGATTGCCGCCAGATCAGCATAGCCGCCGATTTTTGTTTTTTCCGACAGTGCTGCGATGCCGGGATTGTTTGCTTTCATGTAAGAAAATAACAGCGGTTTTTCCGCCGAGCGCATGATGGCTTCCGCCATGGCATGCTCGCGGGCGCCGTTGCCGACTAAAAGTATATTGGGCATTGTACAATCTCCAAAATTAGTTGTGCCGGATTGAATAACGGATAATTAATTTTAAGTCAATTAATAGAAGACTGCATCGTAAAAAGTCCGGATGCTGCGTTGCGCTTCATCCTTCGTCACTGCGGCATACGCTAAGTATGCCTCATTCCTCATGATTCGCACGCCTTGCCTGCGAACTTTTTACGATGCAGTCTGTAAATGGGCACTTTTATGACTTTTACGAGTCCATCATAGAAAGTATATCCTTAATCTTATTACAAACTATTTGTCTTTTTTCCTGCCAATCTGATAAATTGCAAAATATAAAAAACAATTCGGGATAGTTGACGTTTTGGATTTGCCACTACAATTAATTATAATTTTTGTACTATTTTTGTTCTCCGGCTTTTTCTCTTCGGCGGAAGCTGCATTGTTTTCCTTGACGGATTTACATCTGCACAAGATGAAACTGGATCATTACCCGTTTTTAAGATTGGTCCGCGGGCTGTTGATCAACCGGCGCCGTCTTTTGATCACTATTGTTGTCGGCAATGAGGCTGTGAATATTGGGATATCAATTTTAACTGCGGCTTTTTTTATTAGTATTTTCGGGGCAAAAGGCCAATTGATTGCCATCGTTGTTTCCAGTGTGACCCTTCTTCTGGCCGGTGAATCCATTCCCAAAACATTCGGGGTGGTTTATCCCATGCCGATATCTTCCGCCACATCCCCCGTCCTTACCGCTTTTTCCCGTCTGGTTTATCCTTTTGTCGTGGGGTTGGAGAAAATATCGGACTTTATCCTCAAACGATACACTCGTGGTAAATCCAGGAATGCCGAACCGATGACGGAAGATGAGTTTAAGACGCTCATTGATGCCGGAAGTCGCCAGGGTGTTGTGGAAGAGTCGCAAAAAGAGCTGATCAATCGAATTTTTGAATTGGGCGACGAGCCGGTAACCGATATCATGATACCCCGGGTGGATATGTTTTGCCTTCCCGTGACCATGGCGATGAAAGAAGTCGCCGCCCGAGTAGTCAAAGTGCGGCACGAAAGAGTACCTGTCTATGCCGGTGACCGCGACGACATCATCGGGATTCTTTATGCGCGTGATCTGATTTCCGCTTTGCAGGAAAAGAGGACGGACAGCATAGAAAAGCTGCTGAGAAGACCTTATTTTGTTCCCGAAGAGAAAACCGTCAACGGACTTTTACATGACTTTCGGGAAAGCCACATGCAAATTGCCATTGTTGTTGACGAATACGGCGGCGTGTCCGGTTTGGTGACGATTGAAGACATTTTGGAGCATTTATTCGAAGAAGAATTTACCGAGTGCCGCGACTTCGAAAACGGCTGTGAGAGGCTGGACGAAACCACCATTATTGTACCCGGCAAATTACCTTTGGAGCAGTTCAATGTTTTAATGCAGGCGGAATTGCCGGAGGAGGAATTCGACACGATCGGCGGGTTTGTTCTGCATTTATTCGGGAATCTTCCCGCAAAAGGCGAAGAATATGAACACAACGGTTTTACATTTCATATCGCAAGCGTGGGTAAGTCCAGGATATCCAAAATAAAAGTAAAACGAACGGCCGAGCAGATTTAAAAATATATGAATATTTACGCAACCTTGGGAATCATTGCTGTCTGCCTCATTTTGGAAGCCCTCTATTCCGGCGGTGAAATAGCTTTAATTTCTTCTGATATCAATAAAATCAGATTTTTTGCCGGGCGCGGTTCATTTTCCGCAAGGCAGGCGCTGAGGCTGATGGAACGGCCGGAGTGGTTTATTTCCACAACGATCATTGGCACCAATCTGGCCATTATCACCAGCTCTACTTTAGCCACAGGTCTTTTTATTTCTTTTTTCGGGCCGGTGTATGGTGAACAACTTTCGCTCGCTATCCTGTTGCCGACATTATTTTTTATGATTATTTACCGCAGTATTTTCCAACACTATGCAGAAATTATGGCCATGAGAATCGCGTTTTTTATCCGGGTATCCTCGATTGTCTTTTATCCGGCGGCCTTTATTATTGCCACAGTATCCAAATGGACGGTAAGGTTTTTGACCGGGCGCAAAGTAAGCAATGCATCCTATATCACCAAGGACGGGTTGAAATATATTCTGGGGACAAAGACGCAGGGCAGCGATATTCTGAAAACGGAAAGAGAAATGGTCAACAGGGTGTTTGATTTTTCCGAAATTACGGTGGATGACATAATGATTCCCATTTCCGCGCTGACGGCGCTGTCGACAACGACAAAAATAAACGACGCCGCCCGTATTGTGGCCGGCAAGAAATACCTGAGGATTCCGGTTTATCAGGATCAGGTATTTAATATAGTCGGCATTCTGCATTACTTTGATTTGTTGAAAGTTTTGTATAAACAGAGAGATAAAACTTCATTGCCTGAGGCGGACGAAACCATAGAATCACTTCTGCAGACGGAAGTGCTTTATGTGCCCGAGACGAAGAATGCCAAAGACCTCCTGGTGGAAATGCAAAAAAGGCATGAACACATGGCTGTTGTGGTGGATGAATACGGCGGTGCGGTTGGTATTGTAACTATTGAAGATATCGGAGAGGAAATTATCGGCAACATTGATGATGAATATACTGCCGGAGAAAAGTTATACAAGAAAATGGCGCCGAATAAATACCTGGTCAAAGGACGCATGGACATTGATGATTTGAATCATCTTTTGTCAACGAAATTGCCCAAAGGCAATTATGAAACTCTGGGCGGCTTTCTGATGCACAGGTTAGGAAGAGTTCCTCAAAGAAAAGAAAAGGTCGATTTCAGCGGAATCAAATTTATTATTGAAAATGCCGATCAGAAATCAATAAAGGAAGTGTTGGTGATTCTCCCCGATCAGTTGGATGTGGAATCGGAGAAAAACAGGAAAGGTAATTTGGGAAAAAATGACGGACAATAGATTTTGTGCATTGATATTAGCTGCGGGTAAAGGCACCCGCATGAAATCGGAATTAGCCAAGGTACTGCACCGCTTGGAAGGAAAACCCCTGCTCGCCTATTCCCTCGCCGCCGCGAGGATTGCCGGGGCGGAAAAAATCGTTGTGATCGTAGGCCATCAGGCCGGAGTGGTTAAAGAAGAGTTTGCCGGTTCAGGAGCCGTTTTTGTAGAGCAAAATCCGCAGCTGGGCACCGGCCACGCGGTTTTACAGGCCAAAGATGTGCTGGCCGGTTACACCGGTCTGACTGTCATCCTCTGCGGCGACGTGCCCCTGCTTCAACCGGCCACAATCTCCGGATTGATTGCCAATCATCGGGCATCCGGGGCGCCGGTTACCGTACTGACGACGTTTCCGGCTGATCCCCGGGGGTATGGGCGGGTGGTCAAAGATGATCAGGGCAAGGTTTCCAAAATTGTCGAGGAGCGGGATGCGACCGCTGAGGAAAAAAGCATCGGGGAAATAAATACCGGGATTTATTGTGTGGATACGCCTTTTCTGTTTTCCGCTCTAGGGAAAATAACCAATAATAATAACCAGCAAGAATACTATCTGACGGATATTGTGGAAATTGCCTGTCGGGAAGGATTTACCGTCCGCTCCCACATCGCCCCGGACTATATCGAAGTTATGGGAATTAATACACCGGAAGAATTGGCCCGGGCGGGCCGGCATCTGCAGGATAATCAAAAGAGTCCGGTCTCTCAGTGATTAATATAATTCGTTCATTATCGGGCAAAGCATTCCTGGCCCCGCTGGCCGGTATTTCCAATTTGCCTTTCCGGTTGGTTGCGCGATCGTTCGGCTGCGCCCTGGCCTATACGGAGATGGTCAGCGCCAATGGCCTCGTCCGGAATACGGAAAAAACCTTTGAATACCTGCAATCGTGCGCCGCAGATAAGCCTCTGGGCATACAGATTTTCGGCGCCGAGCCGCAACTGCTGGCCCGCGCGGCCTGCATTGCCTGTGAGCACGGCGCTGATTTGATCGATATCAACATGGGCTGCCCGGTGAAAAAAGTCATTAAGACCGGAGCGGGAGCCATGCTGATGAAAGATCCCGGCGCGGTCGGCCGGATTGTCGCCGCCGTTAAAAAAGCGGTTCCGATCCCTGTCACTGTTAAAATTCGCTCCGGCTGGAATCGCAGTTCAATCAACGCCGTCGAGATTGCCCGGATTGCCGCCGATGCGGGAGCGGACGCGGTTGCCGTTCATGGCAGGACTGCCGATCAGGGGTACAGCGGGACGGCCGACTGGGAAGTTATCGCCGCCGTCAAAGAAGCCTTGGGCATTCCTGTAATCGGCAACGGCGATATCTGGCAGCCGGAGGATGCCCTGGAAATGATGACGCAAACATCCTGTGATTTCGTTATGGTAGGCAGAGGGGTATTGGGTAATCCCTGGATATTTCAAGGAATAAATCAATTGCAAAACGGCACTTCCGAGAACTGGGTGCCGAATTTGCGGCAAAGATATGAAATAATTAAGCAACACTGGTCAATGGAGGCCGAATTGTGCGGTGACCGGGCTGCAGCCAGAAATTTTCGCAAACATCTGTTGTGGTACACCAAAGGTTTGGAAGGCTCCAGCCGCTTTCGGAATCTCGTTTCCGCGCTGTCGGATTGGGAAAGTATGCTCGCCGAACTCGATAAATATTTCCAGTCCCTGGCGGATATTCATGTTAAATAATGACTTGACTTTGAACAGATAAATTGGCATAAATAAACCGGAATTTCACAATTTTCTCACAATTTTCTCTAGTTTTATTATATACTTATTATATACCAACGAGGAAGGACAAAAAATAAAGTGGAAATAGGTAAATTCAACGAACTGGAAGATAAAATAAAAGGCATAATCAGCGAAAAAATATTTTTGAAACAACAGATCCAAACACTGGAGGAAGTCCTAAAAAATAAAGAATCGGAGATAGAAGATTTAAATAATAAACTAAAGGCATTAGACGGGGAAAGGGAAAACGTACGTGCTAGGGTAGATTCGTTGCTGGAATTACTTGCGGATATAGAGTTGGTAAAATAAGTTTCCAAGGCATAAGCTTTGAAAAAAAGTTATAAAATTAATATCTTGGGTCAAGAGCTGGCGGTTTTAAGCGATGCAGATGATGACCATGTGTCAAGCGTTATTAGGATAATAACAGAAAAAACAGAAGAGGTGTTAAAGTCTGCAAATAATCTCAAGGCCTTAGATGTTGCTATTCTAACTGCGTTAAATATTGCGGAAGAATTGGTGAAATTACAAGGAGTGAATAAGGAACTCTGCGATCAACTGGAGAGCAAATCCGAAGAATTGATTCAACTTATCGAAAACGCAAGATAATTATATGCTGTATAGCCCCTGCGATGTGCGTGATTAACATTTGTTTCTGAGCCAACACTTTGAACTCGGGGTCTATTCTTGTATGTGGTGTGCATGTCCGCCTTTTCCCGCCGGTCGGGAGGCGGAAAGTCTGAAGCATACAACACTGGACGCCCACTTTGTAAGAAGGTTCAAAAAAAATATTAACACGGCATAGGCGGGGGTTTTTCTGCCCCCTGCCTTATTTATAAACCTTTATCCCGCCTTTGGAAAAGCCAGGTTGTATTTCATTTTGATGCCTTTGATGGCGTACTTGCAGGTTTTCTCAACATGTTATTAATATTTATATATTAGGCCTGTGAAGATTCTTTTCCGCCGCACTGGTGTCTTTGTGAGCCGGGTTCAGAGATAAAAACAGACAGCAATGGATCCTTTGGTAAAAGTGTTTTTTGGGTTTTATCAAAAGGTTTAAATATAGCGCTGTTGGGGAGAATTAGTCCGGGAAATTTGCAGTTTATAAGTAAAATAAACATAGAATTCCCAAGAGTTGGTTTTCTTCAGCGGGGCACGGGGAGGTATTTAAATGTTAAATGGAAGTTTATTGGTCCTGGTTATAATTGGTGCGATCTTAGCGGGCGCCTTCGGTGGTTATATTTTGAAGCAGATGTCGTCCGCCAAAAAAATAAGATCGTCGGAGAGTTTATCAGCTAGAATCATTGAAGAAGCGAAGAAAGAGTCGGAAACAATCAAAAAGGAGGCGATCCTGCAGGCCAAGGAAAACCTCCTCAAGATGAAGGGCGATTTCGACCGCGAAACCAAGGAAAGAAGAAATGAACTGGACGGGTTGGAGAAAAAGATCCGCTCCAAAGAAGAAAACCTTGATAAGCGGATTGATCTGCTGGAGCAAAAGGAATTAAACATTGAAAGCCGTGAAAAAACAATAATATCCAGAGAGTCGGCAATTGAGGAAAAGCACCGTAAGCTGGATGCGGTCATGGAGGAGCAGAAAAATAAACTGGAAAATATCGCCGGAATGTCCGCGGAGGAAGCCCGGAATATATTAATCCAGTCTATCGAATCGGACGCTAAACGGGACGCGGCGGCCACGGTGCGGAAAATCGAAGAAGAAGCCAAGCTTACAGGCGACAGGAAAGCCCGCGAAATTATTGCTTATTCTATTCAGCGGTATGCCGGCGATTATGTGGCCGAGCATACTGTCTCCGTCGTTAATCTGCCCAGCGAAGAAATGAAGGGCCGCATTATCGGACGGGAAGGCAGGAATATCCGGGCAATTGAAGCGGCTACCGGCATCGATTTGATTGTCGATGATACCCCGGAAGCGGTGGTTCTTTCCAGCTTTGATCCGGTGAGAAGAGAAATAGCCAGAATATCACTGGAAAGATTGATTCAAGACGGCCGCATCCATCCGGGACGCATCGAGGAGATCGTCAAGAAGGTTCGCGTGGAAGTGGAGCAGATCATCAGGGAAACCGGAGAAAAAGCATCTTTTGACGTCGGCGTTCATGACATTCATCCGGAAATAATCACCTTGCTGGGCAGCTTGAAGTATCGAACGAGCTACTCTCAGAATGTACTGCAGCATTCAATTGATGTTGCGTATCTTACAGGTTTGATGGCGTCTGAATTGAAGATGAATGTTAAGGAAGCCAAACGAGCCGGTTTGCTGCACGACATCGGCAAGGCAATCGACCATAAAATAGAAGGGCCGCATGCCGCCATCGGTGCGGATTTTGCCAAGCGTTTTGGAGAAAATCCGCGAATTATCCAGGCTATAGCCAGTCATCACGATGACGGCCGGAACAACACCCTGCTGGGAGTTCTGGTGCAAGCGGCGGATACGCTTTCCGCAGCAAGGCCGGGCGCACGGCGCGAAATGCTGGAAACATATGTCAAGCGCCTGGAAGAACTGGAAAAAATTGCCCATTCCTTCAGCGGTGTTGATAAGTGTTATGCTATCCAGGCTGGTCGTGAGATCCGCATACTGGTGGAAAATGAAAAAATATCGGATAACGATACAGTCATGTTATGCAATGATATTATTAAAAAAATTGAAAGCGAGCTGAGCTATCCGGGGCAGATAAAGGTCACTGTAATTCGGGAGACACGCGTTTCCAATTTTGCCAAGTAAATACGGATAGAAAATAAAAAATGAAAATTCTTTTTATCGGCGATATCGTGGGCAAACCCGGCAGACGGGCGGTAAGAGAGCTTTTACCCAAATTGGTGGGTGATCGCCAGATTGATCTGGTCATTGCCAACTGCGAAAATGCAGCCGCCGGATTCGGCGTTACCCGAGATATTGTAGAAGAGCTGTATGAGAGTCAGATAGACATCCTTACTTCCGGAAATCATATCTGGGACAAGAAAGAAGTAATGGAGTTTATAAATGATTACGAGACCTTGCTGCGCCCGGCCAATTATCCGCCGACAATCCCGGGATCGGGAGCCGTAGTCATGCCAACGGCTTCGGGAGAATATGTCGGTGTCCTCAATCTGGCCGGCAGAGTATTTATGCAGCCCATCGATTGCCCTTTTGCGACGGCGAAAAACGAATTGGCCGTATTGCAGAAAAAAACAAAGGTCATTATCGTGGACATTCATGCCGAGGCGACTTCCGAGAAAAAGGCTTTGGGCTGGTATCTGGACGGTGAAGTAAGCGCCGTATTGGGGACCCATACCCATGTGCAGACGGCCGATGACGAAATTCTTCCCAAAGGGACGGCATATTTAAGTGATGTCGGGATGACGGGGCCTTTCGATTCCGTCATTGGTGTGAAAAAGGATGTTGTAATTAAACGATTTTTGACAGGTGTACCTAACCGTTTTGAAACCGCTAAAGGCGACGTTCGCCTGCAGGCGGTTTTATTGGATATTGATTCGGCGACCGGGAAGGCAAATTCCATAGAGCGGATCAGCGTCAAGCTAAAGGAGAGAATGGAGGCAGGTGAGGGATGAAAAGCGCTTATGATATTTTGAAGGAAAGAGGCTTTGTCGAGCAGGTGACTGATGAAGCTTTAATTCGGGAGCTTTTCGACGCCGGGCACGTTAACTGCTACATCGGTTTTGATCCCACGGCCACCAGCTTGCATATCGGCAGCCTGGTTCCCATTATGTCGCTGGCGCATATGCAGAGAAACGGCAACAAACCGATCGCTCTGGTGGGCGGCGGCACGGGGTTAATCGGCGATCCCAGCGGCAAAACGGAAATGCGCCAGATTCTTACCCGTGAACAAATAGACTACAACGCTTCCTGCCTGGGCAAGCAGCTTTCTCAATACCTTGATTTTTCTGATGATAAAGCCTTGCTGCTCAATAATGCCGATTGGCTGACTAAAATCAACTACATTGAATTCCTGCGCGACATTGGCCGGCACTTCAGCGTTAACCGCATGCTGGCGGCGGAGAGCTACCGAATAAGAATGGAAAAAGGCCTCAATTTCATTGAATTTAATTACATGCTCCTGCAGGCCTACGACTTTCTTTATTTAT
>Ga0302251_1000946_pt1 | contig 20910 bp, 19 predicted proteins | sample AAG_RA_Gln_MG_FD_193534 | JGI IMG/M metagenome (GOLD analysis project Ga0302251, IMG submission 193534) | Enriched activated sludge microbial communities from anaerobic digester in WTTP, New Holstein, Wisconsin, United States - AAG_RA_Gln | ecosystem: Engineered > Bioreactor > Anaerobic >...
GTCGCGCCATTCAGTCTGAACATCAACGCAATCTCCTGGTCTGGCTCGAAGACCAGTTTCGGTCGGGTATCACCGCCGGGCAACTCTGCGCTCGCCTGGCGGCATAGCCAAAGTGCAAAGATAGTGGCAAGGTGTTAAAGTGCCCATTTTCATGCTTTATGGTGCCCCGAGGGGCATGTTGACTAATCAGAGGATCCGGTCCGCGGCCGGCAGTCTCCTGACGAGCCCGCCGACCACAAAACAGGCCGGCAGGCTGACCAGCGCAGCCAACGCAAGTTTGAGCAGCGGATGCAACTCTACGTTCCTCAGCCCGAGAGAGACCAGGATCAGGATCGGGGAGTGGAAGATATAGACGGCATAGGCGCTGCCCGACAGTGCCCTGGCCAGCCGGCCCTGGTGATTGTGCCGTCGGCGGAACAGGACCAGCAGGCTAATGACCATACCCATACACATGAACTGCTCTAATAGGGCATAGGCCAACGCCTGCCAGTGCAGACCTCCCAGAAAGGGGCCGACATCCCCTTCGAGAGCTCCTCCCAGTACGAACAGAACTGGTGCCAGCACCAGCAGAACGACGAGGACTGGACCCCACAGCCAGCCCCTGGCGAAGTCCTCGGAGATGGCAGACAGCCAGCCGCGGCGATAGGCCACGGCACCGATGATAAAGAGGCTGATGTACTGCGGAAAATAAGCCAGTGTCAAGCCCAGAGGGGCAAAGGCCCAGCCAACAGGGAGCCAGATGCGCAGGACGAACGTGATCAGCCCCACCGTCAGGGCAAAAGCGGCAATGGCCAGATTCCCTGGCGCTTTACCCTCGTCCCTCACCTGGCGTGCCGGAGACCCGGCCAGCTTCCACCACAGCGTATAGGCGACAGTAAAGATAAGCAGGGCTTCAAGGAACCACAGTGGGCCTGAATCCAATCCCTGGTACTTGTTGACGTAGCCGACCAGGTACGTCCAGAGCGATCCCTGAAACCCCCAGATGGTTCCCCCCAGGCAGTAGCTGAGCAGCGGTGCGACCACCAGAAGCTGAAACCCCAAGGGGACGCCCAGCCGCAAGAACCGCTCTTTCAGGAACTGCCTGCTTCCCTTGGATTCCAGGGGGCGCGGCACAAAGTAGGCAGCAATCAGGAAGTAGAAGCCCATAGAAAAGGACTGGTTGACCGCAACAAAAAGCGTCAACACCGCAACAGTGATCGTGTCGGCCCGGCCCTCCTGGTAGTACCACCCCCCTACCCCACCGTAAGTGATGGCCAGGTGGTGCAGGACCACCAGGACCACCAGGAGGACTCGGATGTTGTCGACGAACGCCAGGCGAACCTGGGCCAACGGCCTATCGTAGGTCCCTATTGTGATCGAGTCTGCTCTTGCCAGAGGTATCGCCTTTGATGCCATCCCCCACCTCCTGCTGGACATCGACAGGGAGACAGCGATATCGAGCCGCCAAGTGATTCGCCGATTATACAGATACAGGAGCAGTCCAGACACGCATGACGCACCTCCTGAGCCTGTACAAGCTCAGAGTACAATAGAATGGCCCCGGACGCATCGGGCATCTGGGGTATAGGGATACTGGACAGCTTGACGGTCTGCCGGTCATGCAGGTGCATGATTGAACTGCTTGCGGGTTCTACTGGGGACTCCAATCCACCACGTGATAGCGCAGTACCAGCGTGACAGCCTCGACGGGTTGGCGACGTGCAGCTTGACCAGGAGTCCCTTCACGCAGATACAGTCGACTGGACTTCAGAAACCGCTGAGTCCAACCTGCAGCGCAAAGCGCCAACTGGATTGTCGTCCACAATCCCAGCACATTGTGCGCGCCGGCCGCGGCCACCTCCACCGCCCGCTTGACGTGCTCCTGCCCTTTGACGTCGGCCATGTCCACCGGGTAGATAACCTCCGCCTCCGTGGGCATCGGCGGCATCTCGAAGCGCGCCAGCTTACTCACCCCATTCAGGTGGTCGAGCATCGCCGCCAGGTTCGCCACCGGGTAGACCTCCAGCCCGTCCACCAGGGCGGCTTCGGCGGCGGCGCGGGCGGGGACGTAGATGCGCTGCAGCCCGCGCTGCCGGGCCCCCTCGACCATCGGCAGGATGCCGTTGGTGTGGCGGACGCGCCTCGATACATCGCTTACACCGGCGCTACCACTTCGTTTGCCGGCATGGGCGGCATCTTGGGAATGAACTCGATTGCCCTTTTTGACACCTACCATCCAGCGTGCTACAATGTCTGCAGCCGGCACATGCCATACAGCAATTCGAGCAGGCCATTGTCTTTACGCCAAGCATCTCGTGGATAGCGCAACACGGCTCTCACGCCAGACAGGCACTGTCAGAGGGGTAGTGGGCTGCCGCCGGACACATCCATGCCGAGGATGGGGTGGAACAGTGTCCTCATCCTTGTCTTGAGGTCAATTTGCGTCGTTCAATCAGTCTACCCGCGCGGCGTTACACGATCTGGGACAGCATCGGCATCGCCTTCCGTTGTGATCCTCTGGCTGCGTTTTTTTATGGATTCTTTGACCTCGCCTGGGCGGTTCTAACCCCCCTGAGCACGCTGGTTGCCGCCGGGCTGATCGATGCCGTGGTACGCTTCGCAGGTGGCAACGCCTCGCTCCGGGACATCAACACACAGCTCCTGCTCCTGGCGGCCATCACCGCGTTTGGTTGGCTCAGGTCTTCGATGCACAACCTGGCCGACCTGCGCCTGGTGTTGGCATTGCGCGCCCGTTACCGCACGGCGCTGACCGAAAAGCGCACGCGCCTGGAATACCGCCTCCTGGAGCAGAGCGATATCTGGGACCTGATCCAGCGCGTCGCCGCGAACCCGGAGGGCGGGCGTCTGAAGGCAACCTATTACCACCTGGTCGACATGGCCTCTTTCATCCTCAAGATCCTGGGCCTGCTGGCCATCCTTGCTTCGGCCGTGTGGTGGCTGCCGCTGGTGGTGGTCGCGGTCGCCGGGTTCGCCCTCGCCGCCGGCGTACGCGGCGGAAAGACAATCTATCGCGCCGAGAAGGAAGCCGCGAAACACGACAGGAGGGTCGGCTACCTCGGCGATGTCATGCTCGGCAGGGATGCGGCCGCCGAACGCACCCTGTTTGGATCCACCGGCCTGGTAACCAGGATGTGGCGCCAGGATTTCAAGGCCGCCCTGCGGCTGCGCTTCCGCGCCAGGATCCAATGGTACCTGAACGCATACGCGGGCAACATCGCTAACCTCCTCATCTGGTTGATCCTGATGCTGCTGCTCCTGCTCCCTCTGCAGGCCGGCACCGTCTCGATCGGCCTTTTCCTGGCCCTGACCCAGGCCTTTACCCGGTTCGATATCGTCTGGGGTTTCATGGACACCGTGAATGGGCTGGCCGCGGATGCCGAGTTCTTCAAGGACCTGAGCGCATTTCTCGCCCTCGAAGAAGAGGATGGCAGGAGTCGCCGCGCCGCCGCGCCGCTGGACACGAAACCCGACGCCGCGCCCACGGAGCAAGTCAGGCAGGCCTCTCCCCCGGCCCTGTTGGAGCTGCGGAATGTCTGTTTCCGTTACCCCGGCACCGAGCGGCTGATCCTCGACGGGCTGGACCTGGTGCTCGAAGCGGGCAAGCAGTATGCACTTGTGGGCGCGAACGGATGCGGCAAGACCACCATCACCCGGCTGATCACCGGGCTTTACCCTGCGGAGGCGGGAAGCATCCTCGTCAACGGCCGGGAGATCGGCGAGTACAGCCAAGCGGAACTGCGCTCCTTGTTCTCCATCGTGTATCAGGATTTCGCCCGTTACAGCGTATCGTTGCGCGACAACGTCTTCCTCGGCCGCGAGCCCGCACAGGACGGCAGCGCCGCCGAGATCTTTGAAAAGGCCGGCCTTGGTCCGCTGATCGACCGGCTGCCGCTGGGCGCCGCTACCCCCCTGGGCAAGATCCTGCCCACCGGCGTCGACATCTCCGGTGGGGAATGGCAGCGGGTCGCCATGGCTCGTTCCCTGGCGCAGCCGTCTGTACTGCGGATCCTGGACGAGCCGACCGCCGCTCTGGACCCGCTTGCCGAAAGTGAGCTGTACGCGAACTATGAGCGATTGACCAAGGGGACCACGACGCTGCTCATCACGCACCGCCTCGGGGCGACCCGGACCGCCGACGTGATCATGGTCCTCGACGGCGGGCGCATCGTCGAATCGGGCTCCCACGCCGAGCTGATGCGCGGCGGCGGATTGTACAGCAGGATGTATGAAAGCCAGAGGTATTGGTATGAAGCGGGCTGAGACCGGACCGCGGCCCCCATCCTTCTTCCGCGTCGTCGGCACCATGCTCGGGATCGCCTTCCGCACGCATCCCGTGGTGTTCCTCACCTACCTCCTGACCTCGCTGGGCTTTACCGCCCTCTTGATCGCGGAACTCCACCTGATCCGGGTGCTGCTCGACCAGATGCCGCTCTTTGCCGATGGACAAATCTCGTACGGCGCCGTCCTCCTGACGATCCTCCTGCTCGGCGGGGTCAACGTCACCGACACGCTGATGAACGCGGCGATGAACATCTCTTACGAATACCTCTCCCGGCTGGCCGGCGCCCGAATGACGGAGACGATGGGCCGGAAGGCGGCCCGACTCGAGCTGGTCCGCTTCGAGTCCGCGGAACTTTACGACGGGATCGAAAAAGCGGACGCCGGACGCGCCCGCGGGTTCGACGCGATGGAGACGGTCCTGTGCTCCCTGATCTTTCACGGAGGCTATTTCCTTTTTCTGGGGCTCTACCTCATCCGCCTCGAGCCGCTGCTCGTGCTCGGCATCTTTGGGGCATTCCTCCCCGTGGCGATCTCACGCGCGATCAGGGCCTCGGCCTTTTACCAGACCGAGGGCCGGGTGGCTCCGCTGCGGCGGCAGTTCGGGCACTATGAAGCCTGCCTGACGGACCGCACCTATTTCAAGGAGACGCGCACGACCGGCGCCGTGCCGTTCTTCCGGCGCCGATATGACCAGACGCTTGCCGAGTACAACCGGGAGATGTGGCGCACCGAGCTCCGCACCGGTGCCATCGACCTGGGGCTCAAGGTCCTGACCCTCGCCGGGTATGTGGGGCTCCTGCTCCTGCTCGTTCACTTTGTCGTCGGGGGGAGGATCTCGGTCGGCCTGTTCGGCGCCGTCTACTTTGCCATGGACTCGCTCTTTAAATGGTTCGAGGAACTCTTCGACCGTCTGGGGTTCGCGTTCGAGAATGCTGGCTATGGCGCCAACTACCTCGCCTTCCTCGAATCTCCCGAGCGCAAAGGCGGCAGGGTGCGGCTGTCCCGCGATCGCGGTATCGAGCTCTGCGCGGTGAGTTTCCGGTACCCGGGCGCCGCCGAAAACGCCATCGAGGCCGTCACGCTCACGATCGCACCCGGCGAGTCGGTGGCGATCGTCGGGGAGAACGGTGCGGGCAAGAGCTCACTCGTGCGCCTGATCGCCGGGCTGTATCATCCCGACAAGGGGACGGTGCATGCTGGCGGCGTCGACCTGCGCGAGGTGGCCGACGAGACGCGCTTCGCGGGGCTCTCCGCCGTCTTTCAGCAATACCAGCGCTACCGGATGACCCTGCTGGATAACGTGCGCATCGCCGCCCCCCAGGATGCCGATAGGGCCCAGGGCGGAGGAGTTGGATACGAGCGGCCAGAGGAGGAATCTATCGCCGGCCCAGGTGCAGACGAGCGCGCACGCGTTGTGGAAGCCCTCCGCCTTTCCGGATTCTACGAACACCGGGGGCCGCGGGAAAAAGTCGACCTCGACACCATGCTCGCCCGTGAATTCGGCGGCCTCGACCTGTCCGGAGGCGAATGGCAGCGTGTGGCAATCGCCCGCGGCCTGTACCGTCCGTACGACACGATCATCCTCGACGAGCCGACCGCGGCGATCGACCCGATCGAGGAGGATCGTGTGTACCGCATGTTCCTCGACGCCGCCCGCGGCAAGACCGCCATCATCGTCACCCACCGGCTGGGGCTTGCCCGCACCGCCGACCGCATCCTGGTGATGGAGCGGGGACGCATTGTGCAGGACGGCAGCCATGCCGAGCTGATCGCGGCCAAAGGTCTGTATGCCCGGATGTTTCGGGCCCAGGCCGCCTGGTATGAGCGTTGAAACGACGCAAGCCCATCTTTTGGGATGGCGGCCTGTATGCCGGACTGAAACGGTTCGGATGGCCGGCCCGGGCAAGGAGCAGTAGGCCTGCGCAGATCGCCCCAAAGGTTGCGCCCGCGTCGTTGGCCATCTTGAGAATCCTCATCAGCGTTTCATTCTCCAGCACTGCCTTGGTGCCGTACAACTGCTTCATCTCCCGGATGGACTCCAGCGCCCGGTCAAATTCCTGGTTGACCGCCTGAACCATGATCAGGCTGATATACCCGCCGACCATGCTGTCCATCGCCCCCCACTGTTGCGCCAGGGCCAGCGCAGCCAGCGCGTGCGTCACCGCCTCGACCGGCAGTTGCTGTTCCTCGTACCACACACTGGCATGCCGATGCAGGACCGCCACCTGGTCAGGCTGGACCCGCTCCAGCCGCGCGCGCAGCAGATCGGCGCCGATGCCTACGCCCCCGACGCCGCCACGGCGGTGGACCTGGCGCGCAAGCGGCTGTAGGGGTGGGAGGGACCGCGGATACACAGGCGCACCGCCGCGGTGACCCCACCGTAGCGCGCAGCGCTGGAGCCACGCAATGCCGTGTTGCCTGGCCCGCGTAGGGGCGGGCACGAGGCCCGCCCCTACGAAAACCGGCTACTTTCAGGCCAGCTACGGCAGCGAGATCTTGAACAGGGCCGGCAGGTAGCGCTTGAAAAACTCCGCCATACCCTGCCCGATCCCATACCAGTACCCCGCACCAAGGCTGTGCGCGCTGCCCTGGGCCGGCCCGATGGCGAGCTGGCCCAGCGTACCGTGGATCTGGTACGAGCCGGCGCTCATCCCCTCTCGCCCGCCGGCCGCAAGCGTGTGCCAGCGCAGGTCATAATGAGGGGAAACCTGGGCCCAGGCTACACCGGACAGGGCCAGGAACACGAGCACGACCCCCGCAACGGCCACAATACGTCTGCGCATCGGCCACCTCCTAGCGCCCGCCTAGAGGGGTAAAGGGAAACGCGCCCCCCGAGATCTCGGCAGAAAAGGTGGGCCGCTCTTCGTAGCCCTTGCGCCGGCCGACGGCGATCCAGTTAAAGGCGACGTTTGCATCGCCGGCGCCGGAGCGCACGGTGAAGCCGGTGCTGTCGGCGGCTTCGATGTACAACCCGCTCCAGCCGCCCACCGGCGTCACGGTGACGCGCACCGGCACCTCGGCCGAGATGGCCTCGCGGAAGAGGCGCTCGAACTCGACGGTGACCACGCCATCTTTGAGTTGAGTAGTGCCGTTGGCGTAGAACTCGACGTCGGGCGACTCGATGGCGGCCATCCGTTCCCAGCCCTGGGAGGTCTGAATGACGGCGAACTTGGCGCCGCCAAGCACATAGGAGTTGCCGTTGATGGTCCACAGGTCGCCGTTGGAGCCCATGGCCCCATCGGAAAAGACGCCATAGCAGCCGAGCGGCCCCGACGCACCCAACGTGCAGCGGCCATAGACGCCGGCCGTCCGGTCCTGATTGGTCTCACCCAGCACGCCGGCGCTGCCCCACTGCTGGCTGTTGGTGGTGCCGCGCACGCCATAGGCGCCCACAAAGATGTCCAGGCCGCCCGACTCGTAGGGGGCCCGGATCAGGGGGGGGGGCGCCGTCCAGGTCATGGTCCGCGGCGGCGAGACTGCGCCGCCGGCGATGCCCGACACTCCGGCGCTGCTGTTGTAGGTGTTCTGGACGGTACCAAACACGCCGGCGCTCTCGGCCGTGCTGCCGATGGTATCTCCCCACACGCCATACTCGGTCGGGCCGGTGACCGGGTTGAGGTACTGAAAGCCCCAGACCCCGCTAGGGGCGCGGGCGATGCCGTGCACGCCGGCGCTGCCGCTGCCTTCGCCGGCCGGCATCACCGTGCCGAACACGCCGTCGGCGCCGGGGTATAACCCATACGTCTCACCCCAGACGCCGTACTGGCTGGGGCCCTGCGGGCCCCAGATCCCCGTAGCCTGGTGGTTCACGCCCGAGACGCCGGCCGACCCCGGCTCTCCGGGGTTCTTGGTGCCCAGGACGCCGGCCGTGCCGATCGTCGCGTCGCCCCAGACGCCGTAGGTGGCCGGGCCGAAGGAGTTGTCGAGCAGAGAGAGGGCCCCGCGGGTCCCCAATACGCCCGCCCGGCGGACGGTGGTGACCATTTCGACGCCCCACACGCCAGCGCGGCCGCCGTTGGTGTTGACGCCATAGACGCCGGCCAGGGCGGTGTTGGTCATCGTGTCACCAACCACGCCGGCGGTGTTGCCAAAGCCCTCCACGCCATAGGCGCCACCCTGGCCGGCAACGGCGTATGTCGCGCTGCTGGTCAGCCAGAGGCCGTCGCTGCCGCACGACTCATAGTAGCCGCACAGCGTAGCCGGGCCGGTAGCGCCGGAAGGGCCGCTGGGACCGGTGACGCCCGTCGCGCCGGCGGGGCCGGCCGGACCGGTGACGCCCGTCGCGCCGGCGGGGCCGGCGGGGCCGGAGGGCCCGCTCGGGCCCGTAACGCCGGTCGCGCCCACGGGGCCGGCGGGGCCGGAGGGCCCGCTCGGGCCCGTAACGCCGGTCGCGCCCACGGGGCCGGCGGGGCCGGAGGGCCCGCTCGGGCCCGTGACGCCGGTGACGCCGGCGGGGCCGGTCGCCCCGGTGGCACCGGGAGCGCCTACCGGGCCGGAGGGGCCGGAAGGGCCGGCCGCGCCGGTCGCCCCGGTGGCGCCGGTCGTGCCGGTGATGCCCTGGGGCCCTTGCAGCCCTTGCGGTCCGGTGGCACCCGCGGGGCCGGGATCACCCTGCGGGCCGGTGGCGCCCTCAGGGCCGGGATCACCCTGCGGGCCGGTGGCGCCCTCAGGGCCGGGATCACCCTGCGGGCCGGTAGGACCGGTGGCGCCGACCGTCCCCGTGATCGGCCGGCCGTGCCAGTAGCCATCGGCGTCGATCACCAGGCCGGCCGGAAAGCCCGGCTCTCCGGCCCAGTTGCTAACGTACACGTTGTCGGGATGGATGTCGGCCCCGCGCACGTCGCCGGCGTTGACAGCGTACGGCACGCTGACCAGCTGCGTCCGCGGCGTCATCTCGGCGTCGCCCGCCAGGGTAACCCCCAGCCACAGGTCCCGGCCGTCGATCCAGGCCCCATCCAACGAGGTGGAGAGGCCCAGCTGGGCATTAAAGAGCCCATCCGTGACGGTGACCGTCTGCGCCTCGCTCCACAGTGCCGTGCCGCCGGTGTCCACGTCATAGATAGCAAAGGTGAGGTCATAGTCGCCGTCGGCGACGGGGTTGCCCGCACTGTCCAGGAGCAGCCCCTGGTAGTTGAAATAGAGCGGCGCGCCGCCTTCGGTGCCGGCCGGCCGCGCCTGGCGGCCCTGGGAAAACAGCACGGGAGCCCGGTTGAGGGCCGCGGCTCCGGTAGCCACCAACAGGAGCATAGCGGCAGCGATGGTTCCCCACACCCACAATCGTTTCGTAGCCATGTGATCTCTCCTGGAAGAATCGCTCACGCACAGCGCACAGGTTCGGAGCTACAAGGGACCGCGTGATCACCTCCTTCTGGCAAACATCGACAAGCAGTTGTCGGCGTCTCAACCCTTGCACCCTTCCATTTTGCCACTGTTGAGCCGGAACAACCGATGCAGTCCAGTCCATCTGGATAACGCTGTCGTTCAGTGGTGATTCGACGACCCCGCTGGCGCGCAGTCCGGCGGCGTAGCGAATACTTCCGTCACGACTATATCCTCCTGGCTTTGATTAGAAACCAATGCTTGTGATTGGCGATTACCTCCGGTTCAAACCCGGTTTTCTGAAGCAGCCCACTGATACTGGCTGCAGATTGGGCTTGCGCACTTACGCCATACATCGTGTGTATTGTGGGCCTATTCTGAAAGTCTACGCGCAGGCGAATGGCAAACGCTTTGCTCTTGGAGACCATATGCGCATCCCAAATCCAAAACTCGCCGCCCTCCTTCAGTACCCGCCGAGTCTCCCCAAACACTCTTTGTTTGGTATCGTCTGACATGTACATGCAGCTGAAGAACGCCGTCGCATTGTCAAAGCAATGGCTCACAAATGGCAGTTCGGTTGCATTGGCAACCATCCACGCGGCAGCGGGCGCTCTTCCCCTGGCTTCGTGGATTTCGGACATATATCGATCAACAGCGACGACCCCGGCTCCGCCAGCCTGGGCAATCACACCTTCACCGCCCCCTCCAATATCAATCACCCTCCCTGAAGGAATTTCCTGGATCACCACAAGCTGTTGTGGCCTTGTCAATGCATCGAATACCGCCCGGATAACTGAAAATGGATTCATGATCTCCTCGAACGCAGTTGCATTATATAGCAAGGGGGCGGGGATAAGGTTACACGCATCCTCAGCCGAAAGGCATGTTGCCTCACCGCCGCCTTCCTTTTGCCAGCGTGCGAAGACGGCGTGCCTGGCCGTCCCCAGTAAGGGTCGAGCAGGGCTTCACGGGACTGCGCCCTCCGCCGCGCTCTGCAGCAGCGCGCGCTGGGCATCGTCAAACTGAGCCTCGCTGAACACCTGGAGGCCGGCCTCGCGCAGCAGCGCCGCGGTGACGCCCGGCGCGGACACCTTCGTCCCACTAAAGGTGCCGTCGTATGTGTAGCTTGACCCGCAGGACGGGCTATTCTCCTTCAGCACGGCCACGCGGATGCCCCATGCGCGTGAGCGGGCGAGCGCTTCCATCGCCCCCTTGACGAAGGGGACGGTCACGTCTCGCCCGGCAATATCAATCACCCGGGCCGTGCCGGCAAGCACACCGGCGCCTCCCGCAGCAGGGGCGATCTCGGCCGGCGGCCGCGGCACCGGCAGCCCACCGGTGACTTCGGGGCAGATCGGTACGACGCGCCCTTCACGCAGCCAGCGCTGCAGTACCTCGTCGTCGCAACGCTTGTCCCCGCCGTCGTAGCGGACTGCCTCGCCGAGCAGACAGGCGCTGACAAGGACGGCTTCGGGGCCGCTGTCCCCAAGATGCGGCAGCAGCTCGCGCAGGGTCACGCTCACACCGGGGGCGACCAGCACCTCGGCGTGCAGATTGTCGCGATGGAGCTGGCTGATGAACTCGCGACAGCGGCCGCAGGGCGGCATAATCCGCCCGTCCCAGCCGACGGCCACCATTTGGAGGACCCGGCTTTCGCCGGCCGTGACCATGGCCGCCGCGGCGGCATGCTCGGCGCAGAAACCCATCGAGCTCCCGGTATCGATACAGACGCCGGCATACACGCTCCCGTTGGCAGCGAGGATAGCCGCCCCCACGCCGCCGGCCTCCGCATGCTCGGAAAGCCGGCGCGGGTTGACGACGGACCTGGCTCGCGCGTAGAGTTCGTCAAACGGTATCATCATCTTCAAAACAGGCGACACACAGGGCAATCTTCGTTGCTCGACGTGACTTTGCGACTGTCATCGTACAACTCCGTGCTATTCCGTTACCAGAGAAAGGCGACCCCACGCTTGCCCAGAATACAGTCATCAAAGACCACTCGCGCCGGCCGGCCGGCCATCCCCTGGCACACGTGGAGCGGCAGCAGATGCTCCTCCCGGGGGTGGCAGTAGCGTGCGGCAGGGGCCCCCGCCATGGGAAAAACAGACAAGCTGGGCTTCTTTGAGGCCGTCACGCTTTACCATGGCTCAATACCTCGGCCACGCGGGCGGGTAGACTGTCGCGCTCCTCAGGTTGGAGTGCTTTGATGCTGGACCACACCTCGGGGCAGTGCACCCCTTGCGCAAGCCCGAGAACCTCACGGATCGCCGTGTCCACCCTTGTCCGGTTGGCCTTGTCGTACTCGAGATCGAGGGCATCGAACAGCCATCTCAAGTGTCTCTGGTAGCAAGTCATTGGTTCCTCCGCATCGGCAAACCTGCGCAGCTCACAGGAGGTGCTGCGAACTCATTTCCTCTGCCGTCAAGTCCATCGCAAGGGTTCAGCCAGGTCCTTGCTGGTCTACTTCTGGCCGGCCTGTAGCGGCCAGGAACGCTGCGAGTTCCTCCACGCTCTTGAACTCGTGCAGCTCCACGGACTCGCCAGCCAGCCATCGCCGCAGGCGTTCGTCCAGGAGCCGCGCCTGTGTGGCCAGGGTATCGAGGTTGCCCGCGACGGCCAGGAGGTCCGGGAATCCGAGCCGGCGGTACGCCGCGGCGAACTCGTGGTACAGGTTGAAATCCCGCCGCCCGGCCCCCGGCTCGACCTGGCTCAACATCATGCTTAACTCGTGCTGGAGAGACCATGCGCTGGCGCTGGCTCCCACCGGGTTCCCCTGCTCGCAGGCCGCCAGCAGCTTCTCCACCATGTCCTTGAGCTCTGGATAGGCCTGCTCGAACTGGTCCCGCACCGTGGTCCGCGGGGGAAGCGACCCCTGCAGCTCACGCAGAACGCGGCGCGTGTCGCAGGCCAACTCTTCCGCGGCGTGCAGCACCTGCTCCGGGTCAGGCGAGGTGCTGATCGTGGCGATGAGCTGCTCCAGATGAACAGGCCGGTGGGCGAGCTTGTGCAGCTCGGCGAGCCCCTTCTGCAGGCCGCGCTCAAAAAAGACCTGGTTCGCCAGCGCCAGGCACTCCCAGGCGAACTGGACCACCAACCACCCGGCGTAACGGATGTCGGCGATATCCCCTTCCACAGCCGCCAGCCGGAGGTTCCCCAGGTGGCCCAGGACCTGGCCGAACATCCCCAGCGCCCGGCCGATCATCTCGGGCCGGGCTTCGGGCTTTTGCAGGTCGAGGACCATTTGCTGTACGCCGGCGAACCGGGCAGACTGTTGCTCGGATCGGGCATACAAGACCCTGGCGTGATGCACGAGACCGGGGGCGAACGCCCAACCGCGCACCCGCCCTGTGGCAAAACCTTCCAGCAGGTTCCAGGGGATCGCCCAGAAGTCGAATAGCAGGCCCGCGAGGAGGAATGTGTGACCCACGGGCGGGTCCTGGCCCTCCGCTGGGACGTAAAAGATGTCCAGGTCCGAGCCTTCCCGGCAGTCACCCCGGGCGCGGGAGCCGTAATAGGCCACGATGTCAATTTCGTCCCTGTACCTCTCGACGGCCTGGGCGATCAACACATCGGCAACGGCAAATACGTCGGGTATAGAGTCCTTCTCGGAAACAGTGTCGAATGCCATGTCCCGATCACTCCGTTTCCGGCACCTTGCCGCCGCAGCGGGCAAACAGGTAGCGCACGTTGGCCTCGAACCTGTTCATTCCACCGACCAGCCATGGGGCAAATGTCTCCGGCAGGGGAACCTGCAGCGCTTCGGCTAACGAGCCGCCCCGCTGGACTACCTGGCAGACCAACCCTTCCAGCACGTCCATGTACTCGCGCTGCAGCGCCAGCGCCTCCTTGCCGCCCACGGGACCATGGCCCGGGATCAGAACCTGGAAATCGGCTTGCTGCAAGAAGTGCATGTGCGCGCGGTAGAGGTCTAGATCGCAAAAGCCCAGAAAGGGCTGGCAATCAAAGAACCCCACATCCCCGATAAAGGCGATCCCCTCTTGCGGCAGGAGCAGGACCGCATCGTCGTCCGAATGCCCCCGGCCCAGCGACCGCAGTTCTGCGCGGCGCGTGCTTTCCGCAAATGCCAGGGTGCCTTCGAATGTGCGGTCAGCATAGCGCGGCCGGAACTCGGCCCGCTCGGCCAGCGTATGGCGGATATGGGAGATGGTTATCTCGAGGCCGGCCCGCACCCGGGCGTCCTGTTCGGTGCGCAGCTGCTCTTCTGTCCCTCGCAGCCACTCCTCCCACATCGCCGGGTTCTGCATGTCCTCCGCGATCTCGGGGCCCATTCTCGCCCACGCCTGGCTGGTAGCCGGGCTGGCCAACAGCGCCGTGCCGGCGTCAAAGGCAGAAGCGCCCATCCAGTGGTCGCTGTGGCTGTGGGTCAGGACAACTGTCTCGACCGGCCGGCCGAACAGCGCTTCCGCCGCCCGGCGCAGGTCCCGGCCGGCCGCCAGGGTCTGGAGCGCGTCCACGACGATGGTCCGGTCACCCAAGTCCACGATCCCGGCATTGGAATAGGCGCCCCCTCCGGGTTTGTGGATGCAGGCGTACACACCGTCGGCTAGCCGCTCGAGCGAGAAATGTTGGGATACGAATGTACCGGCCTGGAACATGGTTTCCTCCAAGAAACATCACCAGTCATCGCCTTGCCGGGTCCTCCCTGAGCACGTCCCTGGCAAACCAAAGCGTGGCCGATTGTACCCTGAAGCCAACGGCCAGGGCCGAGCGCTGCATAGCCACATTCTCGCTGCTTGTGCCCAGCACCGCCGCGGCCACGCCGCGCTGCTTCAGCTTGTGCAGTCCTGTCAGCAGCAGCGCCCGGGCCAATCCCCGCCGTTGAAAGTCGGGATGCGTCGCGATGGGGTCGGTGTACCCCTCGCTGCGCCCGCTGCGCTGGTTCTCCTCCTGGCTGATGGCACAGAAGCAGTACGCCGCCAGGCGGCCATCCGGCGCGACCGCCAGCAGGTCCAGTTCGGAGTCGTATTCCGGCACCCGCATCATGGCCAGCCGCTCTTCGACTGTCATGTTCGCCGTGCCGAACGCCGCGCGATGCAGCGCGACAACGGCCGGTACCTCCTGCTCGCCGGCCATGGGACGGATCGCAAAACCCGCCGGGAGCTCTGGCCTCGGGATCGGCACATCGAGCGAGCGCACCAGATGCAGCGAGCCCGCCGCTTGCCGCACAAAACCGTGGCGCTCCAACAGCGCGATCCGCCCGGCGTCATCCTCGCGAGCGCTGGCGTCGAGCGTTCCGGTATCACCGCTCGCCGCTAGCTGCCGCCGTACGCACGCCACGCCCCAGGCGACCATCTCGGCCTCGACTGCGGGATGTGCTGCCGGGCGGTCGATTTCAAAGTGCAGGTTGCTGTATGGATCGACCAGGGCAAACCCAACCACCCGACCCGCGGCGCCTAGCCACAGGCGCGTGTTTTCTTGCACACGGTCCAAGGCCAGGAGCTCGCGTAGGTCGACCATGCTGGGATAGTCCGTGATCCGCTCGGCCGGCCTGACGGCAACCAACAGGTCGAGCAGCGCCTGCCGGTCTGCGGCTCCGGAATAGGTGCGGCTTACAGGGCCAGTCACTTTGCCTCCTCACGAGGGTCGACTACATCCAGGATCCCCCCTCTGCGCCAAAAACGACCTCAAATGTCTCGCACACCACGGGCATCTCTTCTGTGGGACACTTGCCGATGGCTTGCAGCTCACGGGTGAAGGACGCCCAGTGGACTCTGCGCCAATAGCCTAACGAGCGGTCCCCTTCGCCTTCCGTTCGCGCAAAGCGCGCCGTGACCTGCTTGAAGGGAACGATCGCGACCGAGGTCGTCTGGATAATACACTGCGCTTCGCCCTGCCAGTCCACGATAACGCTATAGTCCCCGACAGCGGGCAAGGGCTCTTGCGCTTCATAGGCCCAGTGCGCGCTTGCCGTCGCGCGTTTACGACCGGCTTTCACCAGGGCGGCCAGATCACGGGCGTCTTGCTCGTTATCACCAAAGTGCCAGGCCGTAAAAGTCCTGCCCGTCGTCGTCGGGCCTTCACCGAGCGAACCAAGATAGGCGCTCCACATCGCTCGAACCGAGTTCGAGTACGGCGGCAGCCGATGCGGCTCCCAGCCTCGGCGGGTCAGCGCCCAGAGGACCTGCGTCCCGAATCCCGGCAGGTAGTCATAGCGGTGCTGCCGTTCGCCGAGGCGCTCGAAAGCGAGTTTCTCGAGAACCCGCTTGGAGGCGGGGTTTTCGGGATGCGTCTCCGCGACCACCCGCGCCGCTCCCAAGCCGTCGAATGCCAGGTGCAGGAGCTCCCTCGTGATTTCGGTGGCCAGACCCTGCCGCTGGTGCCCGGGCAGCACGAACCATGACAGCTCCATGCCCGGTTCACCGGGGACCGTATCCGCTGTCAACCCGGCAGTGCCAACCGCCTCACCCGTGTCTTTTCTCAGCAGGGTGCCATTCCAGCGGTTGTCGACGCCCCAGTCGGCCCGCCACTCGTGCAGCGCTTCCCCGACCTTGACCGCAGTCCACGGCCCTCCCAGGTAGTGCATCATAGTCGGGTCGCAGAACACCCGCTCCATGACCTCCTGATCCCCTTCTTCGGGGCGTCTGAGGAGCAATCGTTCGGACTCCACCAGGGCATTCATGTCGCCGGGCTGCTCCTTCGGCGGACAGGACCTCCCGCCCATCCAAGTTGCCTCAAGCGCTTGAAAGCCTCCGGAGGCCCGCCGCTGTCCAACCGCCGCTTGATCTGCCAGGCACACTCCCGCGCATTAGCCCTCAGAAATTGCCGCCGCCAGGAAGCCGGCCAGGTCGGCCTTGAGCTGGGCCAGTGCCGGGCCATGGACGTACATCATGTGCCCGGCCTCATAGTACCCCAACGACAGGTTGCCCCGCAGGCTGGCATCGAGCCCCAGGTGGTCCAGGGTATAGGCCGTGGCCAGGTAGGGAGTCGCCAGGTCATAGTAGCCGTTGGCGACAAAGACCTTGAGCTGCGGGTTCTGGCAGATCGCCTTGCGCAGCGTCTCGGCGACGTTGACGTACTGGTTCTGATGCTGCTCGTAGCGCCACGGCCGGACCCGGTCGGTAAGGATCTCGTAGGGCAGGTCGCTCTCAAAGGTCAGCTCGCCGCGCATATAGTCGTTGAGCATGGCCGTGTAGACACCCTGGATGGCCGCGTAGCTGGGGTCGTATTCGGCCCACTCCCCGACGGCGTCGCGGTCGATGCCCATATAGCGGCTGTCCAGCCGGCCCACGGTGCGGTGCTGGCGCCGCAGGAGCTCTTTGACAAAGCGATGGATGTTGATGCGCAGGTTCGTCTGCTCGACGTATTCGCGGGAGAGCCCGGTGTAGCGGGCGAGTTGTTCGGCGACCGCGGCGCGTTCGGCCTCCGGGAGGGCGTCGCCCTGCATCAGCGCCAGGTTATAGGGGCCATAGGCGAACGCCTCGACCTCGCGCAGTGTCGCCCCCAGATCCTGCTGCAGCTCGGGCGCCAGCTGCCGGTGATACCAGGCCGTCGCCGTAAAGGTGGGCAGGAAGAGGATGTACGGCAGGTCGTTGCCGGGATTGGGGATGGCCGTCTGAAAGTTGAGGATCGAGGAGATGAGCATCACGCCGTTCAGGTACAGCCCATGGCGTTCCAGCAGGTGGCCGGCCAGCCCCGCGGCGCGGGTCGTGCCGTAGCTTTCGCCGATCAGAAACTTGGGCGAGCGCCACCGCTGGTAGCGCGTCGTATAGAGGCGGATGAACTCGCCCACCGACTCGATGTCTTTCTGAAAGTCGTGAAACTGCTCGGGCTTTTCCTCCGGGATCGTGCGGCTGTACCCGGTGGTCACCGGGTCGATAAACACCAGGTCGGTCACGTCCAGCAGCGCGTATTCGTTGTCGACCAGCCGGTAGGGCGGGGGCGGGGCAACTGGACCGTCCGGCATCACCACGCGGCGGGGCCCGAGCGCCCCCAGGTGCAGCCACACCGAGGAAGAGCCGGGGCCGCCGTTGAAGGAAAAGGTCAGCGGCCGCGCACCGGCATCGGCGGTGTCGTCACGTGTATAGGCGACGAAAAAGATCTCGGCCTTGGGCCGGGCCGCCTTGCCCTCCTTGTCGTCCTCCTCGTGCAGGATCAACGTCCCTGCCGTGGCCGTGTAGGCAACTTCCTGCCCACCGATGGCGACCTTGTGCCGGGTCACGGCAGTCCTTTCCTGCGGGACCGGCCGTTCGGCCGGAGGCGTTGTCTTGGGCTCATTGTCGGTCATCTGTTCCTCCTACTCTTCCGGCAGGATAGACCCCAGCGTCCGCGTCAGGTTCCGCAGCTCGCCGGCGTGGTCGTGGAGGCTGGCCACGTCGCCCATGCGCAGGCCGGTCTGGACCACGTCGATGGTCCTGCTCGTGGACTCTTGGTTGTCAATGATCTTTTGGGTGACCCGTTCCAGGTTGATCAACAGGTCTTTGACCTTTTGGGGAATGATCGGCAAGTTGGTAATGATCGGCAGGAGCACGTCCAGGATGCGATTGGCGACGCCGGCGTAGCGCACGGTCAGGGTGTGCAGGGAACCGATGGAGCCCGTCAACTCCAGCGCCACTTCCTGGATCATATCGATCATGCCGGCATTGTCCTTGATCGTCCTGCTGATCGTGTCGAGCGACCCGGTGAGCTGGGTGGAAAACGGCGTATACGATGCGGCATGCGCGGGTTTGCGGGATGATGCGGGCGTCTTGGGTTTGGGAGACGTCGCGGGTTTGCGGGGCGCCACGGGCGTCTTGGGCCGGCGGGATGTCGTGGTCGACGCTGCCGGCGTCTTGGCTTTGGGCGCACGGGTCGACCGTGCGGGTGTACCTGGTTTGCGAGGCATGGCCATCTCCTTGCTGTCGATCGAGCGCGTGCTTTTCAGTTCGCCCCCCCGACCGCGGGGCCGGGCCGCAGCGCTCATCGGGCGCCGCAGTGCCATTATACCACGAACAGCCCGATCTGTGCTACAGGTTCGGAGCCGGCCGGCACAGCGCCTCCCATCACCCCGTTTCCACAAAGCGGACCACGAGCTCCGCGGTGCGCCGGATCCGCTCCTCCAGTCCGGCCCGGTACTGTGGGTAGAGGTGCGTGCCTCCCGCGGCCCAGAGGTTCCAATAGACCTCCGTGGCGGCTATGAACAGCTCCAACTGGGCCAACTGCTCCGGCGGCAGAGAACGATGCTCGGTGTAGCCCGCCAGGAGAGCTTCCCGATTTCGCGGAAAGGCAGCCTCCCCCCAGCAGTACTCCAGGGCGACGGCCAGGTCATAGATCCAATAGCCGTAGCCGGAGTCATCAAAATCGATGGCCCGGGGCTCGCCGTGCCAAAACAGCAGGTTGGCATCCACCGCCAGGTCGCCGTGGATCAGCCCGTACACCTCGGGACCCTGGCCCCAGGACTCCATGACCTGCCGCGTCCGCTGCGCCACAACCTCGAAGGCGCCGCGCCACCGTTCTGGCAACAGCGCCCAGGCCTCGGCGTTGGGCATGCCGCTGCCCACGTCGTTCTGGAAAAGGCCATCCCAATCGAACCGCCGCTTGGAGAGGCCGGCCGGCGGCTGCCACCGCACGGCCACGTCGTGCATCCGCGCCATCAACCGCCCCTGGGCGCGCAGATGCGCGGGCCGTACATGGCGCTTCACGGAGCGGCCCTTGATCCAGCGCAGGAGCGAGCAGAAACGGGCCTGGGGCACCCCGGCATGCTCGACCGCGATCAGGAAACGGCCGTCCAGCGACGGAACCGGCTCCTGCACCGGCAGATCGGCCTCCCGGCGCATCGCCGCCAGCCAGTGCAGCTCCAACTCGATGGCGTCGGGAGCCTGGTAGCCCGGCTCGTGGATGCGCAGCAGGTACTGGCCGGGCTCGAACAGGTCCCCCGCGGTGGGCGCCTCCCCGACAGTATAAACGCGGAACAGCGTATTGCCCGCCTGCCGGAGGAGCCGGAAACGCGCCGTGCCCATCCCGTAGGCGGCCAGGGCATGCTGGGCCAACAGCCGCATACGCCGCAGCCGGCCCAAATAGGAGAGTTCAGTGTACGGTTTCATCTGGCACTCCCTGAGCCCAACCAGCGCTGCGCCTGGCGGTACAGCTCTTTGTCTTGCTGGTAGATGCAGGAAACGACGGCCGGTTCGGGCCGGCCGGGGTGGACGTACATGGCATAGAGACAGGCGTTGCAAGAGATGCACGCCGCCGTGCGCGAGCCGCGGCCCTCTCGCCAACGCCGGGGCAGATCCGGCTCGCGCAGCAGCGGCCGGCAGAGCGCTACCAGCTGCACCCGGCCCCGGCCGACGATCTCTTCCAGCCGCTCGACATCCCGGTTGCCGCCCACCAGGATGATCGGGATGTCCAGGTCGAGCTGTTCAGCGTACGGCGCAAAGTAGCTTTGCCGCTCCGGCCGGCCCAGGCGCGTGTGGGCCTCGGGCGACGGCACCGGCCGAAAGCCCAACTCCTCCTCCGGACGCAGCAGGCAATCCCACATGCCCCCGCTGACCTCGATGGCGTCAGCACCAGCATCGCGCACCTCCCGGGCCAACTCGGGGAACGAGTCGAGGTCGATACCGCCCGGGAGATAGTCGGTGCCGTTCATTTTGACCAGGATCGGGAAACTGCCTACCCGCTCCCGGGCCCGCGCGACGATCTCGCGGACGATGCGCGCCCGGTTGTGGGGCGACCCGCCGTAGGCGTCTGTCCGCCGGTTGGTGTAGGGGGAGAAAAAGGTGCTCAACAGCCCGCCGTGCGCCGCGTGGAGCTGGACTCCGTCGAACCCGGCCTCGCGCATGTGGACGATCCCGGCGATAAAGTTGTCGGCGATCCGGCCAATCTCGGCGGCCGTCAGGGCGCGGACGACCTGTCCGTCCCACGGAGATACCCGCTCCGAAGGGCCGGCCAGGAGGAAGCCAGCCTCCAACTGGGCCACGACCCGGCAGCCCGTCCCGGCCCCGTGGACCACAGCGGCCAGCTGCTCGAGCCCGGCGACCCGCAGGTCCTCATAGTCGTACGCCTCCGGGCCGCTCTCTTCTGGAAACCGCTCGCGGTAGACGGGCAGGCCGCCGGTGATGATCAGCCCGACCCCGCCCTCGGCCTGCCGGCGGTAGAGGTCCAGCACCTCGGGGACCATCTGGCGCGATCCCAACATGACCGGGTCCCAGGTGGCCGAGCGGACCAGGCGGTTTGGCAGCGCCAGGGAGCTGATATGAAAATAACTTCGGCTACGCCGCCACGGGGACGGCCACCGGTTGTGGTTCCAGCGCCACCCGGAAACCCAACTTCTCCAGACGGCGCGTCAAGCGGTTGATCACCGAATCGCGTTTCCGC
>Ga0302251_1000947_pt1 | contig 20910 bp, 16 predicted proteins | sample AAG_RA_Gln_MG_FD_193534 | JGI IMG/M metagenome (GOLD analysis project Ga0302251, IMG submission 193534) | Enriched activated sludge microbial communities from anaerobic digester in WTTP, New Holstein, Wisconsin, United States - AAG_RA_Gln | ecosystem: Engineered > Bioreactor > Anaerobic >...
ACGTGCCGCAGCGCCATCGGAGCATGCGCGCCGTGTTCGAGGGTTCCTGGCGCCTGCTGGGCGACGCCGAAAAGGAGCAACTGGCGCGCTGCGCCGTCTTTCACGGCGGGTTCGCGGAAGAGGCGGCGGAGGTGGTGGCCGGGGCCACGCCGGCCGTGCTGCACTCCCTGGCGGCCAAGTCGCTGCTGCGGCGGCCGTCCGCCGGCCGCTACGGGATGCACAGCCTGCTGCGGCAGTTTGCGCTGGAGAAGCTGGACCTGGCCCCCGCGGATCGCAGCGGCGCGGGGGGGGCGGAAGGTGGGGGGGGGGCGGCAGATGTCTACGCCGGCCACAGCGCCTACTACCTGGACTGGCTGGCGCGGCAGGAGGGCGCGCTGCGCGGCCGCGGGGCCCGCCTGGCCGTCGCCGCGGTCCAGCGCGATTGGGGCAACGTGCGCCAGGCCTGGCTCTGGGCCGCCGAACCTGGCGCGGCCGCGGCGATCCCACACGGGGGCCGGGTGTTGGCGGCCTTTTGCCAGTTCAGCGGCCTGCTGCGCGAGGGCGCCGACCTCATGGCCCGCGCCGCCGCGCACTTGCAGTCCCAGCTCGCCAACCGCGCCGAGCCGGAGGTGCGCCTGGCCCTGGCGGCCGTGCTGGTCGAGCAGGCCGACCTGCTCAACGCCCAGGGCTGGAGCGAACCGGCCCTGGCCGCGGCCCGCCAGGCGATGCAGCTGGTGCAGCACGGCCGGGCCGTCGGGCTGGAGGCCAGCGCCCTCCTGCAGCGCGGCGTGGCGCTGGCCCGGCAGATGGACTATGCCGGCGCGCGCCATGCCGGCCGGCTGGCGCAGACCCTGGCCTGGCAGGCCGGCGCGCTGCCGGTCGAGGCGGGCAGCCAGCTGCTTCTGGGGCAGATCGAGCATGTCGCCGGCGACTATGGCGTGGCCCGGGTCTGCTACGAAGAGGCCCTGCGCGTCTACCGCCAGATCGGCGACCCCCGCGGGGAGGGCGCGGCTCTGGTGCAGATGGGGGTCCTCGCCGACGCCCAGGGCGACCTGGCCGCCGCCCACCGCCACTATGAGCGGGCGCGGGCCCTCTTCCAGCAGCTGGCCGACCGGCACCAGGAGGGGATGGTCCTGGCGCACATGGGCCGGATGGCCGTCCGCGAAGGCGACTATACGACCGCCTGGGCCCACGACGAGCAGGCCCTGGCCATCCTGGGCGAGATGGGCGACCGCCGCGCCGAGGGCAGCACCTTGAGCGACATGGGCGCGCTCCTGGTCGTTCTGGGGCAGTACGCCCGGGCGCGGGAGACCTATGAGCGGGCGCTGCGTCTCTGGCGCGAGATCGGCTACCGGGCCGGCGAGGCGGGGACGCTCAACGGCCTCGCCGGCGTGGCCGATGGGCAGGGGGACTTTGCCGCGGCCGAGTCGCTGGCCCGGCAGGCCTCAGCGATCGCGGGCGAGTCCGGCGAGCGCAGCGCCCAGGCCCGCGCGGCCAACTGCCTGGGCCAGGCCCTCGCCGGCCAATCCCGCTGGGAAGAGGCCGCGGCCGCCTTCTGGACGGCCCTGGCCCAGTCGCGGGAGCTGGGCGAGCACGCCATGGCGGCCCAGGCGCTGGCCGGCCAGGCGCGCGTGGCGCTGGCGCGCGGCGACCTGCCCCAGGCCCAGGCGCACGTCGCCGGGATCCTCTCCCTCCTGGACCGCTTCGGTTCCTTCCCGGCGGCCGGTGACGACCTGGGCCTCTACCTGATCTGCTGCCAGGTCTTACAGGCTGCCGGGGACGGCCGCGCGGGGCAGCTCCTGGCCGCGGCATACCGCCTGCTCGAGGCGCGGGCCGCCCGGATCGCCAATTCCGAGTTCCGGCGCTCCTTTCGGCAAGAGGTGGTCGTCAACCGGGAGATCGCCCGGCTTGAGGCCGAGCTAGGACACAGTTGTGATTGACTTTCTGCGCTGGCATAGTATAATAGAACGACAATCGGGTGGAGATGTGAGATGGCTATCGCAGACAAAATCCAGCAGTACCTTGAGCAACTACCGACGGCTTCCCAGACGGAGGTACTTGACTTTGCCGAGTACCTTTTGGACAAGACGCTGCGCCGAGAAGATAGAGACTGGTCGGGCCTATCTCTGGCTTCCGCTATGCGTGGTCTGGAAGACGAAGAAACACCGCTCTATACTTCTGCTGATCTGAAGGCGGTATTTGAATGAAGCAAACCGGTCAGATTGTGCTCTTTCGTTTCCCCCAGACCGATATGGAGGAAGGAAAGCTCCGGCCGGCGCTCCTGCTGGGCAAACTGCCGGGCGAGTACGACGATTGGCTGATCTGTATGGTCTCTTCGCAATTGCGCCATGCCGTCCCCGAATTTGACGAGATTATCCGAGAAGATGCCGCCGATTTCGCTGGCAGCGGCTTGAAAATCTCCAGCGTTATCCGAATTGGTCGCCTGGCAGTTGTTCAGGGAGAGATTCTTCTGGGGGCTATAGGGCACATCACGCGTGAACGGCTCGAACGTATCAAGAAGCGGCTGGCAGAGTGGCTTGTGCAATCGTAGCGTCGGCGCAACCAATCCCAGGATGGATAGGCGACTGTCAATTGTCGGCGGCGGGCTGGCCGGCAGCGAGGCCGCCTGGCAGGCTGCCGAGCGCGGCATCGACGTTGCGCTCTACGAGATGCGCCCGCGGCAGATGACGCCGGCGCACCAGACCGGCGCCCTCGCCGAGCTCGTCTGCAGCAACTCGCTGGGCGCCCAGCAGCTGGATCGGGCGCTGGGCCTGCTGAAAGAGGAGCTGCGCCGGCTGGGGTCGCTGCTGATCGCCTGTGCCGAAGAGACGGCCCTGCCGGCCGGCCGGGCCCTGGCCGTGGGCCGGGAGGCCTTTGGCGAGCTCGTCACCCGCCGCGTCGAGGCGCACCCGCGCATCACCCGACTGGCCGAAGAGGTCACCGCGCTGCCGGAGGGGCCGGCCGTCGTCGCCACGGGGCCGCTGACCTCGCCCGCGCTGGCCGCGGCCATCGCCGCCTTTGCCGGGCAGGAGCACCTCTACTTTTACGACGCCATGGCCCCCATCGTCACCGCCGAGTCAGTGAACATGGCGGTGGCCTACCGCGCCGCCCGCTTCGGCCACGGCGGAGAGGACTATATCAACTGCCCGCTGAACCCGGAGGAGTACGAGCGCTTTGTGGACGCGCTGCTCGCCGCCGAGCAGGCCCCGCGGCACGACTGGGAGCACGAGGACCCCCGCTTCTTCGAGGGCTGCCTGCCGGTGGAAGAGATCGCCCGGCGGGGGCGGGAAGCCCTCATCTTTGGCCCGCTGCGCCCCGTGGGGCTGCGCGACCCACGCACCGGCCGGTGGCCTCACGCCGTCGTGCAGCTGCGCCAGGACGACCTGGCCGGCCGGCTCTATAATCTGGTCGGCTTCCAGACGAACCTGCGCTGGGGCGAACAGGAGCGCGTCTTTCGGCTCATCCCCGGGCTGGAACGGGCCGAGTTCGTCCGGTTCGGCCAGATGCACCGCAACACCTTTGTGCACAGCCCCGCGCTCCTGCGCCCGACGCTCCAGAGCGCCGCGCGGGACGACCTTTTCTTCGCCGGCCAGATCACCGGCAGCGAGGGGTATGTCGGGTCGATCGCCACCGGGCTGCTGGCCGGCCTCAACGCCGCGCGGCACCTGCGGGGCGAGCCGCTCCTGGTGCTGCCTCCGACGACGATGCTCGGCGCCCTGGTGCAGTACCTGACCACGCCCGGGCGGGCCGATTTCCAGCCGATGAAGGCCAACTTCCGGCTGCTGACGCTGCTGGAGGATGCCCCCAAACGCAAGATGGAGCGCCACCGGGCCTATGCCGAACGGGCGCTGGCGGAGTTGGATGCGCTCCTCTCCCCACCCCCGGTAGGGGGAGAGGAGCGGGGGAGGTAGTCTTGGGCCATCGTCCCCACCGCAAGTATATCGTCCGCACCCCGGTCGAGCCCCCCGAGGCGCTGCTGCCGGCCGGCCCGCCGCCCGATCACGTCGGCGAAAAGCGCTACCGCCGCTTCCTGGCGGTGCTCGCCCGCCGCCAGCCCGACCTCACCGTCGTCCTGGAGAACGTCTATGACTCGTTCAACCTGAGCGCGATCCTGCGGACCTGCGACGCCGTGGGCATCGGCGTCGTGCACCTCCTCTACAACCGCGAAAAGCCGCCGCGCATCCTCAAAGGGGTAGCCAGCAGCGCGCAGCGGTGGCTGCAGCTGCCGCTGCACCGCGCCGTGGACGAGACGTTCGCCGCGCTGCGGCCGGCCGGCCTGCGCATCTATGCGACCGGCGATGGCCCAGGGGCCTGCGCCCCCGCCGAGGTCGACTTCACCCGGCCCACCGCCATCGTCCTGGGCAACGAGAACCGCGGCGTCTCGCCCGAGGCGCTGGCCCTGGCCGACGGCACGATCCACATCCCCATGCAGGGCATGGTGCAGAGCCTGAACGTGACAGTGACCGCCGGCATGCTCCTCTACGAGGCCCAGCGGCAGCGGGCCGCGGCCGGCTTCTACGCCGCCCCGCGCCTGCCGCAGGCCGAGTGGCAGGCCCTCCTGGAGCGCTGGCTGCGGCGCGAGCTGGAACGCGGCTGAGTGTGACGCCCCCCCGCCGCTGGGCGCGGCGCCAACACCTGGCCAAGGGCCCCCGCCAGGCCTTTGGCCCATAAGCGGACCACCGGCCGAACGACAGGCCGGTGGTCCGCTTATCCGTTACCCCATCCGTTTCCTCATCCGTCTATCCGTTGCTCTGTCCCCTTTTCCCCATCCGCTTATCCGTTACCCCATCCGTTTCCCTACGGCTGCGTCACCACCACGCGGATCATTGCATCATAGGTCTGCAGCTCCCAATAGTCACCGTCGATCTCGAAGCTCTGGTTGGCGAGGGGGGCGCTGGTGTCCACCCCCAGGGTGGGCTGGTAGCCCGTGAGGTAGAGGAAGCCGACGCAAAAGTCGTCGCTCACCGTCAGGTCGAAGGGGGCCAGGTCGATGTCGTTCCAGCCGTCCTGGTAGGGGTTGCCCTGGTAGGGGGAGGGGAGCAGGTCGGCGTGGGTGGCGGCGTCCCAGACGTGCATCTCGACGGGCATGCTGGGGAGCTGGACGTAGAGGCGGACGCGCTGGATGGTGGCGGAGCCGCCGGGGGGGGAGAAGCAGTTGGCAAAGCCGCCGCCGACGTCGTAGGAGTCGGTGCTGTCGAGGGTGCCGTCGTCGTAGGCCAGCTCGGTCTCGACGGCCGGCCCGGTGTAGCCCTTGAACACGATCGGCAGAAAGGTGCGGAACTCGTCCACGCGTCCCTGCGCGGTGAGCGTAATCCGTACCTGCGGGCAGACCTGGTCGTCCCCCAGGCGGGTGATGGCCACGGTGGTGGGGGTCAGGTTCTGGACAAAGACGCCCTGCCAACCGATGAACCAGTCGTGGTTGCCGCCGGCGAACCACTGATGGATGCCGCCGGTGGTAGAGTAGCACTCGGCGCGCGCCAGCATCAGGTTGGGGTTCCAGTTCAGGTTGTGGGTGAATGTCACCGTCTCGCCCGGGGCGATGTCCGTCCAGCCGCCCTGGTCCACCAGGCTGTCATAGTCCGGCGCGACGGGGGGATGGAGCACGAGCACGCGGATCTGCTCGACGGCCGCGTCGTCGGGGTGGCGGGTGACGGCCACGGTGTTGTCGGAGAGGTTGTGCCAGTGGGCGCCGAGCATGTCGTGCGGGCCGTCGACGGCCAGGCCGCCGTAGGCAAAGTGGTGGATGCCGCGGTTCGTCTCGCTGAACCACAGGCTCACGACCAGCTCGGTGGAGGTGATGTCCAGGTTGTGGCTCAGGGTGAGCGTCTGGCCGGGGGCGATGTCGGTCCAGCCGCTGTCAAAGTCGGGGGTACCGGCCGGCTGCCAGACGTCGATGCGCACCTCGTCGGCGAGAATATCGTTCGGCAGGCGGCGGACCTGCACCGTGTTGGCTGTCAGCCCCTGCCAATAGGCGCCGTACCAGTTGCCGTTGGCCTCCAGCCCGCCGTAGGCGAAGCGGTGGATGCCCATGGCGGTGTCCGCGTCGCGGAACCACATCTCGACGGCGTAGCCGTTGGGATCGCCGCCCAGGTTGTGAGTGAGGGTCAAGGTGGAGCCCGGGGCGAGCGGCAGCCAGCCGCTGCTCCAGGCGATGCCGGCGCGCGCGACGGGCTGGAGCGGGGCGCGCGCCTCCGGTGGATGGGACGCGGCGGCGGTCATGCCGGCCGCGAGCGCCAGGGCCCCACAGAAGAGGGCGAGGGTCAGCAGTACGAGGGTACGTGTGCGCATGGGGTCTCCTCCTTGGGAATCTGCTCTCCAGTCAATGCTTCGGGTTCTGCCCCTCTCCCCATCCCATAGGCGGGCGCGGGTGGGGCGAAGGTTGTCTCTACACCGGGTAGACGACCTTACCTCCGACAAGGGTCATGTCCACCTCGGCCTGCCACAGCTGCTGTAGCGTCATCGTATAGGGGTCGCCGCGCCAGACGACCAGGTCGGCCAGCTTGCCGGGTTCGATCGACCCCTTGACCGCTTCCTCGTGCGCCGCGTAGGCCGCGCCCAGCGTGTGCGCCCGCAGCGCCTCCTGGATGGTTAGGCACTGCCCCGGTTCCAGGACCCGATTGGAGGCCGTCACCCGGCCCACCGCCCCGGCCAGCGTCACCTGGGGCGTGTACCAGGGCGTGGTCGGGGCATCGGAGCCCAACGCCAGGTGCACGCCGTTGTCGAGCCACTCGCGGGTGACGATCGCCCGCTTCGCCCGCTCGGGGCCAAAGACGCTGCTCCAATAGTCGCCGCCGACGCGCAGGAACTGGGGCTGGGCGCTCACGACGACCCCCAACTCGGCCATGCGCCGCGTCGCCTCCGGCGTGCAGAGGATGCCGTGCTCGATGCGGTGGCGCGGGTCGGGCCGGGGGTAGGCGTTCATGGCCTCTTCGTAGGCGTCCAGGGCCAGGTCCACGGCGGCGTCGCCGATGCAGTGGACGCAGATCTGCAGCCCGGTCTCGTGCAGGGCGCGGACGGCGTCCTTGAACGACTGCGGCTCCCAGGTGGGCATGTCCCAGCTCACGCCGTCGTGCGGCGCGTGGCAGTAGGCGGTGGGCGCCTGGCCGTCGATGAGGAATTTGAAGCCGGCGAACCGGACCATGGGGTCTGTAAAGTAGGTGACCTCGTGCAGGGCCCGGTCCAGGTCCTGCGGCCATTCCAGGGTATAGTAGACGGCGCCGCGCAGGTACAGCTCCGCGCCGGCCTCGCGGTAGAGCCGGACGGTGTCCACGCCGCGGACGTTGTTGTCCTGGAAGGAGGTCACCCCGCAGGCGGCGAAAAAGGGCAGCGGGTAGAGGATGTTCTGCCGCATCTCCTCCGTGGTATAGGCGGGGATGAAACGCCGCAACAGGTCCATGGCGCGGTGGTTGTAGAGGGCGCCGGTGGGCTCGCCCTGTTCGTCGTGTTCGATGATCCCGCCCACCGGGTTGGGCGTGTCGCGGGTGATGCCGGCGACTTGCAGGGCCCGGCTGTTGCCGGTGCCAAAGTGGCCGCCCTGCTGCAAGATCCACACCGGGTGGTCGGGCGAGACGGGGTCCAGGTCGTGCCGGGTGGGCACGCCGCCCTCCTGGAAGACCAGGTAAAAGCCCTTGATCCACTCGCCGGCCGGCGTCCGGGCGGCGAGGTCGGCCAGCTTGGCCTGCATATCGGCGACGGTGCGCACCTCGGGTGGGATAAAGGCCACGTACGAGCTGTTCAACTGGCCCATGACCTGGAAGTGGTTGTGGGGGTCGATCAGCCCCGGGGTGACGGCGCGGCCGGCCAGGTCGACGACGCGGGTGGCCGGCCCGGTGTAGCGGGCGATCTCTTGCTCCGTCCCCACGGCCTGGACGAGGCCGTCCTTGACGGCCACGGCGCGGGCGATGGTGTCGGCGCCGTCCACCGTGATGACCTTGCCGCCGCGCAGGACCATGTCGGCGGCCTGGGCGGGGTCTATCGGGAGGGGGCTGGCGAGAGGCGTCAGGGTGGGGCCGGCCGGCAGCGTTGCGGCCGGGGTTGCGGCGGGCCGGCCGCGCCGGCCGCAGCCGGTAAGGAGCCAGGCGAGCGCGGTTCCGGCCCCGACGAGAAAGCGCCGGCGGGAGAGGCGGTTATGCATCGGCTTCCTCCAGCGATTCGATCCCGGTCCAGTTCTGCACAAAGGCCACCAGGTCTTCGAGCCGCTCAAAGTAGCGGCTCTGGTTGGTGGCGGTGTGGATGGCCTGGCCGCGCCAGAGGGGCGGGCCGTCCTGGCGCTCTTCCCACCAGATGCGGACGACGAACGAAGCGTTGCGAAAGAAGCGGCCGGGCATGGGGCCTCCTTGGGTGGAGTGAACCGGCGTACTATCCCGAGTATAGCCGGGGGCTATCACAGGGCGGCCGGCCGGCGGGGGACCATGAGGCAACTTTCGCGTCAAGCCTTGGTAGCGACCGTATCAAGCCTTGGTGCCGACCGTATCAAGCCTTGGTAGCGACCGTACCAAGCCTTGGTAGCGACCGTACCAAGCCTTGGTACGGTCCGAACCAAGCTTTGGTAGCGGCGATACGACGCCTTGGCGCGAGCGCAAAGTCAGGGAGTTGGCGCGCGCTTCCAGGGAGTTGGCGCGCGCTTCCAGGGAGTTGGCGCGCGCTTCCAGGGAGTTGGCGCGCGCTTCCAGGGAGTTGGCGCGCACTTCCAGGGAGTTGGCGCGCACTTTCCAATAGTCCTATGCGCATCGTCCTGGCTTGGCCCTGGCGGCCCCTGGTTTCCGTGTCCCGCGGGTACGGACCGGCCGGCCGGCGGCGCGCAGCGCGGCGATGTCGGCGCGCACGGTGCGCAGGCTGACGCCGAGGGTCTGGGCCAGGTCGTGCTCGCCGGGGTCACCGCCCTGGGCGCGGGCCTCGTTCACCAGGCGGAGGAGGTGGGCCCGGCGGGCGGCGACCTTGTCGGGGCCGGTGGGGGTGGGTGGGATGGTCCAGGCCACGACGACCTGCTCCGCGGGGCGCAGCGGCCGGCCGGTGGGGGCGCCCAGGCGGGCGAGGGTCCGGTGGGTTTGGCCGGGAGCGAGGGGGGGGGGCGGGTCCTCGAGCAGCGTGTGGACGGCGGGCCGGCAGCGGAAGGCGGTGCGGGCGGGCTCGTCGAGCTCGGCGAGGATGGCTGCCGCGGCGGAGCGGGCCTGTTCATAAAAGCATTGGGCGTCGGCCGACCGGCCGGCCTCGGCCAGGAGATGGCCCAGCGCTAGGAGGATCTCCCAACGCGCCAGGGGATAGCCCGGGGGATCGGCCAGCGCCAGGGCCCGGCGCAGCGCTCCTTCGGCCTCGGGCCGCCGGCCCTGCCCGGCCAGGGCCTGGCCCAGCGTCAGGAGCGCCTGTACCTGGAGGGGCCGCAGCGCCATCTGCTCGGCCAGGACCAGGGCCCGCGCTGCCAGCGCCCGGGCCGGCTCCAGCCGCCACTCGTCCAGGCACAGCCGGGCCAGCGCCGCTGCCGCCTCGGCGCGCATCTGGGGGCCGTGCGGCCGGGACAGCGGCACTGCCTCTACCAGGTGCTGCCGGGCGGCCGCGGCCAGTCCGCACGCCAGCTCGGCCGGCCCCAACTCCACCAGGTGTTCCGCTTGTCCGCGCGCGAACGGGATCCGGCGGGCCAGCGCGACCCCTTCCTGGTGGCAGGCGGCCGCCTCTTCCGCCAGGCCGGCCTCCGTAAGGCAGCGCCCCAGTGCGCGGAGGCAGCCGCTCACCAGGGTCGGGGTGCTGCTCGCGCGCGCCAGCTCCAGGCTGGCGCGCAGCGCGGCCAGGCCGGGCCCGAGCCGGCCCAGATCCCACTGCGCGCAGCCGCGGTGCAGCTGAATGAGCGCGTCCATATAGGCGCTGCTGCCCAGGGTCGCCTGGACCTCCGCGGCCGCGTCGAGGAGCGCCAGGCTGTCTGCCGGTTCGCCGCGGCAGCGCTGCACCGCCGCGAGCCCGACCCAGGTCAGCGGCAGCGCCGGCAGCGCCCCGGTCTCGCGGAACCCGGCCTCGGCCTGCCGCAGCGACCGCTCGGCGGCGGCAAAATCACCCTTGTTGATCAGCAGCAGGCCCATGTTGCTGTGGATCTTGGCCGAAATGCGCAGATCGCCCAGCTGCTCGCGCAGCGCCAGGGCCTGCTGGAACACCTCCAGCGCCTGGTCGTTCTGGGAGAGGAAGAGGTGCGTCACGGCGATGTACTGCAGGATGTTGGCCTCTTCGCTGCTGTCGCCGGCCTGCCGGGCATAGGTGAGGGCGGCGCGGTGCGCCTGGAGCGAGTCCTGGTGCGCTCCGCGCATGTTCTCATAGGCCCCGATGTCGCGCAGGGCCGCGGCCTGCTCCGCGGCATCCCCGGCCGCCGCGGCGACCTCATAGGCCCGGCGGGCTTCGCGCAGGCCGGCTTCCCACTTCTCCTGGCGGTAGCCGCGCAGCCAGCCGTCGCAGCGGATCGCGCGAGCCACCGCGGCGGCGTCGCCGGCGGCCCGCGCCGCCGCGAGCATCGCCGCGTACTCGGCCCCGGCCTGCTCGTACTGCCCCATGTGCTCGAACAGTTGGGCGCGCTGCTCGTGGGCGCGGACGACGGCCCGCCGGGCCGCCGCCGACTTCAGCCGCCCGGCAGCGGAGATGGCCTGGCCGAAATAGGCGAGGGCCGCCGAGGAAGCATAGACCGCCAAGGCGCGTTCCCCCGCCTGCATGCAGTAGGCCAGGGCGCGCTCCGGCTGCTGTCCCCGGTAAAAGTGAAAGGCCAGCTCTTCCACCCGTTGCGGCGTGTCCTGCTCCAGCGCCAGGCCCACCCGGCGGTGCAGGTCCCGGCGCTGCGTGCGGCCGATCCCGCGGTAGATGATCTGGCGGATCTGCTCGTGCGCAAAGTGCACCCGCGGACCGGACTCGAACAAAAGCTGCCGGCGCAGCAGCTCGTCGCTGGCCTCCAGAAAGCTCTCCTCGTCCCAGCCGCTGACCTGCTGGAGCAGCTCGGCGTCAAAGGCGCTGCCCGCCACGGCCGCCAGCGCCAGCAGCTGCCGGCTCCTGTCGTCCAGACGCTCCAGCCGCCGCCGGACGACCTGGCGGATGCCGCGCGGCTGGGGCCAGGCCTCTTCCGGGTCGGCCTCCCACGAGATGCGCCAGTGTCCCTGGCGGTCGCGGGCCAGGAGCCCTTCTTCGAAGAGCCCCTTGAGCACTTCCAGGACGAAGAGGGGGTTGCCCTCGGTCTGCCGGTGGAGGCGCTGGACAAAGAGGGGCGCGGGAACCGGCCACCCCAGCACCGCGCCGACCAGCTGCCCTGTCTGCTCCGGGGAAAGGCGGGCCAGCAAGAGGTCCTGCCAGCAGCCCTGCTCTTGCAGCCGCCGGCAGCACTCCTGCAGCCGCGCGCCGATCTCTTCGGCGCGGGCCGTCCCAAGGACCAGGAGGGGCCGCTCGCGCAGGCGGGGGATGACCGTGTCGAGCGCTTCGAGTGTGGCGTCGTCCGCCCACTGCAGGTCCTCCAGCAGCACCAGGGCCGGCCCTTCCTGGCTCAGGCCGGCCAGGAAGTGTTCCAGGGCCTGCAGCAGCTGCTCCTGGCGCTGCCGCGGGGGGAGCGGCGCGGCCGGCACGAGGTCGGCATAGAGGTGGCGCAGCTCGGGCAAGAGCAAGGCGGCCTCGCCCAGCCAGGCGCGGGGAAGGCGGGCCAGGGCCCGCCGGCCGGCGCCAGCGGAGAGCGTCCGCAGGGCCTCGACCCAACCCTGGTACGGCGGCGCCTCGCCCAGGTCGTGGCAGCCTCCGCGCAGCACGAGCCATCCCCACCCTTCGGCCTGGTGGCAGACGCTCTGCGCCAGGCGGGTCTTGCCCACGCCGGCCTCGCCGGCGATCAAGACCATCCCACCCTGCCCCTGGGCTGCGGCGGCGAGGCGGGCCGCCAGCGCCGCGCGCTCGTCCTCGCGTCCCACCAGGGGCACCTGCCCCAGGTCGTCAAAGGGGGTGCGCGGCAGAGGGGGCGGGCGGGATGGCGCCGGCGGCACGGCCGGCGCCGAGGAGGGCTGGCCGCCGGCGCGGATGCGCTCGTACAGCGCGGTCGTCTCGGGCAGGGGGCCGGCCGCCAGCTCTTCCTGGAGCAGCTGGCGGCAGCGCTCGAACTGGGCCAGGGCCTCGCCGGGCCGGCCCAGCGTCAGGTAGAGCTCCATCGCCTGGCGGTGCGCTTCCTCGCGGAGCGGGTCGGCGTGCAGCAGCCGGTGGGCATAGTCGAGCGCCGTCTCCGGCTCGCCGCGGGCGCGATAGTGGGCCAGCAGCCGCTGGAGGGCATCCAGGTAGCGCGAACGAAGGCGCTCGGCTTCGACGAGGGACCACGTCTCCTCGAGCCCCGCGAGCAGGTCGCCGTGGTACAGCTCCACGGCCTGGAGCACGGCGTTCAGCGCGGCGGTGGGGAGCGGCGCCGGGGGCAGCAGGCGGCCCGGGTCCAGGCCGGCCTCGTCGAGCAGCGTCTCAAAGGCGGCCGCGTCCACCCAGCGGTCGGCGGCGGGGGCCAGGGCGAGGCGGTCGCCCGGGGCGGCGATGTGGTCCGGGGGGAGGGCCCGCCGCAGCCGCCAGAGGGTCGTGTTGAGGCTGCGGCCGGCGCGCGCGGCCGGCGTCTCCGGCCAGAGGACCTCGGCCAGGGCCGCGCGGCGGTGGGGTCGTTCGCGAAAGGTCGCCAGGTAGGCAAAGAGAGAGCGCGTTTTCTGCGTGGGAAAGGGGGGGAGTGGGGTTTCCCCGAGGACAAGGCGCAGGCCGCCCAAGAGGTACACGCGTAACGTGGGCACGGCAGCCACTGTTGTATCTTGGGTATCGCGGTTTGCTTGTGCAGCAGCAAAGCTACTGCACGCTATATCCGTTTTCATGCCAAATCAGGAAAGCCAGCAGGCGATGTCGTCCCACAGCTCCGGCATCTCCAGCGCTTGGGCAAACTCGCCGACCCAGTGGCGGATACGCTCACGGTCGAGGTCGGGGTGGGATTCGACAATGGCCTGGATGTCCAGCAGGTCCTGGCGACGATGGGCTACAGCCTTGAATATGATCAGGTCTTCCGGTGTCGGCAACCGGATGGCCACCTTGCCCACGTGGCGGATGGCGCTTCGTGCCACGGCCTCCTCTTCCAACGGCAAAGCGCCCAGCGTGAGGTCTACCGGGATGCCGCTCTCTGCGTGGCGGAGCAGCAGCACGCGGTTCTGCCGGGCAAAAGCCTCCACCTCGCTGATCCGGGGAACCAGTCCCTCCTGTGCGGCAGCCTCCAGGAGGCTGGGCAATTCGGCGATATCGAACAGGATGACCGCGTCCAGGTCGGCGGTCAGGCGCGGCCGGCCCAGCAGGCTGGCCGCGACCCCGCCGATGACCATGCCGCGATTATCGAACCGGGCCAGCAGTCGCTGCAGTGCGGCCAGGGGAGCCATAAAGAGAGCGAGGTCCGCAGCAGAACTCAAGCCTGTCGCTCCTTCAGCCGCGCCCAGCGCTGCCATACGACGATTTCCTCCGGGTCCTGTTCGAGGGGCAGCCCCAGCGCCAGCGCCAGCCGCACGATCGCGTTCAGCTGCTGCCAGCGCTCTTCCGGGGTGGCGGCACGCCGCTCGGCCGCTTCGACCGCGGCCACCGCTTCCCACCGTTTCCGGTACTGGCGCAGGGCCTGCCTGGACATTGTGCCTCCTGCCTCCTGGCTAGTAAATGACCGGCATGAACCGACGCGACTACCTGCTCGTCATTTTCATCCTTTGTGGTGCCGCTGTTTTTTATCCTTCGGGGTGCCCCCCGGGGCATGCCCGCTGCATCGCAACAGGCTTTGCTGCTGGGGATAATATAGCATACCGGAGAGCACTCTGTCAATATCGGTAACTCCTCAGAGGGAAAAAAGACCCTGCCGGAGCAGTTACCTCGTGGAGAAATTCACGTTTCATTCGTCACGCGGCCGCATCTGGCTCCGGGCCTGCTGCCACCAGCACATCTCGAACAGACCAGCATAAAACCTAGAAGCGGAACCCCTCCAGGATCGAGCCCCCGACGAACTCGCGCAGGATGCTGTTGTCGGGGATCAGCTCCGTCGAACAGGGCGAAATCCACTCCAGGAAGGCGAGCAGCCGGCGGGCCTCGGTCCATTCCAGCGTGCCGGGCTCGACCTGCCGCAGCAGCGGCTCGGCCAGGGGGTGGAGCACGGCCAGCTCATAGGCCAGGGCCGAGTTAAACATCGCGTCGGCGTTCTCCTGGAAGGCAAAGATGTTGCGCTCCTCGCCCCGGCGCACCAGGTCCCACCGGGCGATTGTCTCGGCGGCGGTGTAGCCGCGGCTGCGGGCATCGCGGACGATGCGGCGCAGCAGCCGCGTGTCGGTGGTGGGGATGCGGTTGTGGCGGTCCAGGTTCAGCTGGGTCAGCGCCGAGGCATAGATGCGGTAGACGCACTCGGGGGGGATGCGCGGGATCAGCCGGGGGTTGAGCCCGTGCAGCCCCTCGATGACGAGCACCTGGCCGGGATGCACGGCGAGGGTGGGGCCGGCCTCGCGCCCGCCGGTGACAAAGTTGTAGTGGGGCAGCTGCACCGTGTCGCCGCGCAGGAGCGCCAGGAGCTGCTCGTTGAACAGGTCCAGGTCGACGGCCTCCAGGGCCTCATAGTCGGGGTTGCCCTCCGCGTCGCGCGGCGTGTCCTGGCGGGGCACAAAGTAGTCGTCGAGCCCGATGGGCAGCGGCCGGATGCCGTTGGCGAGCAGCTGCACGCCGAGCCGCTTGCTGAAGGTGGTCTTGCCCGAGGACGAGGGGCCGGCGATGAGCACCATGCCGACGCCGGTCCGGCCGGCGATCTCCTGGGCAATGTCGGCGATGCGCTGGGCGTGCAGCGCCTCGGCCACCAGGATGACCTCGCGGATGCGGCCGGAGGCGGTGGCGCGGTTCAGCCCGGCCAGGTCCTGGACCTCCAGGAAGCGCATCCACTCGCTATACTCCTGAAAGACCCGCCCCAGCTTGGGCGAATCGCGGAACGGCGGCACCACGTCCGGCTGGCGGCGGCGGGGAAAGCGCAGGATAAAGCCGGGAGGGTAGCGCCGCAGGGCAAAGCGGTCCAGGTAGCGGGTGGAAGGGACCATGTGGCCGTAGAACGAATCGCGCCGGCCGCGCAGTGTATAGATCGTCAGATAGTCCTTCTGGCGAAATTCGAGCAGCTGGACCTTGTCGTCGTAGCGCTGCTCCTGGAAGATGGCCCGGGCCGCGTCGAGGGGGACGCGCTGCCGGACGATGGGGCTGTCTGCCGCGACGATGGCGCGCATGTGCTCTTCCAGCCGCGCCAACTCCTCCGCCGAAAAGGGCGCCCGCCCTTCCACCCGGCAGAAGAAGCCGTTCAACGTCAGCGAGTGGTCCACGACGATGTCGGCTTGCGGAAAGAGCTCGTGCGCGGCGACGACCAGCAGGAAGGAGAGAGAGCGCTGATAGATGCGCATCCCGTCGCCGTGGCTCATCGAGATGGGCGCGACGGCGACGTCGTGCGTCACCGGCCAGGTCAGCTCGACGAGCTTGCCCTCGACCAGCGCGGCGACGACGAGCGGCTCGCCGGGGCGGGCGACGGCGGCGACAAAGGCCTCCAGCGGGGTCCCCGGGGGGGCCTGGTAGAGCCGGCCGTCGGGGAAGCGCACCTGTACGCTGCGGCGCGGCCGGCCGGGGCGGACGGCAGAGGGCAATGGTTCGGTCATCGGGTCTATCCTCCTCTCCGCCAGCTGATGGAGCTCAAGATGTAGGCCAGCCCGCCGAGCAGCAGGCCCAGCCCGATCCCCCCGACCGCGATGATGCCCTTGTAGATAGCGGCCACCCCGATCACGCCGAAGAGGGACGAATAGCTCCAGGACCAGATCTCGCCGCTGTCCAGCAGGACGAACTCGTAGTGGTAGGCGGCCGTCTCCGATCCTGCGCAGGTGGCCTCTACGTGCTGGCGCACCCGCCCCGGAGGATGGGCGACGACAAATGAGTCGTTCGTGCCGCCGCGGCAGTCTCCCGACCAGTAGGGGGCGTCGCCCGAGGGCCGCTCGACCTGCTCCCAGGGGGGGGCGCTGTAGCTCGACCACTCATAGAGCTGCCCCCCGGCCGTCTCCAGGAGGACCTCGCCGGCATCCCCGAGCCGCAGCGCCGTCGGCGGCCGGCCGGCCGGCGGGTCGACCTTTTCCCACGGGACAAAGGCGCCGCGCAGCGATTGATCCACCAGGACAAGGCCGCCGCCGCCAAAGAAGAGGGCGGCGAGGGCGAAGCAGAGGAGGGCGATCCAGAGGGAGCGCCGGCGTGCGGCGCGTTGGGTAGCGAGTCCGTCGGGCATGGTTTCACCGCCGTTCGTCGGGTACGGTTTCCCTATGCGGCAGGGGTGCCTTCCCCCACCTTGTGAATCTTGACAAAGTTGGTCTTGCCCCGGGCCGCCACCGGCATGCCGCCCATGACCACCACCAGGTCGCCGGCCGCCAGGTGCCCCTGGGCGACCAGCTCCCGCTCCACCAGGCGCAGCATCCCGTCGGTGTCCTCGGCGAGCGGGCAGCGGGCCGGCGTGACGCCCCAGAGGAGCGCCATCTGCCGGCAGACGGCCTCGTCGGGAGTGACGGCCAGGATGGGCACGCGCGGGCGGTCCTTGGCGATCAGCCGGGCGGTGAAGCCCGACTGGGAAAAGGCGACGATGGCCTTGAGCTCCATATCGTGGGCGATCTCGCGCGCGGCGTGGCTGATGGCATGGGCGTAGGTGGGAGCTGTACACCGTGCCGCGATATGCTCGCCCATGTCGCCGTGCCGGCCGCTGCGCTCGGCCTCTTCCACAATGCGCGCCATCATCCGCACCGTCTCCACGGGGTAGTTGCCCACCGCCGTTTCGCCGGAGAGCATCACGATGTCGGCCCCGTCGATGACGGCGTTGGCCACGTCCGAGGCCTCCGCGCGGGTCGGCCGCGGCTCGTGCATCATCGATTCGAGCATCTGCGTGGCTACGATCACGATCTTGCCGCAGGCGTTGGCCTGCTCGATGATCTGTTTCTGCAGGACCGGCACGCGCTCGGGAGGCATCTCGACCCCCAGGTCCCCCCGGGCGACCATCACGCCGTCGCTGGCCTCGAGGATGGCCGCCAGGTCGTCCAGCGCCTGCGGTTTCTCGATTTTGGCAATCAGCGGGGTCGTGCACCCGCGCGCGGCAATGATCTCGCGGGCGGCCTGGACGTCGCTGGCCCGGCGGACGAAGGAGAGGGCGACATAGTCGACGCCGAGGTCGAGGCCCAGCGCCAGGTTGGCGCGGTCGGCGGCGGTGACGGCCGGCAGGCGCAGCGACGCGTCGGGAAAGTTGACGCCCTTGCGGTCGCTCAGCACGCCCCCGTTCACGACGCGGCAGCGCAGGTCGGCGCCGGCCGCCGCGACGACCTGGACCTCGATCCGGCCGTCGTCCATGAGGATGCGGCTGCCGGCCGGGATGTCCTCCACCAGATGGGGATAGGAGACCGGGACCAGGCCGGGGCCGCCCTCCATCGTCCGCCCGGTGAGCACGATCTCGTCGCCGGCCTGGAGGGTGAGCGGCCCGCCGGGAAAGTGCCCGGTGCGCAGCTTGGGGCCGGGGAGATCCTGGAGCAGGGCCACCGGCCGGTCCATCTCGGCCGCGATGCGCCGCACCGTCTCGATCCGGCGTTGGTGGTCTTCCCGGCTGCCGTGGGAAAAGTTCAGGCGAAAGGCGTTGGCGCCGGCCGCGATCAGTGCGCGGACGACCGCCTCACTGTCGCTGGCCGGGCCGAGGGTAGCGAGAATCTTGGCGCGACGCATAGGCTCTCCTGGCCGAGTATGGGTCGCTGCGGCCGGCATACCGCAGCGGCGTTGGTCGAGTTTCCGATTGTCCCGTGTGCCACACGGCCAAGTATAGCAGCTTTTGGGGCGCTTGTCTACCGGCGGCGGCCTGCTATCCCGGGCCCTGTATGTCGAGCACCGCCGCCCCCTCGAGCCGACCGCCGCGCAGCCGCTCCAGCGCTTCGTTGGCCTGTTCCAGCGGCAAGACCTGCACCGTCGTCCGCACCGGCACCTGGGGGGCGAGCGCGAGGAACTCGACGCCGTCCTGCCGCGTCAGGTTGGCCACGGAGCGGATCACGCGCTCTTCCCAGAGCAGGCTGTAGGGAAAGGTGGGGATGTCGCTCATGTGGATGCCGCCGCAGACAACCACGCCGCCGGGGGCCGTGGCCCGGAGCGCCTCCACGACGAGCGGGCCCACGGGGGCCAAGATAATGGCCGCGTCCAGCGGGTGCGGCGGAAGCGTCGTCGAGGGGCCGGCCCAGGCCGCTCCCAGGCCCAGCGCAAAGTCCTGGGCGGCCGTGTCGCCGGGCCGGGTAAAGGCATAGACCTTTTGCCCCGCGTGCAAGGCCACCTGCGCGATGATGTGCGCGGCCGCCCCGAACCCATAGAGGCCCAGGTGCTCCACGTCCGGCCCGCACATGCGGTAGGAACGGTAGCCGATCAGCCCGGCGCAGAGGAGCGGGGCGGCCTCGACGTCGCGGTAGGCGGCCGGCAGCGGGAAACAGAAGCGTTCGTCGGCGGCCGCGTACTCGGCAAAGCCGCCGTCGAGGGTATAGCCGGTGAAGCCGGCGCTCTCGCAGAGGTTCTCCTGGCCGCGCCGGCAGGAGCGGCAGGTGCCGTCGGTATAGCCGAGCCAGGGCACGCCGACGCGCGCGCCCAACGGGAAGCGCTCCACCCGCGCGCCCAACTCCACCACCGTGCCGACGATCTGGTGCCCCAGGATGAGCGGGAGCTTGGGCTCTGTCAGCTCGCCGTCCACGATGTGCAGGTCGGTGTGGCAGACGCCGCAGGCGTGGACGCGGAGGAGGACCTGGTGGGGGCCGGGGCGTGGGACCGGCACCTCCCGCAGCCGCAGCGGCTGGTGGGGGGCGTCCAGGATCATTGCGCGCATGGTCGCGGGGATGGCCATCGTCATACCTCGTGGGACGAAAGGGCATACGGGCCGCGGCTTCCCGCCGGCCGCCAGCGGGGCCTTGCCATCGTGATGGGTGTTACCTTCTCTGCCCCAGCGCTCGCAGCCCGCCAAAGATGCCGAACAGGCCCAGGAGGTGAAAGACCGCGGGCAGCCAGTCACCAAAGGCGAGCCAGATGATACCGTCCACCGCGTACAGGATCAGCCCGAGGATAAAGACCCACCGGAGCCCCTGGCGCGCCAGGAGGCCGATTACCACAAAGATGCCGGCGACCAGGATCTCGGCGACCAGTGTGACCCCCAAGATCAGGCCGGCAGAGTTGGGCCATTCCTGGCTCAGGCCGATGCCAAACCCTTCGATAAAGATGGTTCCCACCAGGCCGATCAGAAAGGTGATCTCGAGGCCGAGGCGATAGGCGACCGAGTTGATGATCGACATGCCGGCGATCCAGAAGAACCAGTTGGCCCCCGACTTGACCTGGCGGTCAACCTGCGCGCCGGCGTCCGCGGACGCGGCCTGGTGCAAGAGAAAGGCCGGCGCGTGCGCTTGGGCGTCCGTGGTGCGCATGTCGGCCTGGGTGCCGCCGGCGTTGGCTACCAGCGCATCCATCTCCTGCTGCCAGAAGGTCGGGTCCTTTGAGGCCAAGGCGCCCAGCTGCACGGTGCAGGCAGCACAGACCCAGGTCCGCTGATCGTACCCGAGGCGGACCTCGACGGCCACCTTGGCCCGCCCCGCCTGGGGCGGCGGCCCGGCCGCCGTGCCTTGCCCGGGGTCGCGCTGGTACCGCAGCACGGCGCCCGGACTGGTCGCCTCGTAGCCGATTTGGGCCAGGTAGGCCGCAATCCGGGTCCGTGTCGCGTCGGGGCTCTCCAGTGTGGTAAAGACGCGCTCGATGTACATGGATCCTCCTTAGCGGCAATATGTATTTCCGAGCATCCTCTCCAGCCGGCCGCACGCCTCTGCCAGTTCCGCCTCCTCCACCGACCCGTACGACAGGCGCAGGTACCCTTCGCCGGCCGGCCCAAAGAGGCTGCCGGGGATCGTCACCACGTGGGCGCGCTCCAGGACGTCCATCGATAGCCGGAAGGAGTCGGTGCAGCCGGCGACGCGCACAAAGGCAAAGAAGGCGCCCTCCGTCGGCTGCCAGTGCAGGCCGGGGATGGTGGCCAGGTGTGCGGCCAGCAGCCGGCGGCGGCGGTCGAGCACGGCGCGGCGGGCCAGGAGGAACGCGGGCCCTTCCTGCAGGGCACCCAGGGCGGCCTTTTGCGCCACCACCGCGGCGCAGATGACCATCGTGTCCTGGACCTTGATCGCCTCGTCCACGAAGCCGGTCGGCGCGACCAGGTAGCCCACGCGCCACCCGGTCAGGCTGTACGACTTGGAAAAGGAGCCGACGGTGATCACGGTGTCGTGGGCTTCCGGCAGGGCGCCGGGGTTGAAATAGCGGGCCTGCCCATAGACCAGGTGCCGGTACGTCTCGTCGACGAGCAGGGCGATGCCGCGGGCGGCGAGCTCGCGGGCGAGTCGGGCGAGCTCGGCCGGCGCATAGACCGCGCCGGTGGGGTTGTTGGGGGAGCAGAGGGCCACGGCGCGGGCCCCCTCCAGGTACGGACGCAGGTCCGCCGTGCGCAGCTGGAACCCGCCGGCCGGGTCGAGCGGCGCCTCCACCGGCACGCCCCCGGCGAGGCGCACGGCCATCTCGTGGTTGAAAAAGTAGGGGCCGGGCAGCACGACCCGGTCGCCCGGTTCGAGCAGCGTGAGCAGCGCCAGGAGAAAGGCCTGGTTGGCCCCCGCGGTGATGAGGATCTGCCGCTCGGGGTCGGCGGCCAGGTCCTGCTCGTGGGCCAGCGCCTCCGCCAGGGCCCGGCGCAGCGGCAGCAGGCCGGCGTCGGGGCTGTAGACGTGCGTGTCGGCCTCGGCCAGGGCCCGGCCGGCCGCCTCCAGCGCCTGGGGGGAAGGCGGCAGGTTGGGGATGGCCTGGCCGAGGTTGATGACGTCGGCGCCGGCGGCGCGCAGCTCGGCGGTGCGGGCC
>Ga0302251_1000952_pt1 | contig 20805 bp, 20 predicted proteins | sample AAG_RA_Gln_MG_FD_193534 | JGI IMG/M metagenome (GOLD analysis project Ga0302251, IMG submission 193534) | Enriched activated sludge microbial communities from anaerobic digester in WTTP, New Holstein, Wisconsin, United States - AAG_RA_Gln | ecosystem: Engineered > Bioreactor > Anaerobic >...
GCCCGATGCCCATCCCGATGAATGGTTCTGCGCCTGGAGGTTCATCCTGGAAGAATAACGAGGCGATTGTATTGATTCGAAGAATGAAGTTAAGAAAGTAATCCTGATGTTCGGCTAATTCCAAAGGTTGCATTTTGATAGTCGCTACGCTCGGTGGTATTGCCGGAGCCAAAAGAATGACCCAGATCGCCGGGAAGACCGGTTTGGGCAGGTTTGGAACGGGAGAGGACGTTATGAATTAAAATACTAACTGGTTGGGCAATCATTAATTTGAACCGTCCCCATTTGCTTCCACAGCATTATCTCCCTGCTGATTAATTATCTGTATTTCCGGAAGAATTTGGAATATTCATGGAACCATGAATAACTGCGAGAACATCAATTTGGTCTGATTTAATATAGTAAATAATGCGGTAGGAACTTTCTATTACTTCTCTTATCTGCTTAAAGTCATATTCAGGAACACTTCGCCCTGAAAAAGGACATTCGGCTATCTGCTGAGATCGCCGGGTAATACGATCGACCATACGTTTCGCATATTCCGGTGAGTTCTGTGCAATGTAATGGTAAATTGCATCAAGATGTTTTTCAGCAGTATTCGTCCAGTGGACTTTCATTCCGGCAATCCATACTTTGCTCTTAGTTCTTTTACGTCTTTTGTGCGGTTTTCTTTACTATCAACCAAACCCATCTCTATTGCTTCGCGCACATATATTTCATGTACTAAGTCATCCCATGTAGCACCTGCGGGCAGCCGATCGATAATTTTATGAGCTTCTTCCTTAATCATCGTCGTAGGCATAGATTTACCTCCTCAATTTTACGTAATAATATCACTTAATAGATTTATAAGCAATTAACGGCATGGCAGTATGGAAACTGTCGGAAAATGGACATCCTTTGTTTCAACAGCCGGAATTTACGATTGTTTTGTGCCGATTGCAAAGCGGAAGATGGGTTAGCGAACAATGTTAAGAAGCGAGACCTGACCCCGTGCTTTGTCCTCATTTATTGCATTCATTTCAATGAATTTAATAAGTTAACAGCGTCCCTCTGATCTCTATTTTAGGCCTGCTAGGTACACAAATTCTTGGACGATAACTCGCAGCTCAGAATTTATTTTGTCAACATCATTTCTCACTGCATTGAATCTCCTACTATGCGCAGATTTGTCCCCGATATCTTTTAGTTTTGGTAAGGCCTGCTTTGCATTTCGACTTAAATTCCAGCATGTCTCTGATAGAGTTTTTGCTATTAGTTCGGATAAGTAGAAAAAGTCACCAGAAGTGTTTTTTATGTTTTGAGAGATATTATGATGTTCGAAGGCCTCAATAATGAGTGTTTCTACCAGCCTTCTTATCATTACAGCACATGCATCATACCAGCCATTGGAATATGTCCCATTAATCTGATGAGTAATCCTTTCAAGATAACCTCTTGTACCTCTAACCAGCACGAAAGGCACAACTGGTTGGCCTATGGCCTCTATTCCGCCTTCAGGCGGCAATAGAGTTTTTTTACAATCTTTTTCCAGTGCAGAAACAAAGCATTTAATATTAGCTGATGTAAACATAACTTTACTCATTGAAACCTTTCAGATGCTTCGCCATGCTTTCAAAAATTTTGTCTATCTGATCCGCCGATGATTCAGGAGAGATATGAAGTTGTATATTAATATGTAGTTCTGGAGCATTGTTTAAAACAATTGGATTTGTCGGAGGGGATAAAGGAGCTTCAACGGGCAAAGTTTGTGTTGGCACCGTAGATGTATTTCGTTTTTGTTTAAATATTTGCTTTGGGGTTATTTTCTCACTTGATTTCGTGTTTTTCGTGTTGCCATTGAGAGTCACGCCACCTTTTGGATCTGCCTTTAGCAAAAGAACATAAAACCTTGCGTACATTTTTGCAGCAGGTTCACCGCAGCGCGCGGAATTCATAAACCAATTGGTTAATTGTTGAAAGTCAACATCAGAAGAATGGAATAAATCTCTCACCTCCTGTGGATATAAATTAGAAAGCAGTGTCTTGCACACGTCTGGATACTTATTATCATCGCGCCAGTCATAAGCTAAATCCGTGGGCTTTCCGTCTTCTTCTATTATACCGATTTTCTTGAATGGCGCTATTAAATTTGCTTTAGCTGATGATTCAGCCATTGATAAGGCGGAGGCAAGGTATGATGCTGTTACAGCAGCCGGGACCTTCTTGTTAAATAGGTCTCTCAGTTTCCACCAGTTTGCCTCGGGTATCTTGGGGAAAGACGTTTCTTCATTTGCCATGTGATATATCTCCTATTTTCAAGTTAATACTATTTCTTTCCGCTGGTTCAATCTTGTAGATGAAACCAAAAGTTTAAACCAAATTTAAGCTATTATAATGTTGAGGCAGAAAAACAATACTTTATATCGAATAAAAAACATGGTTCAATAATACAAGAACGATGATACCAGCCAAGGGTAAAAATCTTATTTTTGGTGTTTTTTGTATTCTTTTTCAGCTATTTGGTCTGCCCTTTTAGCAAACTCGGACTCTCTGGAATGATGATAGTACTTAATACCGGCAAATCGTTGAGATAGGGTAGTAGCTTGATCGTAGAGTGGTTTAATGTGTGGCTTATGTAATTTATATTCTTTATTCATCCATTTTACAACCAGCTCACTGTCCATCCATACTTCCACTAAATGATTCCTTTTCAATACTTCGCTTGCCTTATCAAGAGCAAATAATAGACCTTCGAATTCAGCCTCTGGTACTGTTTTGTCTCCTAAATATTTTGAGAACTCACTCGTATTATTTTTATCATCTACAATTAAAACACCACAGGCTGATTTTCCATAGCCAATCCTATTTTTTAAATGGGCATTGGGTACGTGGCAACATGCATCGCAATAAATTCGTGAGCAATCAGACATAGACCTCCTTATTATAAAATCAATGCTATTGATATTTTACCAATGAATATAAGGCATAAATCCAGCATTATAAAAAATTCCTTGGATTGCCGGATCAAGTCCGGCAATGACGAAAAGGAAGTATTTTATTCTTCCTCCGTCGTTCCATTATCCTCTGTTGTCACATCCGCTTCCTCGCCGCCATTGCCGTTGGTGTCGTCATCTTTGTCATCGGCTTCCTGGGTTGTCCGGGCCACGCCGACGAGTTTTTCTTCCTCATCAAGCTCGATCAATTTGACGCCCTGGGTAACGCGGTGATTGACCGGTATTTCCTGTACCTTGAGGCGAATCACTTTGCCGGAATTGCTGATCAGCATAACATTTTCTTCGCCGGTAACCTGCAGAACGCCGGAAACATTGCCCACTTTGGGAACAGTCTTTAAATTAATCGTTCCCTTACCGGCACGCGACTGCACCCGGTACTCTTCGATGGGCGTGCACTTCCCAAAGCCGTTTTCGGAAACGGTGAGCATAAATGTTCCGGTGGCGGGAATTTCCACGCCGATAACATCGTCGCCTTCATCCAGCTTAATACCGTGCACACCACGGGCGGTTCTGCCCATGTCACGGACATCATCTTCTTTAAAACGAATAGCCATGCCCAGTCGTGTGGCCAGGAAAATATCCTGATTGCCCATTGTCAAATGTACATCCACCAGCTCATCGCCTTCATCAATGGAAAGGGCAATGATGCCCCCGGAACGCGGATTGGAATAGGCGGTAAGGTCGGTTTTCTTAATAATGCCTTTTTTCGTCACCATCACAACGAATTTATCGGCAGAAAACTCGCGCACCGGCAGAGTGGCGCTCACGCGTTCTCCCGGAGCCAGATTTAACAAATTAACAATCGCCTTGCCTTTAGCGGCGCGCCCCGCCTGCGGCAACTGATAAACTTTCAGCCAGTGCACCTTTCCCGTATTGGTAAAAATAAGCAGGTAGTGATGGGTCGAGGCGATAAAGATTTTTTCCACAAAATCTTCTTCCTTGGTGCCCATACCCATTTTGCCGCGCCCGCCGCGATGCTGACTCTTGTAAAGGCTGACCGGGTTGCGTTTAATGTAGCCGCTGTGGGAGATTGTCACCACCATGTCTTCTTCCACAATCATATCTTCGATGTTGATGTCTTCCGAGCTCGCCACAATTTCCGTCCGGCGCTCATCGCCATAACGGTCTTTGATTTCGAGCAGCTCATCAATGATCACCTGCAGCACTTTTTGCGGATCAGCCAGGATACCGGCAAGTTTGGCAATTAATTTCGTAATCTCGGCATACTCGGCATCAATTTTTTCCCGCTCCAGGCCGGTCAGACGCTGCAGACGCATTTCCAGAATGGCCTTGGCCTGAATTTCCGATAATTTAAACTGTGCACACAACTGCACCGTCGCTTCAGCTACGTTTTTCGACGCTTTGATGACTTTGATGACTTCATCAATGTTGTTCAAAGCGATGATGTAGCCTTCTAAAATGTGCGCCCGTTCTTTGGCGCGGGCCAGTTCAAACTGCGTGCGGCGGATTACAACTTCCTGCCGGAAGGCGACGAATTTCTCGAGAACTTCTTTGAGATTGAAAATCTGCGGACGTCCCTCGGAAATCGCCAGCATATTGATGCCAAAGGATACTTCCATTTGCGTGAATTTATAAAGCTGATTCAGAACGACGGAAGAATTTTCATCGCGTTTCAGATCGATGACCACGCGGATACCTTCACGGTCCGATTCATCCCGTAGATCCGCAATGCCGCCGATTTTCTTATCGCGCACCAGTTCGGCTATTTTTTCGATCAGCGAAGCCTTGTTGACCTGATACGGCAATTCGGTCACAACAATGGTTTCCCTGTCGTTGCGGGCATTCTTTTCAATCAGCGCCCGCGCCCGGACGCGAATAATGCCGCGGCCTGTTTTGTAAGCGGATAATATTCCTTCACGACCGTTGATAAAGCCGGCGGTCGGAAAATCCGGTCCGGGAATATGACGCATCAGTTGCTCAATGGTAATTTCGGGATTTTGAATGAGGGCAATGGTGCCGTTGATGATTTCCGTCAAATTGTGGGGCGGAATATTGGTCGCCATACCGACGGCAATACCCGACGTTCCGTTCAACAGTAAAAGCGGGAGGCGCGTCGCCAGAATCGACGGTTCCTGCAGTGATTCATCGTAGTTGGGAACGAAATCGACCGTATTTTTTTCCAGGTCGGCCATCACTTCATCGGCAATTCGCGCCAGGCGACTTTCCGTGTAACGCATGGCCGCGGGCGGATCGCCGTCAATCGAACCGAAGTTACCCTGTCCATCGATCAACATGTAGCGCAGCGAAAATTCCTGCGCCATACGCACCAGGGTGTCATAAATGGCCGCATCACCGTGCGGATGATATTTACCCATGATATCGCCGACAATACGCGCGCATTTCTTGTACGGTTTATTGTGGCGGTAGCCCATTTCATACATGGCGTACAATATCCGGCGATGGACCGGTTTGAGGCCGTCACGGACATCGGGAAGTGCCCGGCCGATGATGACGCTCATGGAATAGTCCATGTAGGATTTTCTCATTTCATCTTCTATATTCACCAGGGTCAGCTTTTGGTGGATATCTCGTTCCATTGTGTTTCTTCCTCTCTAAAACAGCAGCTATAAAGTTCTATTCCATAGAACAGCCGGTATAATTATTTTCTTCTGGCTGGATTTTAAATGTCCAGGTTGGTGACATTCATGGCATTTTGGAAGATGAATTCGCGTCGCGGCTCCACCTGATCGCCCATGAGCGTGGTGAAGATTTCGTCGGCGACAACCGCATCTTCAACACTCACCTGTAAAAGAGTGCGCTTTTCAGGATTCATTGTAGTTTCCCAGAGCTGTTCCGGATTCATTTCACCAAGACCCTTGTAGCGCTGCACGGTCAAACCTTTTTTACCCAGATTGACAATGTGCTCCACCAGAGCCTTGGAGCTTTCCAAAATCATCGGCATGGATGATTCATTTCCTGTATCCTGATAGGGGGCTTCTCCGATAACCGACACCTGAGACAACAGGGACCTTATTTCCGTAAATTGCGGCGTGCGGAAGGTCTCTCTGTCCATGCACGTCGCAGAGGTTTGACCGTTTTTTTTCAGGCTGAAAACTATTTTGAATCCGCCGTGATCCTGATCGGTGTCGATTTGAAAATTAGCCAGATTAGTACCGATTGCGCCGACCGTTCTCGCGGCAACCGGCAAAAGCAGTTTATCATCCTTGAAACTTTCATCGGTTAAAGTGGGATCTCCGGCCAGGATGCGAATTAACTGTCTGTCGCGTCCCTCCCTTTCAAAGCGATCAATCAAGTCCTCGATCCGCATCACTTTTTTAATCAGGGTAAGCAATTTATTGCCGGTTGCCGGGAAGGGAGTGCCGTCGCCCATCGCCAGTTTGACCCTTTCCACTCCGTTTTCCAGAATGTAATTTCTCATCTGTTCTTCATTTTGAATGTACAGCTCTTTTTTCTTGTCCACCACTTTATAAAGCGGCGGCTGAGCGATAAATAAATAGCCTCTTTCGATCAGTTCCCGCATCTGGCGGAAAAAGAACGTTAACAGCAGTGTGCGGATATGAGCGCCGTCCACATCCGCATCGGTCATGATGATGACTTTATGGTAGCGCAATTTACTGATATCGTAATCGTCGGCGCCGATGCCGGCTCCGAAAGCCGTAACCATCGTTTTTATTTCTTCATTTTGCAGCATTTTATCAAAACGGGCTTTTTCGACGTTCAAAACTTTGCCGCGCAGCGGTAAAATTGCCTGATTCTTCCTGTCTCTGCCCTGTTTGGCGGAACCGCCGGCCGAATCTCCCTCGACCAGATAAATTTCGCTGAGCGCCGGATCTTTTTCCTGGCAGTCGGCAAGTTTTCCCGGCAAAGCTCCCACTTCCAAAGCGCTTTTGCGCCGGGTCAGCTCCCGGGCGCGGCGGGCTGCTTCCCGGGCGCGTGATGCTTCCATACATTTATTTAGTATTTGTTTGGCGACAGCCGGATTTTCCTCCAAATAAGTGCCGATTTTTTCGTAAATAATCCCTTCCACCAGGCCGCGTACTTCGCTGTTGCCCAGCTTCGTTTTCGTCTGTCCTTCGAATTGCGGATTCTTTACCTTGACGCTGATCACACAGGCCAGACCTTCACGCAAGTCCTCGCCGCGCAATGATTCCTTGCCGTCTTTGATTATTTTATTCGCGGTGGCGTAATTGTTAAAAACACGGGTCAGCGCCGAGCGGAAACCAACCAGATGGGTTCCGCCTTCAGTTGTGTTAATGCTGTTGGCGAACGCAAAAATATTTTCCAGGTAGGTTTCATTATACTGCAGCGCAACTTCGACAGAGCAATCTTCTTTTGCTCCCGCCACATAAATCGGATCCTTATGCAGGACTTTTTTATTGCGGTTGATATATTCCACAAAGGAAATAATTCCGCCCTTGTAAAAGAATTCGCTGCTCTTATCAGTCCGCTCATCGGTTAATATGATCTTAATTCCGGAATTAAGGAAGGCCAGCTCGCGTAAACGATTGGCAATAACATCAAAACTGTATTCAGTCTCCTCAAAGATTTCATCATCCGGCAGAAATGTTACTTTTGTTCCTTTGCCCCGTGTTTTACCAATAATTTCCAAAGGACCGTTGGGCACGCCGCGGGTGTATGTCTGCACATAGGCATTACCATCCCGTCTTACTTCCAGTTCGCAGGTTTTGGAAAGCGCGTTCACGACAGAAACGCCTACTCCATGCAAACCACCGGAAATTTTATAAGAATCGTTGGAGAATTTACCGCCGGCATGCAGTTTGGTCATCACTACTTCCGCCGCCGATACCCCTTCGGTTTTATGAAGATCCACCGGTATACCGCGGCCGTTGTCTTCGACAACGATACTGTTGTCCACTCTGATTTTCACCGAAATCGTATCGCAGTAACCACCGGCCGCTTCATCAATGCTGTTGTCCACAACTTCATAAACTAGATGATGTAACCCTTCTTTACCGGTCGAACCAATATACATAGCCGGTCTGATCCGGACCGCCTCCAGACCTTCCAGTACTTTTATACTATCCGCATCATACTTATGTGTCATAACCGCCACTTCACTCCTGCTTCCAACCTTCTTCTTGAAACTGTACTTCCAGGCTTTAATTCTTGATTTAAATCTTTAAAGGCATCACAATGCATAAAAAATTATTGTTTTCCACTGGTTTAACCACCGAAGGCTTCAACCCGCGAGCCACTTCAAACAAAATATTATCCGTGTTAATGACGGAAATGGCGTCAATTAAATAATTGACGTTGAAACCGACATCTATGTCTTCGCCGGTGTAATCAATATCTATTTCCTCCGTCGCCTCTCCGACATCCAGATTAGTCGAATTTAAAACAACTTTTCCCTGGGAAAACGATAAGATAACTCCGTTATAGCGCTCCGATGAAACAACGTTCATTCTCCTTAAAGCATGCAGGAACAATTCTTTATTTAAAATCACGCCGATTCCCTGCTCGGAGGGAATAACCCGCCTGTAATCCGGATAATCGGCGTCTACTAAACTGACTTTCAAAACTGTGTTGGCTGTTTTCACAATCAGCATATTTTTACTTCGCCCTATTTCCACGTTTTCATTTTCATCAATAATTTTCCTTATTTCCATTAACCCTTTACGTGGAACAATTATGCCGTTAGCTATTTCATCTACAAAATCAGCAATTTCCCCCTTAGCCAAAGCCAGCCGGTGACTGTCGGTCGCCACCATTTTCAAAATATGTTTTTCATCTTCCAGCCCCGCGGCGAGAAAGACGCCGTTTAAATTTTTCCTCATTTCGTCGGCCGCCATGGCAAACGACGTTTTATTAATTAAATCTTTGAAGACAATTCCCTGAATTTGATAAAATTTGACCTCGTCGTCACCGGCGACGCTGGGAAAATCATCCGCCGGCAGGCCGGGAATTTTATACACCGCTCGCTGGCAGGAGATTTTTACAACGTTGTTATTTTTAGTAAAAGAAATTACCTCACCCTGGATTTCCCGCACCATTTCATAGAGTTTTTTCGCCGAAAGAGTGATCTCACCGTTTTCGGCAACTTCGGCTTCGTAATCGGAGATCAAACTGATCTCTCTGTCTGTAGCTATAATTTTGAGCTTGTTGTCTTCCGCCGTTAAAAGAACATTGTTCAAAATAGGCATTGTTGTCTTTTTTTCGACGATCCCCAAAGTTTTTTGAATACCATCAAGAAAGGTGTTTCTATTTATCTTGAACTCCATTACCTTCCCCCTGTTTTTTATTAATTCTTTATTTTTTTTATATATATAAAATTAATATTAGTAATATGTACTTGTTGATATGTTTATCAATCTAATTTCTTAAATTATTTTAAAGCAGTATATTAAAATCACCTGTGGACAGACTGAATAAAAAAAACTTAGTTATTGTTGATTAAGGTATCTTCAATCTCCTGGATTAAATTTTTCAGTTTGGAGTCATTTTCCATTCCTTTTATTATTTTGTTGTTGGCGTAAATGACCGTCGAGTGATCACGGCCTCCTATTTTTTCTCCGATGTCCGGGAAGGAGCAGCCGGTTAATTTTCTGGCCAGATACATAGCCACCTGCCTGGCGAAAACCATGTTTTTATTCTTGTTATGAGCTTTAATGTCGGATATTTTTATATTTAATTTCGCGGCGACGATTTTGATGATTTCGTCGATGTCTATTTCCTGTTTTTCGTTGTGTTTCAGCAACTTACCTAAAACTTCCTTGACCAGGTTCAGATCAATTTCTCTGCTGGTGAGAGATGAATAAGCGCAGGTTCGCACCAGAAAGCCTTCCAGTTCCCGGATGTTGGATTCTACGTGGGAGGCGATGTAGTGGGCGACGTTATTCGGCAAGGAAATTTTATTTTCCTGCATTTTCTTTTCGATAATGGCGATTTTGGTTTCGATTTCCGGCGGTTGAATATCGGCGATGAGCCCCCACTCGAAACGGGAACGCAATCTTCCTTCCAGATTGGGAATATCTTTGGGAAATTTATCGCTGGTGACGACTATTTGTTTGCCGGAGTCATGCAGCGTGTTGAAAGTATGGAAAAATTCTTCCTGGGTTCTTTCCTTACCCGCCAGAAAATGAATGTCGTCAATCAACAAACATCCGATATTTCGATACTTTTCTCTAAACTGGGGCATCCGGTCGTAGCGTATGGAGTTGATCATCTCATTCATAAACTCTTCCGCCGATACGTACATCACCTGGAGGCCGGGATGCGCTGATGCCGTTAACAGGCCGATGGCGTTGAGTAAATGAGTTTTTCCCAGCCCCGAACCGCCGTAGAGAAAAAGCGGGTTGTAATTTTTTGCCGGCTGCTTGGCCACGGCGATGGATGCGGCGTGGGCAAACTGGTTGCATGGTCCAACGACAAACCGTTCGAAGGTATAATTAATATTCAAAGGAGAGGAATTACCGGTTCTTACGCTGACCGGCGGCGCAGTTTTAGCAGCATCTTCAACCTCATGATTTGTGTTGGTTAAATTAACTTTCTTTTCCTTATCCTTGGAAAGAACGAATTCAACGTCCAGTTCAATGCCGACGACAGTCTCCAGCGATGTTTTGATCACAGGAAAATAATTGTCCAAAAGCCAGTCTTTAAAAAATTTATTGGGGACGGCCAGACGCACACACTTGTCTTCCAACCCGATAATTTTGATCGGCTTTATCCAAGTGTCAAAATTTTGCTTATTCAATTTTTCCTGAATAACTTTAGTAGCTTTATCCCAAATTGTTTCCACGGACCAACCTTCTATAAACAATCTTATCAACAGGTGTTGATAAGATATGAAATTTTTATTTATGCTAATCCGTCCAGGATTAAACCGGCCAGACGATTCAATTCATCCATGGACTTAAAACTGACTTCGATAGCCCCTTTGTCGGAGCCGCCTCTAATTTGCACCTTCGCCATCAGTTTTGCCGCCAGCGCTCTTTCCAGATCCGCCAGGTAACGATCTTTGGTAACAGGTTTTTTTTCCAGCTGCTTCGCTTTGCTGCCTTGGATTAATTTCTCGGTTTCCCGGACGTTTAATCCTTTTTTGATAATTAAAGCGAGTATTTTGTCCTGGTCATCGGCCGCCGCCAGGGAAAGAAGCGAACGCGCGTGACCGGAGGTAATCTTTTTTTCCACCAGGGCCGCTTTCGCCTTCTCCGGCAATTTTAAAAGCCGGACGGTGTTGGCGATGGTCGAACGATCTTTGCCGACGCGCGTGGAAATTTCTTCCTGGGAAAGCCTAAAAGTTTCCATTAACGTTGCATAGGCGTTTGCTTCCTCCAGTGGATTGAGTTCTTCGCGCTGGATATTTTCGATGAGCGACATTTCCGCCGCTTCCATATCGGAGGCTTCACGGACAACGACCGGTACATCTTTCAATCCCGCCGCTTGGGCGGCCCGCCACCGGCGTTCACCGGCGATAATTTCATATCCTTTGTCCAGCCTGCGGACGATGATCGGCTGAATGACGCCGCTTTTTTTAATCGAAGCGATGAGCTGTTTCTGATCCTGTTCGTGAAAATTTTTTCGCGGCTGATAACGATTAGGGCGCAATTCTTCAATACCGCATACGGTCAAAGGAGTTTTATTGCTGATATCGTTAAGCAAATCCGGAAACATGGCACCAAGCCCTTTACCCAGTGCATTTTTCTGCGCCATTTACAACCCCCTTTGAATTATTTCCCTCGCCAGCTCCATATAAGCCAAAGCGCCGCGCGATTTAATGTCATAAAGAATAATGGGCAAACCGTGGCTGGGACTTTCTGAAAGCCGGACATTGCGTGGTATTACAGTTTTAAAAACCTTGTCGCCGAAATGTTTGCGAACGTCTTCGCTGACCCGATGGGCCAACGAATTGCGTGCGTCAAACATGGTCAGCAGTATACCGCCCAGAGACAACTGCGGATTTAAACGCGCCTTCACCAGCTTCACGGTATTGAGCAAATACCCTAATCCCTCCATTGCAAAATACTCGCACTGCAGCGGAACGATTACGTAATTGGAAGCAACAAGGGCGTTGATGGTCATAACACCCAGCGACGGTGGACAGTCAATGATTATAAATTCATAATTTTCGTCCAGCGATTGGAGCAGCTGCGTCAAGCGCTTTTCTTTTTCCTCTACATGAACAAATTCGACTTCCAGGCCGATCAAATCCCGGTTGGCAGGAATTATGTCCAGATGCGATATCGCTGTGGCAAGAATTACTTTTTCCAGCGGCACATGGCCGATCATGGCGTGGTATAAATTTTCTTTTTGAACTTTGCCGCTGTCCGCGCCTACTCCGCTGGTCGCGTTGCCTTGAGAATCACCGTCGATGAGTAAAGTTTTTTTTTCCGCAGCAGCCAGGGAGGCGGATAGATTAATCGCCGTGGTCGTTTTACCGACGCCGCCTTTTTGGTTTGCTATACATATAATATTACTCATTTTTATACAGAATATCTTCTGAGAAAATCTTTTGAAAAAACTACCGCACTCCTATTTCCCTAGCACATAAAACGTATTTTTAGAAGGCTTTTCTGCCTTATTTTCTCTTTTCCCCGATAATAATTTTCCGCGTAATATCAGAGGCTTCCTGATTTACATCATATTGAAATAACTGACCAAAACCGTATTGGGCGGCAACCGCCTCAGCCGCGGAAAATTCGGCGGCTATATCCCTGCCTTTCAAGGCGATTAACCTGCCGGAAGGCTTCAAAAAAAAAGCCCCCCAGGGCAGCATTTCCGGCAGCTTAAAAGCGGCCCGCGAAATAAGAACGTCAAAGAATTCCTTCCACCTGGCGTCTTGGAGCAGGTTTTCGACCCGCTCATGCAACACGACGGTGTCCGTAAGATTCAGCAGACGGACAATATGCTTTAAAAAAGAGACCTTTTTGCGATTTGTTTCCACCAGATATAATTGTAAAGCCGGGGAAGCGATTTTCAGGGGAATACCGGGGAATCCTGCGCCGCAGCCGATATCGATTATCCGGCTGTTTTCCGAACCGATAAATTGCAGGGCTGTCAAAGAATCCAGAAAATGCCGGCTTTCAATTTCCCCGGCCGATTTGTCCGAAATCAAATTCGTTTTTTCATTCCATTTGAGCAATTCCCGTCGGTAAACCTCAAACTGCCCCCTCACCGTCACCGGGGTCAGGTCTATTTTCTTAACATCATCCATTTATTCCTCATTATCCGGCTGATCGACGAAAAGTGCATGCCGAGATGATCGGCCACTTCTTTCTGCCGGTAGCCGTACTGATAGACGGCTTGAGTAATCTTTTCATCCCGTTTCAGGATGTCGCCCCGAACATCCTCTGTGCCCCCTCACCGGGGTCAGGTCTATTTTTTTAACATCGTCCATTTATTCCTCATTATCCGGCTGATCGACGAAAAGTGCATTCCAAGATAATCGGCCACTTCTTTCTGCCGGTAGCCGTACTGATAGACGGCTTGGGTAATCTTTTCATCCCGTTTAAGGATGTCGCCCCGAACATCCTCTGTAAATATGCTTTGCAGATCAGGCCTGTCCAAATACCGCTGGCTGCGCGGAATATCGACAATATCCTTATTCCCTTTGATGTAATCAGCAAAATCTTCCGGAAAATCTTCTCCGCCCAGTATGCTTTGTGCTTTTACCTTCCTCCAGATCGATTCTTCGTCCATACCTGCACTAACAAAATTGCGGTATTCCTGCTCTGCTGCTGGCAGCAAGGAACCAAACTGCAGGAGAATCCATTCTCGTGTCAGGCACTTATGTGGAAGAACCATACCGGCCGTGGCCTGATAACTGCTCCATAGCCATCGTTGTGGGTTGGCAACCGCCTTCGCCCGCACCGGATTGAGGGCTACATACCGGCATACCTCGAGCAGATGGCTGTCTTTCTGGATTAAAATTGCTTTGAATCTTCCCTGAAAAAGATGTCCAGCCCGCAAGTGACGTCTGTTGAATGCCTGTGTGTAAACGCCGTTGAGCTGCCGCATGCCCAGCGAAAGATTTCCGTCGGGAGTTTCCACAACAATATGGTAGTGATTGTCCATCAGGCAGTAAGCATGACATGTCCAATTATACCGGTCATTGACTTTACAAAGTATATTCAGAAAAGACTCCCGGTCGACGTTGTCCCGGAAAATCGCCTTTTTTTCATTCCCGCGGCTGGTTATATGATAAACAGCGCCCGGATATTCGATGCGTAGTGGTCGTGCCATGTAAGATGATTACTCTTTTTGCCGGTCGATGTCAAGAAAATAGACCTGACCCCCGAAAAAATTTGATTGTATGTAAATAAGCCAAAATTTCCTTGATAGATAAGACCATTTTCCTTATTCTCGACTTGCACACCCGATAGCTCTAATCAAAGAATATCTATCAGGAGTTTTTGTGAAAAAAAGAATGGCGCTTGTCTTTCTTTATTTGAAAGAAAACAGAGGTAGTTTTAACGCCCTTGCCGGCGCCCTGGAGTCGTTCGACTACTTCGCCGATCTTCCCGTATTCTTCATAGAGAAAAAAAGCGATCTTGTCACCCGGCTGCCGGAAATCATCGGAAATTATGAAAAAGTCATTCTGGGGATTTCCTTTGCCACGACCCAGTTGTGGGATATTTCCCAACTGATGACCCTGATTAGAGAAATCTGCGGCAGAGACGTGTTTTGCATTGCTGGCGGTCCGCATCCGACGGGCGATCCCGGAGGGACCCTGGCGCTGGGTTTCGACCTCGTTGTCCGGGGAGAGGGTGAGGAAGTATTGCCGGATATACTGCAGGCGATTGATCGTGATCAGAATCCGCGCCGTCTGCAAGGGGTGGCGTTCCTCAATGAACAGGGAAAATATGTATTCAACGGCCGGCGGCCTCCGCTCGATCTGGATAAATATTCGCCGTTTGCCGCCCAACATGACCATTTTGGACCGCTGGAAATAACGAGAGGATGTTCCTTCGCCTGCTGTTTTTGTCAGACGGCGCATATTTTTCCGGGAGGAGTAAGACATAGAAGCATCGGAAAAATTTTAGAGCTGGCCCGGTTGATGAAAAGCAAAAATCTTTACGATATTCGATTTATTACTTCGAATTCCTTTGCTTACGGTTCTCCGGACGGAAAAGAGATGAATCTTGCGGCTTTGACGGAACTTTTGGAAGGGCTCAGAGGCGTGATGGGCAGTGAAGGCCGGATTTTCATCGGCTCTTTTCCCTCGGAAATTCGGCCGGAGTATATCAGCAGGGAAACCCTGGATATTGTTTTGAAATACGCCGACAATGACAACCTGGTGATCGGCGCTCAATCGGGAAGTCAAAGGATGCTCAATCTTTGCCATCGGGGGCATACCGTCGAGGATACTTTACGGGGTGTCCATTTAACGCTGGAGGCGGGGTTGAAGGCGAATGTGGATTTTATTTTTGGTTTGCCGGGAGAAACGCTTCAGGATATTGAGAAGACCGCGGATTTAATGCAGCAGCTTATCGCGCTGGGGGCCAGAGTCCACGCCCATACGTTCATGCCTTTGCCGCAGACGGTTTTTGCCGGTCAGGAACCCGGCTGCATAGGAAAAAGCATTCAGGCAATCGGCGGAAAATGGCCGGGGATGGTGTATGGAAACTGGAAAGAGCAAAGGGAAATGGCGCAAAAGATTTCACGCTACTTAAGAGAGGGGATTCTGTAAATCCCGGTAATGAAAGGAAAACATATTGAAAGCCAAAACTAAAAACGTCAGCATCGTTTTATACAGACCAAAATATGCCGGCAACGTCGGCTCCGTGGCGCGGGTGGCCAAGAATATGGGCATCGGCCATATCATCGTTGTGGGCGGCGCTGAGTTGGACCGCGCAGAAATGGAAAGAAGATCCACCCATCTGGCGCTCGATGTGCTGGATCAAATAGAATATTATGATGATATTGGCGAGGCCCTGGCGGGTTTTCAATACATTGCGGGAACGACGGCAAGAATGGGCAAGGCCCGCGGTCCGTTCAATACGCCGCGTAAAATCGCGGAAAACATCGTCAGCATTTCCCGGAAAAATAAAGTGGCGCTGCTTTTCGGCCCGGAAGACAGGGGACTGACCAACGATGAATTGCGCTACTGTCAGGCCACGGTCACCATTCCTTCTTCCCGCGAGTTCAAATCCCTTAATCTTTCCCATGCAGTAATGATTCTTTGTTATGAAGTCTATACGGCGTCGCTGCCGGTTGCGGAAGAAATCCCTCCCAAATGGGCGGGTTCGAGCGAACTAGAAGGCATGTACAGCCAGATCAAAACAGTGCTGAGCGATATCGGCTTCTTAAATCCGGAAAATCCCGACTACTGGATGATGCATCTGCGCCGCTTTTTCGCCCGTTCGGGATTGCTCGCCAGGGAAGTAAAGATAATCCGCGGCATCTGCCGGCAGCTGGAATGGGCGTTTCACCATAAAAAACCTTGACTTTACAGGACAATTCTCATAGGGATGGCGTAATCAATATCTCGGACAGGTATGAAAATCAGTGGAGGTTGTTAAAATGAGGCAGGTATTTTCTTTTACCGGGGCGAAAAAAATTGTTTTCGGCAATCGGTCGTCCCGCGCATTAGTCAGCCATATTCAAGATTTAAACGCAAAAAATCCTTTAGTGGTGATGGATAAAAATCTGGCGAAAGCCGGCTTTCAGGAAGCGGTGGCCAACCTTCTTATTCCGGAAGGCATGAAATATACTCTTTATGACAAAGTGGAGCCGGAGCCCAGAATTGAACTGGCTGATGAAGGCGCCGCTCTGGCCATCAAAAATAAATGTGACATTGTCGTCGGCATCGGCGGCGGCAGCGCGATGGACGTAGCCAAGGCGATAGCCGTGCTGGCCACCAATAAAGGCAGTGCGGTGGATTATCTGGGGTTGAACAAAGTTACCAAGCCCGGCCTGCCGAAAATTATGATTCCCACGACCGCCGGTACCGGCAGCGAAGTAACCTTTACCGCCGTCTTTATCCGGAAGAATCTGAAAAAGAAGGAAGGAATGAACAGCCCTTACCTTTATCCGGAACTGGCGCTCCTTGATCCGGAGCTGACCCTCAGCCTTCCTCCCCGCCCCACGGCCGAAACAGGCATTGACGCTTTGTGCCATGCCATTGAATCTTATACTTCCGTGATTGCCTCACCCATGAGCGAGCTCTTTTCTCTGCAGGCGATAGCGTTGATCGCCGAGAATTTACGCACCTGCGTTCACGACGGCAAAAACTTGCAGGCGCGGGAAAATATGCTGCTGGCGAGCCTCTACGCCGGTCTGGGACTGGCCAATGCCGGGGTAACGGCCGTACATTCCCTTTCCTATCCGCTGGGCGGCAAATATGGAATCGGGCACGGCATGGCCAACACCCTGATGCTGCCGGCGACCATGGCGTTTAATCTTCCCGCCGCCCTCGATAAATTTGCCGATGTCGCGGAAGCGATGGGCGAAGTGACCGATGATTTGCCGGTGCGCGAAGCCGCCTACCTGGCCCTGGAGGCAGTGGAATCGTTGATTGAAGATTGCGGAATCAGCTCATCGCTGGCGGAATTCGGCATCAAGGAAAAAGATTTTCCGGCTCTGGCTGATGTTGCCCTGACGGTGGCCCGGCCGCTGGAAAATAATCCCCGTAAAATTACCAAAGAGGATGCCATCGAGATATACAGCGACGCTTTTTAATAATAAAGCACAATCCAATTTGTCGTAACCAAAAACATATCTAAATTAAGAGCCGCATTTGATTTCATCAAGTGCGGCTTTTTTGTCGGAGCGCTGTAATATTGGGATGGAAGCACGAGCCTATTCCTTGTAATTATATAATTATGAGGAATCACCCTCTTTATAATTGACAAAGTTGATAAAATCCTTGCCGCTAAAAAAACAGAAAGGTACAACATCTTTATCTTTTGTTCGTAAAGTATTACTTGCGTGTTTAATTAGAATACAATAGAATACAATAAGGAGGTGAGAATTATATGTCCAAAACAGTTACTTTGCGTCTTAATGACAAAAATTATAACCTTTTTAAACTTTATGCAGAAAGAGATCATAGAACTTTGTCCAATTTCATCGAAACATCGGCGCTGCGTTTTATTGAAAACGAATTGTATTGCGATGATATAGAAATGGAAGAAATAAAAAATGACGGTGAATTAAACGAAAGCCTGAAAAAAGGTCACGAAGATTTTCTGGCTCGACGAGGCTCCTTCGTTGAATAAATACAAAGTGTTTGAAACCGATAACTTTAAAAAACAGATCGCTGGTCTTGATAAGCATCAAGCTGAACAATTGTACCCCAAAATAAAAAGTATTATTTATCCACAACCGCGCCGGGAACCCCATTATGGTCCGAATATTAAAAAGTTAAAAGGTTACAACCCGGAGACATGGCGCTATCGAATTGGAAGTTACCGGATCTTTTTTGAAATTGATCATACGGAAAATGTTGTCGCCATTATTGCGTTTAAGTCAAGGAAAGATGCGTATTAAGATTGATGGAGAAAATTATTCAGCGTACCCTTATCTTAAATTATTGTCTAACAGAAGAAGTAAAAATTGCAGCGGAGAACCCTTGACTCTTCTTTTAAATTGGTCTAAATATTGACCAGTTTAAAATTCAAAATAAAGGTCTGTAATATGAAAACAATTTCCATAAAAAACGATATAGTCCCTATGGCTGAATTTAAAGCCGGTATCGCAAAGTGGTTTAAAAGTATTCAAAACACGGGTCATCCCCTAATTATCACCCAGAATGGTAAACCGACGGGCGTGCTTTTGACACCGGCCGACTACGATGATCTGGTTTATAATAAAACATTTCTGGATTCCGTCGGCCGGGGCGTAGCGGATGCGAATAATGGAAAAACATTCAGCACAAAACAGATTAAAAGAGATGTAGTTTGCATTATCCCTTCGCGTTATGAATCCAGCCGTTTTCCGGGGAAGCCGCTGGCCGATCTTTGCGGCAAACCAATGATTCAGCATGTTTACGAGCGTGTTGCCCGGGCCAAAGCCATTCCTTACGTTGCCGTGGCCACGGATGACGAACGAATTTTCAACGCGGTGCAGAAATTCGGCGGCAATGCCGTGATGACGGCGGCCACGCACCGCTCCGGCACGGACAGGATTGCGGAGGCCGTGGCGGCTTTGAATCTCGCACCGGAAGCGATTGTCGTCAATATACAGGGCGACCAGCCGATTTTCGAGCCGGTGCAGGTAGACGAAGTGATCGCGCCGCTGCAGGCCGATCCCGCCATCAACATGTCCACCCTGATTTACAAGATCATCCGGGATGAAGAAATCACCCATCCCCACGCGGTGAAGGTTGTTCTCGACGCCCAGAATTTCGCTCTCTATTTTTCCCGGGCGACGATTCCTTATGTGCGCAGCAGCACGATGAAGGCCGATTACTACAAACACCACGGGATTTATGCCTATCGCCGTGATTTTCTGGATATCTTCACCAAATTGCCCGAAGGAAAGCTGGAAAAACTCGAAGCCCTGGAACAGCTGCGCGCCCTGGAATACGGCTATAAAATCAAAACAGTTATTACCCCCCATGATTCCGTGGAAGTCGATAACGAAGAGGAATTGGAGCGGGTGCGGCAGATTCTGGTGAGTTCTTTCAAGAATGAGGAAACTATGGTGTAATTGGAGTCGTTGCATGTCGGTTATTCTGTGTAAAATGAACAAACTATAGCAGAACAAGGGGTTGCAACCCCTTGTTCTCTGCGAGGGCGACTTTTTTGCTTAATGCCCGGAATAGTCTTAAGCCACAATCAGGAGTTCATCGAGAATGCACAAAAAAAGCAGAGTCTTTATGACACTGCTTTTTCGTAATAAATTGATTATGTGCTTCGTTACTTCTTCAACTTTCTTCCAACTCCCACCAGACCAACCAGACCAAAGCCAAGAAGCAGCACGGTGAAGGGTTCAGGAACCGTAGTAGTCCCATCTGCTGCCACCAACCCAGTGTTACCCGTTTGGCCACTAATCATATCAACAGCAAAAATATAACCTTTATTGTTTGCAGTTGTCAAATCGGTAATCGTTGCGTTGGCGACATGAAAAATAATAGGGAGGTTGAAGGCTTCGCTCGCACCGTTTCCTTGATTGGAAATGTAGATTCCGAATCCGTAAGTTCCACCGCCGTCTCCATTGAAATTCCCGATGACTGGTAAAACGGGATTGAGAGTAAAACCTGCCGGTTCACTTAATTGCTCGGCAGTAATATCAGCTAAAACCACTCCGACCGCATTGAATTTGAAGGCCAAATTGTCTCCAGCTCCTGTAACAACGAATTTATTCGAATCATACAAACTTACTGTGACATCAACAGTACTTCCGCTCTGCACCAGATCAACTTGTCCCCACGGACCCGTTCCAAATCCTCCCGAGGAAAGATCGACATTCAAAGAATAGGTTATTGCCTGGGCAACTGGTGTCGCTACAAACGGCAACATCGCGCATAACCACAAAGTTAAAAAAATCTTTTTCATATTTTCACCTCCTTTATTATAAGGTTGTTAAGCAAAAACAATGCCATAGCGTAAATTATTGATTATATAGTTATATTGTCTATGTAAGATGTAATTGAAATATCTGTTTGTAAAGTATCCCGACAATTATGCTTAGGGCTACAATAGGTCAGCATATAAATACTTAATTATGATGATTGATTTTTTTTAAACGTAAAGAAATCCGACGTTCTTTTGCTATTCAATACTGAGACGCTATAAGACCTATATCCATTGGTTTTCTTTGCATATTCTTTAGGTTTAAGAAACGGCCAATGAGCATCTTCACATCTTCTGTAATATTTGCACAGGCCGTCAGCGGTCCTGTGTACCCATGCCCCTGCATCCCT
>Ga0302251_1000953_pt1 | contig 20795 bp, 18 predicted proteins | sample AAG_RA_Gln_MG_FD_193534 | JGI IMG/M metagenome (GOLD analysis project Ga0302251, IMG submission 193534) | Enriched activated sludge microbial communities from anaerobic digester in WTTP, New Holstein, Wisconsin, United States - AAG_RA_Gln | ecosystem: Engineered > Bioreactor > Anaerobic >...
GGAAGCGGGCGGCGGCGGCGACATCGCCGGGCTGCTGGGCGGCCTGCTGGGCGGCGGTGGGCAGCAGGAAGCGGGCGGCGGCGGCGACATCGCCGGGCTGCTGGGCGGCCTGCTGGGCGGCGGGCAGGGCCAGCCGGTCAGCGGCGGCGGCACCGCCGGCGGCAGCCTCTCCGATCTATTGGGCGGCCTGCCGGGCGGTGGCCAGGCACAACAGACCCCCAGCTCGGCCCAGGCTCCGAAGCCGACCGCGGCTGTGCCCAAGCCCCAGGCGTCCGCACCCAAGCCCAAGCCGGCGGCGCGGGAGACCGCCAAGACGGCCATCCGGCGCAAAGGGGCGCGGGTGCGCCGCAAGTCGCCGACGGGCTAGCGGCGCGGGCCGCTGTTCGACAAGTGCACGCTGCACTTCACATGAAGCCTTCTTATGGTGGGGCGGCCACAAAGGCCGCCCCACTCCGTTCCGTCTGCTGTGGTGCCCTGCCAGGGGCCTGGTCCACGGTCTTGGCGGCGGCCTCAACGTTCCCGGTAGGCCGCGATGGCCTTGCGCAGCGCCTCGGGGGCGACCACGGAGTCGGCCCGGCGCTCCGGCACGCCGCCCAACGCCGCGATGACGACCGCGGACGTGATCGCCAGGGCCTCGCCCAGCTCTTTGCCCACCGCGAGGGTGCAGGTCATGCTGCTGGAAGAGATCGCGATAGGGCAGCCCATCGTCTTGTGGGCGATATCGACGATCCGCCCGTCGCGGACCCGGATCCACACATAGGCCATATCCTCGGGGCACAGCGGCCCACCGCCGCCTTTCCCCACGGCGTCGGCGTCCTCCAGGGTGCCCACGTGGCGCGGGTTGGTGAAGTGGTCGAGGACGGCCGGGCTGTAGCGCGGGCTCATAGGATCCTCCGGCGGATCACCTGCTCGGTGGCCTCGAGAAAGTGGTCGATCTCTTCCGGGGTGTTGTACAGGTAGGGGCTGGCGCGTACGGTCCCCGGCACGTGCAGGTGCCGGGCCAGCGGGTGCGCGCAGTGCCCACCGGCCCGCACGGCGATGCCCTCGTCGTCCAGGAGCTGCGCCAGGAGGAAGGGATCCGCACCCTCCACGGCGAAGGACACGACCGCACCGCGTTCGGCGGCGGCCGGCGGCCCATAGAGGCGCACCTCCGGGATGGCGCGCAGGCCCGCGAGCAGGCGCGATAGGAGGGCGCATTCGTGCGCCCGGATCGCCTCCATCCCGATGGCCTCCAGGTAGTCCACCGCCCCGGTCAGCTCCCAGCCCGTGCGCAGGTCCACGGCGCCGGCGAGGGCGATGGCGTCGGCGACGTTGGCGGTGCCGGCCTCGTACTTCCAGGGCAGGCAGTTCCAGGTGGAGCGCTCCGTCGTTACCTCGGCGATCATGTCCCCCCCGTAGAGAAAGGGGGCCATCTGCTCCAGCAGCGCGCGCCGGCCGTAGAGCACGCCGACCCCAAAGGGTCCCAGCATCTTGTGGCCGGAAAAGGCCAGGAAATCGCAGCCCAACTCCTGGACCCGCACCGGCATGTGGGGGACCGACTGCGCCCCATCCACCAGCAGGAGCGCCCCGGCGGCGTGGGCCAGCCGCGCGACCTCGGGCACCGCCACGATCGTTCCCAGCACGTTGGAGATGTGCGTGCAGCAGACCAGCCGGGTCCGCGGACCGATCAGGCGGGCCAGATCGTCCATGTCCAGCGTGCCGTCCTCGCGCAGCCCGGCGACGCGCAGCGCCAGCCCGTGCTCCTGGCAGAGGGCCTGCCAGGGGACAAAGTTGGAGTGATGCTCCAGGATCGTGACGACGACCTCGTCGCCCGGCCGGAGGCGCAGGTCGCCGCTCTCCGGTCGCAGGAGCGACACGGCTACCAGGTTGATCGCCTCGGTCGTGTTGCGCACAAAGACGATCTCGCCCTCGTCCTCCGCGTCGATGAACTGGGCCACCTTCTCGTGGGCCTGCTCATACAGCTCGGTCGCTTCCTCCCCCAGGCGATGGGGGGAGCGGTGGATGTTGGCGTTATAGGTCATGTAAAAGTGCGCCAGTGTCTCCAGGACCTGGCGGGGACGCTGGGTCGTGGCGGCGTTGTCCAGGTAGATGAGCGGTTTCCCGTGCACCTTGCGCTGCAGGATGGGAAAATCGGTGCGGATCACGTCAACGTCCATGATGAGCTCTCGCATCGGTGCGGCCCCCTGGAGCGCGGGCGGGAGATCCCCGGCGGCGGGGGGCAAGCGGCCGGCTTAGCCCGGCGTGGCGCCCGCGGCGGCCCGTTCAGCCTCCGCGTACTCGGAGCGGATGGCCGTGACGACCTCGTGCACCGAGGTGATCGCGGTCGCCCGGTAGGCATTGGAGCCGCAGAAGGCAAAGCCGTTGGCCATCCGGCCGCGCTGCGCATTGATCAGTGCCAGGGCGATGCAGTAGGGGCTGTTGTCGCAGTCGCAGGTGATGATGCAGTGGTACGGGCATTGGAACGGTTTGCGGTTGCCGGCGTTGACGTCGTCGATAAAGGCGTTGCGGACGGCCCGCCCCGGCAGGCCCACGGGGCTGTTGATGATGACAATATCCTCCGGCCGGGCGTCGACGTACGCCTGCTTGAACGCGAGCGAGGCGTCACACTCGTGGGTCGTGACGAAGCGCGTGGCCATCTGCACGCCGGCCACGCCCATCTGCAGAAAGTTGTACACGTCGGCCCCGGTATAGATGCCGCCGCCGGCGATAATGGGGACGGGCCGGCCGTGGGCCTGTTCCAGGTCGTGGGCCATCTCCAGAACCTCGGGGACCAGCTTCTCCAGGGCGTAGGCTGGGTCGTCAATCTGTTCCCGCTTAAAGCCCAGGTGCCCCCCGGCTAACGGCCCCTCGAGAACAAAGGCGTCGGGGAGATAGTTGTACTTTTCGATCCAGAGCTTGGCCATGAGCCGGCCGGCCCGGGCCGAGGAGATAATCGGCACCAGCTTGGTGTGCATCTTTTCCGTCGCCAGCGCCGGCAGGCTCCGCGGGAGCCCGGCCCCGGCAAAGATAAAGTCGATACCTTCCTCGATGGCCGTCCGAGCCAGATCGGCAAAGTTGGTCAGGGCGACCATGATGTTGACGCCGAGCAGGCCCGGCCCGTGGATCATCTGGCGGGCTTTGCGGATCTCGGTCCGCAGCGCCCGGTTGTTCGCCTCGACGAAACCCTGGCTCAGGTCGAGGTCAAACATGGCGATGCCGGCCGTGCCGATGACGCCGACGCCGCCCTCGTTGGCCACGGCCGAGGCCAACCCGGCCAGGGAGATGCCCACGGACATACCCCCCTGGACGATCGGCAAAGGGGCCGTCAGGTTCCCAACGCGCAGTGGTGGCAACATGAGATTCCTCCAGAAAGACTACAGCACTCTAGATTTGCGATTCAGCCTGGCCGGCCGGCAGGCGCAGCGTAAAGGAGCTGCCCTGGCCGGGCAGACTGGCGACAGATATCTGGCCGCCGTGGGACTCGACCACGAGCCGGCAAAAATACAGGCCCAGGCCAGAGCCGCGGCGGCGCCCGGCCTGGTTCGGCACGCGCTGGAATTTCCTGAACAGGTTTCCCAGAAACTCGGGGGGAATACCTGGCCCGGTGTCCGCCACCTCGATCAGTACCACCGGCGATGAAGCCGCTGGGTCCGGCCGTGCCCAGAGCCGTACCCGGCCGCCATCCGGTGTGAACTTGATGGCGTTGTCCACCAGGTTGCCCAGAACCCGGTCCATGAGCGCCGCGTCGACGTGCAGCGGCAGCAGGTCCGGCTCGGCCACAACCTGGAGATCGATGTCGGCCGTTTCTGCCAGTGGTACGAAACGCCCCGCGGCCTGTGCCAGTAGCGGTGCCACCTCGATCTGCTCCGTGTGGAGCGGCATGCGGTCGTTCTCGAGCCGGCTGATTTCGAGCAGTTGGTTGACCATGTTCAGGAGTTGCTCATTGCCGGACCGGGCCATGTCAATTAGCTGTGGCATATCGTCATAGTTTTTCTGCCGCAGGAGCCGGCCGATCAACGAGATGCTGCCCTGCATCACCGTGAGCGGGGAACGCAGGTCGTGGATGAGCAGGTGGGTCAGCTCCTCCCGCATGCGCTCCAGCTCGCGTTCTTCGGTCAGATCGCGCAGGACCAGGAGCCAGCCGGTGCTGGTCCCTTCGCTGTCCACGACTGGAGTCAGGGTCTGTTCGATCGGGCGTTCCGGCGGACCGGGCAAGACGATGGACTGGCGTTTGTGCGGGCTTTCCCCTTGCAGCAGGGATTGACAATCGACGGCGAGGGTGTCCGTCGTATACCCCAGCCGGGCCAGGATCGGATTCTGCCCCGCCGTTTCGCTGCGCAGCGAGGCCCCGACCAGCTCGTCCTGGGTGATGCCCAGAAACTCGGACAGGGTACGGTTGGCCGCGACGATCCGCCAGGCGGGATCCAGCAGGAGGATGCCTTCCTGGGCGGTCCGCAAGATCGAGTCAAGCTCCTGGACCCGCCGGGCCAGGGCCTGGTCGGTGCGGGCGTACAGGTGGGCGTTCTGGATGGCAACCGCCGCCTGGGCGGCAATGGTGACAAGCACCTCCTGGTGGGCCTGGTCGTATCGTTCCGTGGAGGAGTAGGACTGCACGGCGATGACGCCCAGCACTTGTTCCCCGGCGCGAATGGGAACGCCCAGCCAGGAGCTCGCCGGCCGGCCGATCAGCGCTACCCCCAATTGCTTCAAGGTCCCGGGCACGTCGTCGGGGATGAGCAGGGGCTGCCCGGTGCGCATGACGTGCTCGCTCAGCCCGCTGCCGCTCCGGCGGGCGCGCCAGCGGACCGGCCGGCCGGCCTCGACGGCCAGGGGAAAGGATATCTCGTCCGACTCCGTGTTGTACAGGGCCACGTAAAAGTTGTGGGCCGGCATCAGCTCGCCGACTTGGCGGTGGATCGCCCCCAGGATCGCCTCCAGGTCCAGCGTGCTGCTCAGCGCCTGGCCGACCGCCTGCAGCCCGCCCAGTTCCTTGACCCGGCGTTCCAATCGCCGGCTGGTCATCGCCAGGTTGTGGACGATGAGCGAAAAGGCGACCAGGATGACGGCAAAAAGGAGAAAAGCGACCTGCCCCAGGTCGTTCTGAATCAGCGCCAGGAGGGGCGCAAAGACGAGCGGCAGGCCTTCGTACAGGAGCAGGCTGGGCAGGGCGTGCAGGTACATAGTCAGCGCCTGGCGCGAGCGAGTGGCCATGTAGATGCCCGCCGCCAGGAAATTGACGCCCAGGTAGATTAGCCCCAGTATGAGCAGCAGCGGGACGAGAGGGAGGTCGACGGCCGTGAGCGGGGTACGCCCGCCCAAGGACTCGAAGGCCGTCGCGCCGGCCAGAATACTCAACATCTGGATAATGACGTTGGCGGCGCCCAGCCCCAGCGTCTGGAGCAACTCGGGGTCCCTACGCATCCCCAGCCGTTCTCCCCAAAAGTACCGGGTGATCTCGGGGAGCAAGGCTCCCAGGAAGGCCACCCAGGCCGCCGGCACGAGCCCGAGCACCAGATACGCGGCGACCGCCATCATCGGCACAAAGGACACCCGCCCACCGGCAAGTGGGACGCCAAAGGTGGCGGCAAAGGCGATGAGCAGTGCCAAGAGCCCGGCCGGCAAGATGAGGTCGGGGTCGAGCGGAACCAGGACCGTCCTCCAGACCAGCAGCGCCAGAAGGATGGTCATTGTGAGAAGCGAGGCCAAGATGCGAATACGACGATCCATCCGCGTCGAAACCTGCCGGGCCGGTTGCCCTTTGTATAGTCAAGCGTGCAGCCGCGCAACGCTTCGTATGCGCGGTGCAGCTTGGACGAGGCCAAGATCACCAGGCCGCCTCATATGGAACGGCGACACATTGTATTCTAGCACACCGTTGCCGAGGGGTCAATCAAAAAACCATGTAGGGGCGACGCCGATTCTTCATCGCTGCGTCGCCCCCACGTCAGGCGGGAGTGCGTCGGAGTCGAACCGACCCGGGACGCGTCAAGCGCCCCACAACGGTTTTGAAGACCGCGGGAGCCACCCGGCCCCATCCACTCCCACGGCGTATAGGATACACCATGTGGGCGAATTCGTCAAGAAGGGCCGGCCATTTGCGCATCTGCCCAACCTATAGTACAATGCCTTGCCGGGAGGCGGCGACCCGCCTCCCCCGTTGTGCGGTATGGACGTCGGGGTCCCTACCAGGTTCCCGGCGTTTGTTTGTGTCGAGGAGGTCTGATGGAACAGCAAGTGCCGCTGCGCGTCCTCTTTCTCTCTGCGGAGGTGGTCCCCTTTGCCAAGACGGGCGGGCTGGCCGACGTGGCCGGCTCCCTGCCCAAGGCGCTGAAAAAACTGGGCGTCGACGTTCGCGTGGGCATGCCCCGCTATGGGCGCATCGACCGGGAAAAGTTTGCCCTGCAAAAGGTGCTGGACCCCTTCCCGGTCCCGATGGACCACCAGGCGCTGGAGGCCGGCATCTGGGAAGCCCGGATTGGGGAGGATGTGCCCGTCTATATGGTCGAGAACGCCCAGCTCTATGACCGTGACGGCATCTACATGTACCCGGACGACGCCGAGCGGTTCATCTTTTTCTGTCGTGCCCTGCTCGAGGGCATGAAGCGGCTGGACTGGCAGCCCCACATCATCCACTGCCACGACTGGCACACGGCGATCGTCCCCAACTGGATGAAGACGGTCTACCGCGACGATCCCTTTTACCAGGAGAGCGCGACGCTGTATACGATTCACAACCTGGCCTACCAGGGGATCTTTGGTTACCGTGTGTTGGAGGTGGCCGGCCTCGACGAGTTCGGCTTTATCGTGCACCCCGAGCTGCCCGACCTGGACAATGTCGTGGATATGATGGGGCGCGGCATCTACTTTGCCGACATCATCAACACCGTCAGCGAGACCTATGCGCGTGAAATCCTTACCCCCGAATACGGCGAGCGCCTGGAACCGCTCCTGCGCGACCGGCGCGATCGGCTCTATGGTGTGCTGAACGGGATCGACAACGAGACCAACGACCCGGCCACCGACCCCTACATCGCGGCCCACTACGACGTGCACGACCTCGCCAACCGCGCCGCGTGCAAACGGGCCCTGCAGCACGAGGCCGGCCTGGCCGAGGACCCCCGCATCCCGCTGATCGGCGCCATCTCCCGCCTGACCGACCAGAAGGGGTTCGACTTGATCGCCCAGATCATCGACCCGCTGATGCAAAACACCCGCTTCCAGTTCGTCCTGCTGGGCACCGGCGATCAGCGCTACCACGACCTGTTCAACTACCTCCACGGCAAGTACCCCGACCGGATGGCCGTCTTTCTCACCTTCAATGCCTCGCTGGCACAAAAGATCTATGCCGGCACGGACATGTTTCTGATGCCGTCGCGCTTCGAGCCGTGCGGCCTGGGGCAGCTCCTGGCGATGCGCTACGGCTCTATCCCCATTGTCCGCGCCACAGGCGGCCTGGCCGACACGGTGCAGGACTTTGATCCCGCGACCGGCGCCGGCAACGGCTTCTCTTTCCAGCCCTATGAAGCGATGGCCCTCTACGGCGCGATCGTCCGGGCGCTTGAGAATTTCAAGTATCAGGATACCTGGCACCGCCTGATGGTCAAGGTGATGTCGGCCGACTACTCCTGGGAGACCTCGGCGCGCAAGTACGTGGACCTGTACTACCGGGCGCTCGCCTCGCGTCTCCCCCGCCCGCCGCGGGAGACGTATCATTTGGGAGGAAAGGAGTAGGGGGCCAAGAACGTCTGTCCCCTTACGGAGTGGATCACGATCATTAGGAGGAATCACGCCCATGTCCGATGCCCCATCCATCGTCCGGCTCCCCGAGCTTGTCGCTGCCCTGGCTCCCGAGGAGGCGGCCCTTTTTGCCCGCCTCTACCACCTGAGCACCACCGTGGGCGAGGTCGTACCGCCCGAAAGCATGGTGGGCTGGATCGTCCGCCAGTTCGGCTCGGTCGAGGCGGTGCGCCAGCAGCGCATCGTCAAGGTCACGAACCGCGTCACCCTGGAGGGGACGCTGTACAACGAACTGCGCGCTCGCCGGCCGATGGAAGCCCCGGCCGCGCAGGACCTGGAGGCGACGATCGAGGGCAACCGGGGCGACCCCTTTTGCAAGCCGCTGGAGGGGACGCCGGCCGACGTCTTCGGCCGCATCCAGGGCCGCCACAGCATCACGGCTAGCAACATTGCCAAGTACGATGGCTTCCACGGTGTGGTCATCTTTGACGAGCACAACCCGCTGCGCTTTACGCGCGAAGCGATCGCCGATGCCCTGGAGACCGGCCGGCGCTGGGCCGAGGCGGCGCGCACGGCGGATCCCCAGGCGGTCTATTACTTTTTCATGTGGAACTGCCTGTGGAAGAGCGGCGCCTCGATCCTGCACGGCCACGCCCAGACCACGGTCAGCCGCGAGATGCACTATGGCCGGGTAGAGGCGCTGCGCCAGGCGGCGCTGCGCTACGCCGCGGACGGCGGCCGCAGCTACGTGGACGACCTGGTGCACGTCCATCGGGCGCTGGGCTTGGCACGCCGGCTCGGCCTGGTGGACGTGCTGGCGCACCTGACGCCGATCAAGGAGAAAGAGGTTGTGTTGGTGGCGCCGGCACTCGACGGCCAACTGGCCGACGCGCTCTACACGGTGTTGGAGGCCTATGTGCAGCGGATGGGCGTGCGGGCCTTTAACGTGGCCCTCTACCTGCACCCGTTGGCGCCGGTGGCGGAGGATTGGAGTGTCCTGCCGCCCGTCCTGGCCCGCGTCGTGGACCGCGGCGATCTGAACAACCGCACCGCCGACGTCGGGGCGATGGAGCTGTACGCCGCGAGCGTGGTGTCGAGCGACCCCTTCCGGGTGGTGGAAGCGCTCTAGGGGGTAGGGGAGACGGGCTGCGGGGAAGATACCCCGATCTTTTCCACATTCCACAGCTCGCCTGTCTCCGTCGGGTCCAGGAGAAAGCCATAGACCCCCGGCCGGCAGGCGGCCACCTTGATGCGTATATAGAGGGGCAGGGAGGGCAGGTCGGCGGCCCAGATACGCTGGGCCACCTGGTGGTACTGCACGTATTCCGGCTCGCCCGGCAGGGCCTCGCGCGCTCGCTGGCAGGCGACGTCATAGGCCCGGTTGCTGTAGCCGGAATAGTTGTGGCCGGTCCAGCCGTTCTCCGCGGAGGGGATATCGGAGGATAGAAAGAGCTCGCACGGCGGCTGCACGGCCGTCAGCCAGGAGTAGGACGCCAGGTCGAAACGGCGGCCGGCCAGAGGACCGTCCGGCCCTGCCGCGTAGAGGTCCTTGGCCGCCAGGTACTCCAGATGGACCTCGAAGCCGCACTCGGCCAGGTTTGCCTGCAGCGTCTGGAGGTAGGTCGGCCGGGGAAAGGTGTTGCTGGTGATCCAGCGCACGGATAGCCGCGTCCCATCGGGTATGCCGGCCACCCCATACGACTCCCGCACGCCATCGTGATCGATATCCTGCCAGCCGAGATCGACCAGGATCGCCCGGGCTGCCGGCAGGTCATGGGTGCGCGCGCGGACGGTGGGGTTGTACAGGGGATGTTCGCGGGGAATATACGAGGCCATGACGGATGAATAGCCGTAGAACAAGTCTTGGATAATCTTGTCGCGATCCAGGCACGTAGCGATGGCCTCGCGCATCCGCCGATCGCTGAAGAAATCGGGGCGCATGGCGGGGTCGGACGGCTGCAGGCCCATGTCCAGGTGCTCATAGATCGGCGTGGTGGAGACGATCGTATCGATCTGTCCCTGGCGCTCCAGATCCAGCAGCAGCGCGATCGGCTGTTCCGGCGTTGCCCCCGGGGTCAGGAGGGTGTCCTGGGACAGGATGTCGCATGTCCCGCCGAGCAGCGCGGCGATGTTGGCCTCGGCGTCCGCGCCGACGAAGCGATAGACGATCTGGTCCACGCGGGGCAGCCCCTCGGCGGCGCGAAAGTAGTAGGGATTCCGGGCCAGCACGATGCGCTGGCCCGCGGCCCATTCCTGCACGGTGAACGGGCCGTACCCCATGGGGGTGCGCGCCGAGATCCCGGCCTCGACCAGGTCCGCGGCGTTCAGGCCGCTCCACTGGTGTTCGGGCAGGGGAGTCCAGAACCGGGTCATGTAGCTTCCGTCGAGGTAGCCCGGGACGGCCGTCCAGACGACGGTGCGTATATTGGGCGCGGTGTAGGCGGCCGTCCGGTCGAGCACCTCGCGGGAGCCGACGTTCGGGGTATCCGGGTCGCGTGCCAGGTTAAATGAGTACACCGAGTCGTAGGTGGTCACGGGCACGCCGTCGGCCCAGGTCACCCCAGTCCGCAGGGTAAAGGTGACGACCAGTTGATCCATCTCCAGCGTGCCGCTGATAGGAAGCCAGGGTACGGCGCAGTCGTCGGAACGGCAGCCGGCCGGCCGCAGAAGCAGCGGGACCTCCAGGGTGGGCGGCAGCTGGAGCACACCCTGGCCCACGGTCTGCACGGTGCTGCCGACGCCGACTGGTACGGCGTGAATCACGGCGTCGCCGTCGGCAAGCGAGGGGATCTTGTCGAGAATCACGGGCCGGTAATTGTACGAGACCGTGTCGATCGGGCCGTCGTAGACGGCGCTCTGGACGGCGATCTCGGCCAGGCCGTTGTCTCCGTAGAGGTAGAGGGAGGTGGGCTCCGCGCCCAGGCAGACCGTCAGGGTCCGCTGCGCGGGCGTAGGGGAGAGCGGCAGCAGGGAGGCTGGCGGGGGCGTGGCGTCCGCCGTGGGCGTCGGCGTGGGCGTCCCGCAGCCGCTCAGCAGCAGCGCGCCAAGGAGCAAAAGGGCCCACAGCGGCACCCGCCGCTGGCCACTGCGCCGCGGCTCTGGAAAGAGCCCTGCTGCACATACACGCCGGTGGGGGCGGCAGTGCTCCTTGCTGCTTGTCATCTTGACCGTCACACCGTGGTGCCGAGTGTCTATGGAGGAGCCCCGCCGCCGCGGGGATGGCCGGACCTACATCCGCGGTTCTTTGCGCAGGCTGGCGTCCTCGTAGGGCAGCTCGGCAATCGCCATCAGCTTCTCAAAGTGGTGCGTCGCCTCGACGTAGCGCACCGTGCCCGAGGCCGAGCGCATAACGATCGAGTGCGTCGTGGCGCCCTGGCCAAAGTAGTGCACGCCGCGCAAAAACTCGCCGCTCGTGATGCCGGTGGCGGCCAGGAACACCTCGTCCCCCCGGACAAGGTCCTGCATGGTCATGACCTTGTTCAGGTCGAGGCCGGCCTCGAGGGCCCGCCGGCGCTCCGCCTCGTCGCGCGGCCACGGGCGGCACTGGATGCCGCCGTCCATGCAGCGGACGGCGCAGGCGCTGATCACCGCTTCGGGCGCGCCGCCGATCCCCATCAGCATATCCACCCCGGCAAAGGGCAGCAGCGCCTGGATGGAGGGGGCCACGTCGCCGTGCGCGATCAGGTGGATACGCGCGCCCGTGGCCCGGATCTGCTTGATCAAGTCGGCATGGCGAGGCCGGTCCAACACCACCACCGTCAGGTCGTCCACGTCCACACCCTTGGCCCGGGCCACGTTGCGGATATTGGCCTCGACCGGGGCATTCAGGTCGATGACGTCTTTGGCCTCCGGCCCGACGATCAGCTTGTCCATATAGACCACGGCCTGGGTACCAAAGAGGGTGCCGCGTTCGGCGGCGGCGACGACGGCGATGGCCCCGGGCTGCCCCAGGGCCAGGAGGGAGGTGCCCTCGACCGGGTCCACCGCGATGTCGACCTGGGGCGGGGTGCCGGTGCCGAGCCGCTCGCCGATGTAGAGCATCGGCGCCTCGTCCTTTTCACCCTCGCCAATGACGACGATGGCGTCCATCTCGATGCTGTCCAGGACGAAGCGCATCGCGTCGACGGCCGCCTGGTCGGCCGACTCGCGGTCGCCGCGGCCCATCCAGCGGGCCGCCCGCAGCGCGGCGGCTTCGGTAGCGCGGACCAGTTCGAACCCGATGTTGCGTTCCATGCCTGCCATACGTGACCTCCTGTGGACGTCTAGCGATGCGCAGCGGCGGCCCCCCTAAGCGATCGGCGCGCGGCCTTTCCGCCGTGGGCATCTGCCGGAGCAACCAGATGACCCCCAACCCGGCCTATGGACCGGCCTCAGCGGCCGTGGAGATCGTGCAACGCGTCACGCAGGTCGCGAGCGCTGAAAGTCGGCTTCGAGGGCGGCCTTGTCCGCCGCCGGCAGGAAGGAGGTCCGGACCCCGTTCAGGCTGATCTGGTACAGTTCCTCTCGGGTGAAGCCCAGGTGCGTGGCCAGCAGCAGGTACTCTTGTACGAGATTCGTCTGGAAGAGTGCCGGATCGTCGGACGCAAGGGAGATCGCGACGCCGGCGTCAAAGAGGCGCCGGATGGGGTGCTGGGAAAGAGAATCCACCGCGCCGGTGCGCACGTTGCTGGTGGGGCAGACGTCCAGCCCCACCTGGGTCTCGCGCAGGTAGGCCAGGAGGTCCGGGTCCTCGACGGCATGGATCCCGTGGCCGATGCGGCGGACGTGGAGGTTGCGGAGCGCGCCCCAGATACTTTCCGGGCCGCGTACTTCGCCGGCATGGGCGGTGAGCTGCAGGCCGGCCAGGCGCGCTTGGGCAAAGAGCTCGGTGAACAGCTCCGGCGGGAAGTGGACTTCGTCGCCGCCGATGCTGAGGCCGACGACCCCGTAGGCGCGGGTCGCCAGGGCCCGTTCGAGCACACGGAACCCGGCCTCCACGCCAAACTGGCGGCCGTGGTCAAAGATGACCCCCATGCGGATATTCCATTCCCCCTGGGCCCGTTCATAGCCCTTGCGGATGGCGCGCATGATGCAGTCAAAGTCGAAATCGCGCCGCAGGTGTTGCATCGGGGACAGAAACACCTCGCAGTACCGGATCCCTTGGGCAGCCTCGTCGCAAAGAAACTCGTAGGTGACGCGCTCGAAATCCTCTTGGGTACAGAGGCACGCCGCACAGCGCATGTAGGCGTCGAGGAACGCCTGAAAGTCTGTAAAGTTGTAGACTGCCGCAACGCCGCCGGGGAGATCGACGTGGTTCTTGGCGGCCAGCTCAGCCAGGGTCTGTGGGCGGATAGAGCCCTCCAGGTGGACGTGGAGTTCCACCTTGGGCAGGTGCTTGATCCAGGCAACCAACTCGGCAGTTGACATGGGTACCCCCGGACACTACTGCAGGCAATTATAGCACAGGGAACGGGGGAGGGCAAGCCGGGTTGCGAGCTTGCGCAGGTTGTAGTACAATAGCAGAAACCGTGTGCTGCATGGCAAGACCTTGTGGGGACGCGCCGTCCCCCAGAAGGAGGGCAAGTTGAGCGACTATTTGCAAAAGACCGCGGTGCGCGAGATTATGCACCGGGGTGTGATAACCTGTTCCCCGGATACGCCCCTCAAAGAGGCGGCGCGAATCATGAACGCCACCGACGTGCATGCCCTCTTCGTTGTGGACGAGAACGAGGTTGTCCTGGGTGTGATCTCCCACATGGATATGCTGCGCGTTTTCGGCCAGGACCTATACGACCGCAAGGCCCGCGACATCATGACAACCGAGATCGTCAGCATCTTGCCCGAGACCCACGTGGCCGACGCGGTTAAGCTGATGCTGGAACACCGTGTGCACCGCCTGCTCGTTGCGACCGGGCGCGAAGGCAACAGGATCCCCGTTGGCATCCTCTCCACCACCGATGTGATTGACGCGATGTGGGGCCGGCCGTGGCTCTGGGACCGCCCGGCTTCCCGCCGCGAGCAGGAATAGCTGTCCGGACAGACCGCGTTCCACAATTCTCAAAGGAGGCTGTGCAATGCCAGTCGAGATCCCCAAAGAAGCCTGGACGAGTCGTGTACTTGAGGTCACCCTGGGAGCCACACCGGCCGAAGGTGGCACACGCGGCCGCAAGGTGGTGGTGGGCGGCGAGGGCACCTTGCCCTTTCTCCACTATGAGGGCCCGATCCCCCATCGCCCCGTGGTCGCCGTCGAGGTCCTGGACCGGCGTCCCGACGATTGGTCGCCCATCCTGCAGTCTGCCTGGGGCGACGTGCTCGGCGACCCGGCCGCCTGGGCGGCCAAGGGCGTCGCGCTGGGCGCCGGCCTGGTTACCCTGCGGCTGGAAGGCTGCCACCCGGACAAGGGCGGCCGCTCCCCGGCCGCCGCGGCGGACACCGTCAAGGCGGTGCTCAAGGCGGTCGACGTGCCGCTGATCGTCCTGGGCCCCGGCCAGGCCGAGGTGGACAACGACGTTCTGGTGGCTGTGGCCGAGGCCGGCGCGGGCGAGCGCCTGGCCCTGGGCGTGTGCGAGGACAAGAACTATCGCACCATCGTCGCGGCCGCCCTGGCGAACAAACATGTGGTCATTGCCAGCTCCCCCATCGACGTGAACCTGGCCAAGCAGCTCAACATTCTGATCAGCGATATGGGGCTGTCCCTGGAAAATATCCTCATCGATCCCACCACCGGTGCGCTGGGCTACGGCCTGGAGTATACCTACTCGGTGATGGAACGTCTGCGCATCGCCGCCCTCACGGGCGACCGGATGACCCAGTTGCCCTTCTTCTGCACGGCCGGTTTCGAGTCGTGGCGGCAGAAAGAGTCCAAGGTCGCCGTGGGTGTCCCCGAGACCTGGGGCGACTTTGGCGAGCGCGCCGTCGCCTGGGAACTGGCCACGGCGACCGCCCTGCTGATGGCCGGCGCTGACATCCTCGTGCTGCGCCACCCGGAATCGATCCAGCGCATGGTCAAGGTCATTGACCGGTTGATGGCATAAGAAGGAGGCCTCCTCATGGCACTGAGTGGTCTGGAAATCTACAAGCTGCTTCCCGGCGGGTTGAAACCGCCGCACCCCAAGGCCAACTGCAAAGAGTGCGGCTATCCGACCTGCCTGGCCTTTGCGATGAAGCTGGCGGCCAAACAGGCCGACCTGAGCGCCTGCCAGTATGTCTCGGCCGAAGCCCGCGCGGCCCTGTCCGCCGCGGCGGCTCCGCCGGTCCGCCTGGTCACCCTCGGCGCCGGCGAGTTCAAGTTCGAGGTCGGCAACGAGACGGTGATGTTCCGCCACGAAAAGACCTTTTTCCACTTCCCCGGCTTTTTCCTGCGGGTGCGGGACACGGACGATCTCGCGGCCGTCGGGCCGGCCATGGCCTATTCCGTCGAGCGCGTCGGCATGCACCTTGGGCTGAGCGGCGTGGCGGTGGAGAACGCCTCCGGCTCGGCCGCGACCTTTGCCGCCGCGGTCAAGCAGATTCGCGGCCTCACCCCCAAACCGCTCATCCTGATCTGCAGCGACCCGGCCGCGTGCCAGGCTGCCCTGGCCGTGGAGGGCGGGCAGCGGCCCCTCCTCTACGCCGCGACCGCCGCGAACTGGCAGGAGATGGCCGCCCTGGCCAAAGAGTCCGGCGCGGCCCTGGCCGTCCGCAGCGATACCCTTGACGGCCTGGCCGAGCTGACGGACAAGATCAAGGGCGCCGGCGTCGAGGACATGGTGCTGGACCCCGGGGCACGGGGGATGCTGGAAGGGCTGCAGACCCTCACCAACCTGCGCCGGCTCGCGCTGAAGAAGAATCTCCGCGCGCTCGGTTACCCGGTCATTACCTTCCCGGGTGAGGGCGCGGCCGACGCGCTGGACGAGGCCATCGTGGCCGCCGAGCACGTGGCCAAGTACGCCGGCATCATCGTCATGGACCACTTCTCGCCGGCCCTGGCCTACCCGCTCCTCACCCTGCGCCTCAACATCTACACGGACCCGCAGAAGCCCATCCAGGTCAGCCCGGGCCTGTACGAGATCGGCACGCCCACGCCGAACTCGCCGGTGATGGTCACGACCAACTTTTCGCTGACCTACTTTACCGTGGCCGGCGAGATCGAGGGCAGCGGGGTCCCGGGCTATCTCTTGATTGCCGACTCGGAGGGCATGAGCGTGCTCACCGCCTGGGCCGCCGGCAAGTTTGACGCCGAAAAGATCGCCAAGACGGTCAAGCAGTTTGATGTCGAGTCCAAGATCGCCCACCACAAGCTCGTCATCCCCGGCTATGTCGCCTCGCTCCTGGGCGAGCTGGAGGACGAGATGCAGGGGTGGGAGATCCTGGTCGGCCCGCGCGAGGCGGTGGACATCACCAACTACCTGAAGAATGTCTGGCGGTGACACAAAGTCGTCAGGTGTGCGTACACAGTACAGGTAGTTCGCTCGTTTGGAGCGGACAGCTGTGGGCGTGATAGGCACCTGACAAGCTGCCGACAAGGAGGTAACGATGGAAGAGGTCAAGAGACTGTACCGTTCCACCACCGATCGCATGGTCGCCGGGGTTTGTGGGGGCGTGGCCGAGTACTTTAAAATCGACCCGACCCTCGTCCGGTTGCTCTTTGTGCTCTTTGCAATAGCCGGCGGACCTGGGCTCCTGGCTTATATCGTCATGTGGCTCGTCGTGCCGGAAAAGCCGGGCGCGGCGGTGCCCCCGCCCGCTGCCCCGCCGCCGGCCGATACGCCGCCGACGACCTAGCGTTCCCCGGCGCCATGGGTGCGCCAGGAGTGTACGCCTGAGCCCGCGAGCGGGCCCCCGCGCAGCCTCTGGCCACAACTCGACAAGTACGTTGGGGCACCCGCTGCGGGTGCCCCAACCGGTGTCTGACAGCGATGGAACTGGCCGTCATCGTCGTCAACTGGAATACCCGCGACCTCCTGGCCCGCGCCCTGCGTTCGGTGCAGGCGGCGCTGGCCGGAGCGCCATTCTCCTGGCAGATCATCGTCGTCGACAGCGCCTCCGAGGACGGCAGCGCCGTGATGGTGCGGCAGTCCTTCCCGCATGTGCGCCTGGTGGAGCTGAAGGAGAACCGTGGCTTTGGGGCCGCGGCGAACGCCGGACTGCGGTTGCTGACCGCTCCTCGGCCCCCGGCAGGGGAGGGGAGCGGCCGCTACCCTCCCATCCTGCTCCTCAACGCCGACACCGAGATTCTGGGTACGGCCATTCAGGAGCTGGCGGCCTACCTGGAGGCGCACCCCGAGGCCGGCGTCGTCGGGCCGCAGCTGTGCTACCCCGACGGCCAGATCCAGCCCTCCCGCCGCCGCTTTCCCACGCCGGGCACCCTCTTCTGGGAGAGCACCGTGCTCGAGCAGTACCTGCCGCGCAACCGCTGGGCGCGCCGCTACCACATGGACGATCGTCCCGCCGACGTCGTGCAGGAGGTCGATTGGCTCGTCGGCGCCTGTCTCCTGGTGCGCGCAGAGACCCTCGTCCAGGCGGGACTCCTGGACGAGGGCTACTTTCTCTACTTTGAGGAGTTGGACTGGTGCCGCCGCATCCGGCAGGCCGGCTGGCGGGTGGTCTACCTGCCCACGGCCCACGTCGTCCACCACGAGGGGCGCTCCACGGAGCAGGTGCCGCTCCAGCGCTACCTCCACTTTAGCCGGAGCAAGGTGCGCTACGCGCGGGAAGTGTTCGGGGCGCGCTGGGCCGGCCTTCTGCGCATCTTTCTCCGGGCTGCCTTCGCCTGGCAGTGGCTGCTCGAGGCCGGCAAGTGGCTGCTGGGGCACAAACGCGGGCTGCGCCGGGAACGTATGCGCATCTATGAGGCCGTACTGCGCGCCGGTCTGAGCGAACGGCATCCATGAAACGTCCACGGGTCCTGCCTCTCCTGGGACTTTTCCTCCCCCTCCTGGGTGCGCTGGCGGGCGGCCTGGGAGGCCTGCACTGGGGACCGCCGCCCCTGGAGCCGCCGCCCCCGGCGCCGTCCGTGGTGCAGACGCGCAACCCGCGGCTCGGTGTGCACACGCGGCTGACGGACGAGGTCGCGGCGGCCCAGGTGGGCCGCACCCTGGCCATGGTACGGGAGATGGGCGCACCGTGGATCGTGGAGCTCTTCCCATGGTCATACTATGAGCCGCAGCCGGGGCAGTACGATTGGAGCCACCCGGACATGGTCGTCGCCCAGGCCCGACAGCAGGGATTGACGATCATTGCCCGCCTGGACATCGTCCCGGCGTGGGCGCGGCCGGCCAATTCCTCCACCCGCTATCTCGATGCGGCCCACTATGCCGACTATGCCCGCTACGCTGCCGCCTTTGCCGCGCGTTATCGCGGCCAGGTGGGGCACATCGTCGTGTGGAACGAGCCCAACACCACCTTTGAGTGGGGGGGGCGGCTGCCCGACCCGGCAGCCTACGTGGACCTGCTGTGCACTACTTACGCGGCGATCAAGGAGGCCAACCCGGACGCTATTGTCCTGGCGGCCGGCCTGGCCCCCACGTTGGCCCCGCCCGGAGACCCGCAGGGGTACGACGACCTCCAGTTCCTGCAGGCGATGTACGAAGCCGGGGCCGGAGGCTGTTTCGACGCCCTAGGGGCCCACGCCTACGGCGGCCGGGCGCCGTTCGCGCAGCGCGCCGACCCCTCCCGGGTCAACTTCCGGCGGGTGGAGCTGCTGCGCCGGGTGCTGGTGCGGAACGGCGATGAGGCCAAGGCGGTCTACATCACGGAGGCGGGGTGGAACGACCATCCCCGGTGGATCGGCGCGGTGCGGCCGGCCGAACGGATCGCCTACACCTTGGAGGCCTGCCGCTGGTCCGAGGAGCAGAGCTGGCTGGCCGTCCTGGCCTTTTGGCAGTTCCGTATGCCCTGGAGCGGGTCCGGTGCCAGCGCCTATTTCAACTTTGTGGGGGTGGACATGGCACCACGGCCGATCTATGAGGAGGTGAAGAAGTATGCGCGCGGGGAGTAGGGCCAGGTACCAGGTTGTCCCCCGGGTGAACGTCTTTCTCCGCCACGGTCGTGACGTGCTGCTCCTCTTGGGTGCGCCTGACAAGCCCCTGTGGGCCGGCCGCTACAACGGCGTGGGCGGGCACGTCGAGCAGGGCGAGGACGCGCTGACGGCGGCCCGCCGGGAGGTCCGCGAGGAGACGGGGTTGGAGGTGCGGGAGCTGCGGCTGGGAGGGATCGTGCACGTCTATCCTCCGGCCGGCCCGGGGGTGCTGCTTTTTCTCTTTACGGGAGACGCGCCCTCGCGGGAGGTGCAGCCCTCGGCCGAGGGCGCGCTGGAATGGATCGACCCGGCGCGTATCGGGGAGCTGCCGGTAGTGGAGGATCTGCCGGTGCTCCTGCCGCGGCTGCTCGCCGCGCCGGCCGGTGCGGCGCCGTTCTTTGCGCGTTCCTGCGACGACGGCCAGGGTCCCCTGCGGATCGAGTTCGAGCCGGGTGGGGCTTGACAGATGGCCGGATTTCCGCTATATTGGCCGCCAGATACGGGCTTCCCAGGCAGGGCTTGCCAGAGGAGGAGAACATGGCCCAGCGTGCCGTCCCTGATGTCGTCATTCGCCGGCTGACGCAGTACTATTACGCGCTGCGCCACTGCCGGGAGCGCGGCCAGGAGATCGTGTCCTCACAGCTCCTGGGCGACATGCTGAACGTGACCGCGGCCCAGATCCGCAAAGACCTCTCCTTCTTCGGCGGTTTTGGGAAACAGGGGATCGGCTACAACGTCGAGTCGCTTCTGGCGCACATCCAGCGGATCCTCGGGCTGAAGCAGGAGTGGTCGGTGGCGCTCGTCGGCCTGGGCAACCTGGGGCAGGCGCTCCTAAAGTACCAGGCATTCACCCAGGAGGGCTTCAAGATCGTCGCCCTCTTCGATACCGACCCGCGCAAGGTCGGCACCACGGCCGGCCGGCTGAATATCCACGACGACCAAGAGATCGCCCAGGTGATCCCCGCCCTGGGCGTGCGCATCGCCATCCTGGCCCTGCCGCCGGACAAGGCCCAGGACGCGGCCGATCTGCTCGTGCAGGCCGGCGTGCGGGCGCTTTTGAACTATGCCCCGATCACGCTCAAGGTGCCCGAAGGGGTCTGGGTGCGGCAGATGGACCCGCTCGTGGCGCTGCAGAGCATGACGTACTACCTGGCGGGGATGGAAGGATAGCCGCGACGGACGAGCTCGATCTCTGGGACACCCACACCCACCTCAACGTGGAGGCGTACGACGCCGACCGGCCGGCCGTGCTGGAGCGCGCCCGGCAGGCCGGCGTGCGGGCGATGCTCGTCGTCGGGTTCGACCTGACGAGCAGCCGCCGCGCGGCTGCCCTGGCGGCAGAGGACGGCCTGTACGCTGCCGCCGGCATCCAGCCGCACTATGCCGGCGAGACCGGGCCCGGGGAATTGGCCCAGCTCCGCCGGCTGGCGCAGCAGCCGGGCGTCGTCGCCCTGGGGGAGATCGGCCTGGACTATTATCGCCACCGGGCGCCGCACTCTGCGCAGCAGACGCTCTTTCGCGCGCAGCTGGAGATGGCGCGCGAGTTGGGGCTGCCCGTCGTCATCCATAGCCGCGAGGCCGCCGCCGACACGCTGGCGATCGTGCGGGCGGCGGGCCCCGGCCTCCGCGGCGTGATGCACTGCTACTCGGGTTCCTTGGAGCAGGCCCGCGAGTTCCTCGCCCTGGGGCTGTACATCTCGATCGCCGGGCCGGTCACCTACCCCAAGGCGGCCCAGACCTGGGAGACGGCGGCCCACGTGCCGCTCGACCGCCTGCTGATCGAGACCGACTGCCCCTGGCTCACGCCGCAGCGCTACCGGGGCCGGCGCAACGAGCCGGCTTACGTACGCGAGGTCGCCGCACGCATCGCCGAGCTGCGCGGCCTGCCGCTGGAGGATGTCGCCGCCGCTACCGCTCAGAACGCCCGGGCTCTTTTCGACGTTTGACTTTATTCCCACTCCATACTATACTCCGATCTAGCTACCTGACACTTTTACAACCGCGTAGACCGGACACCAGTTCATCAAGATTGGCAGGCCGTTTTTCAGCCGCCTTTTGATCAAGCGCAACCCAATCTGGAAGATACTCAAATCTCGCCGGT